>Ga0209433_10000212_pt1 | contig 17802 bp, 21 predicted proteins | sample METZYME_5_50m_FD_187552 | JGI IMG/M metagenome (GOLD analysis project Ga0209433, IMG submission 187552) | Marine microbial communities from oxygen minimum zone in mesopelagic equatorial Pacific - METZYME_5_50m (SPAdes) (version 2) | ecosystem: Environmental > Aquatic > Marine > Oceanic | place...
CAAATGTCATATAGTCATAAAATTAATTCTCCTTTTCTACTTGAGAACGAAACAGATTATAAAAAATGGCGTAATGAAAAACTTTCACTATATCCAGAGAGTATTTCAAATCTTCTTATTCAACTTAATAAAGACAGTTTGTTATTGAACGATTTAAATAGTATAAAAAAAATTATTGGAAAATATAATTTTGCGGTTTACGAATTTAACTCAAAAATCGATGATGAATTTTTGCAAGAATTTTGTAAGAAACTTAAACTTATTGAGTCGGTATCAAATCCTTTATCAGATATAAATAATATTTCGAATATTACAGACAATTCAGCTTTTAAAAGTAATAACAGTAACAAAACTGAATATATTCCTTACACAAACAAAAAACTGAACTGGCATACGGATGGTTACTACTACCCAATAGATATTTCTGTAAAGTCTTTTTTACTTCACTGTGAAAGCCAAGCTGAACAAGGCGGGAGAAACTTTCTTATAGATCATGAAATTATTTATATATTTCTTAGAGATCATAATCCTGATTACATTGATATCTTAATGCAAAAAGACATTATGGAAATTCCTAGAAATAAAAACATAAAAGATAGTAAAGCTATAAAAGGACCTGTATTTTATATTGATAAAGATGGTAGTCTAAATATGAGATTCACATCAAGGAAACAAAATATTATTTGGAAAAAAGATGATATTATTAACGATATTAAAAGATTCATAGAAAGTTTTATTAACGATGATAAAAGGTATATTTTTGATTTGTTGCTTAAAGAAAACCAAGGTTATATAGCTAATAATATTTTACATAGGCGTGAGGAGTTCAATGATGGTAAGAAAAAAAGACTGCTTAAAAGAATACGTTTTTTGAATCGAGTGAGCTAAACAATGTTAACACTGAGTGAAATTTTAATAACAGAATATAAGATGAAGTCCTATAAGGAGCTTAGAAATTTTATATTAAAGAAAATAGATGAAGGCGAGAGGTTCCTGTCTATAGATATCAAACCAAGTTTTGAAGATACTCCCGACCATTGGGAAACCGATTTAGAAAACTTATTTACCTCACCAAGAAATTAAGCTTATGTATTGGGAAGACGATGATCAAGAGAAGCAAAAGAAATCTAGTGAAAAAATCGTAGATATATCTTTTAAAGTAAATTGCAATAAAATTGCAGCTGATCATGCATACGATTTATTTCAAGCTGTTTCAAAAAGATTCCCAAAGATTAATACTATTGATAATTTAGCTATTCACTCCGTTTATGGGGCAGAATCTGGTGCGGGATGGGAAAGACCAGAGACAGAAATTTACCTTTCAAAACGAACTCGATTTTGTATTCGCACACCTATTGAGCATTCTGAAGAATTTCATGATCTTAATGGAGAAACTTTAAAAATTGGAAAATATGAAATGTCATTTTCGAAGCCAACAATCAAAAAGTTAGGAATAACCGACACGCTATTTTGCAGAACAGTTGTTGTTGAAAATAATAATAGCGAAGAAGAATTCCTGAAAGATGTAAGTTTATCCTTAGCTGAGATGAGTATCAGTGTTAAAAAAATGCTTTGTGGAAAAGAGCATATTATTCAAACTCCAAATAAGGCATTAGTCGGAAAAACCCTTCTAATAACTGACCTGGAGAAACATGACTCAATTAAATTACAAGAGCTCGGAATAGGTATTGGAAAATTATTTGGATGTGGTATCTTTTTACCTCATAAAAGTATAGCTCCTGTAGCTATCTCGAAAAGTAATGAATAACATAATTTGTCAAGGAGGTTAAAATGCCAACAATCGAAATAGCAGGAAAACAAATTGAAACAACAGACATGGGATACTTGATTAACGCCGAAGATTGGTCCGAGGACTTAGCCAAAGAAATCGCAGCGAACGAAAAATTGGAATTAACCGAAAGGCATTGGGATGTAATCAACCATTTGAGAGATGAATTTTTTAATAATGGCGGTAATCAACCTAATACGAGAAAACTTTGTAAATACTTTGAAAAACTTTGGGGTGAAAAAATTGATGCAAAAGTTCTTTATGATCTTTTCCCTGGGGATCCAAGCAAACAAGGTGGAAGAATATCTGGTTTACCAGAAAGCCGAAGAAAAGGTGGGTACTAAATAACTCAATATAATTGTTGTAGATTTTTTACACTAATTTGGGATATTATATATCCATAGTTTATATGGGGTGGATTATGAGTGAAGATAAACAAGAGAAAATAAAAAAACTTCTCGCGATGCAAAAAAAATTTATTGCACTGGATCGAGAACAAGGTGTCGAAGCGTCTGAGTATTTTTCTCCGGATGACGATTCTGAAATAGCGGGATTTAGAGAAGAGTATAGGGATTTGGCAATGGATATTGTTGACCTTGCTCACAAAGACAAGGGCTCTAAAAAATAAAAAAATGTATGAACTTACAGTCATTCTCGGCGAGAATGAGTACCCTCTTAAAATAAAAGAAGCTATCGTAAATGAGGCAGGGTCGTTTTTTGAAAAAATGGATTCAGATATGAATAAAGGCTGGCAAATGAGTAAAAATTGGGTTGAGAATCCAAGCCAATTTCAAAAATGCCAAATTGTTGCAGATCGTTTATTTACTTCAATACATCTTAATAAAAAGAAAACTGCTATTATGATGGCAGCTTATATAATCAATCAAATGCCAAATGTAAAAATTATTGATATTGATATTTCTGGAAATATGGAAGAAACTTCTTTTTCATAACTAAGCAAAGACAACCCAAGTAGTTGCTATATATTTTTTACCACTAATTACTTCTTTACCTCTATGCTTATGCGTCCAGAAAGGCGGGAAAAGAATCAACTTGCCTGTTTCTGGTTTAATACTGACATCCTGATAAAAAAATTCTGTTCCCCCGCCTTGGTCTTCACTTAGATCATTCAAGTAAAAGATCGCGACCAACTGTCGATAACTAAATTCATGACTGCCTCCATCAATATGCCAATGGTAAAATTGGCCTGGCTCAGTTCTTTGAATCGCATAACCCATGTCTTTGAAAGGCCCTTGAAAAAACTCAATTTCTCTTTTTAATCTTGCCAAAGATTTTGCTAAAACAGTAAAAAATAGTTTATCTACTTCTTTCCATTCTTTTTTACCGCTAATAAATAAATCTGTAGACTTTTTAATATTCAAATCTTCGTCTAGATTCTGCCCGATCTTACCTTGATAATGCTCGTCTTTGTTTTGCTCAAACAAATCTATAATAGTCTTACAATCTTGCTTATCAATTGCATTATCAAATTCAAATATAAAAGTATTTGGCTTTATCTCTTTCATTCGTAATAATATATAATGTATTGAATTAATTTATTTAAAAGTCGTCAATGAGTATACAAAGAATACATAGCGGTTGGAATCAAAAAGGTAAAAAAAGGCAGATTGGTCAAATTGCAAGTGCGTTGGCGGTTAGCATATGGAAAATATCAAAAAAAACTCTTCTGAATTTGGAAAATGAAGGATTTGATACTGACACATGGACAGATAGAATTGAGATACTTAGAGAAATTTCTTGTTTTCAAGTATACGTAACGATAAATGAGATAACTGGTTTTGATGACGAAAGAAAAATCGATTTTATTACTGATATTGCAAAGAAACTTAATGAAACAATAAATATAAACCAGGTTGATCTTAAAATCCCAAAAGAAAATATTAAGGTAAAATTTATAAATCTTTTAAATGAAAGGATGGATGAATATACTGCGCTTGAATATAAAGATGAGCCAAGTTACAAAGCTAGCATAATTTTAGGTAATCATCTGATGCAACATATGGGTGAACTTGATAATAATTGGATTCGCATGTATGTAATTGATCAAGAGGTTCCAAAAATTTTGCAATCTCTTAGGCGCCCGATCAAGTCATTAGTTAATAAATAAGCCTATTTTTTCTTCCAATCGCCAATATTGGCTAAGTTATTCTCTTGGCCGTCCTCATAACCAGCATCATATGCTTCGTTTGTTCTTTGCTCTTCTCTAGGAGGGTGTCCTAGAAACCCACCCTGCCAGCCGAGAATATATTCCTCGTCAACATCTTGTTCTTCCATTTTAACAATGGCATTTCTATATGTTTCATTCATAATATTTTCACCTTACTTTAATAAATATTTTATCAATTTTATTTTTTAAAAGCATTATAAAAAAATTCTTTTGCTTTTCCACTATCGATAGCCTTCTTAACTTGTTCAGCTGCACTAGTAAAACTAATTTGCTTTACAATTGATAAAGCCAAGGAACCAGTATAAATTAACGTATCTTTTGCGGGCCCGTCTTCACCATTTAAAGCCTTAATTCCAATATCTGCAGCTTTTTCTGAAAAGTCTTGAACATTGATATCGCTTGAGATTTCATCCAATTTAATTTCCTCAACTTTTTCTAATTCGGGTAACGGAACTGCTCTCATATTTTGAATAATTGAAATCTCTTTGGCATTAAATTTTGTGTCTTGCATTTCACTGTTATCGACATAATAAAAAACTTTACCATCACCTCTTAAAGATGGAGAAACCCCACCTTCAACTCCTTTTACTAATATTGCGGAATCAAAGCCCGAAATTTTTGCAAGATCGGAATAAACTGGCGGATAAGCTGCATGGACATAACCAGTCATTAGATGGGTTTTATTTTTACCTCTAATCGGCCCAATCAGAACTTCAATGGTTGTTAAAATAGTTCTTTTTACCATTCTTGTTCTCAAATCAATTAATTTGTATAGAGGCTCGCAAAATTTTTGTTGGTCGACATAAGCCCATCCTATTTCGTGATTAGAAATAGATTCAGCAGCTTGATGAACATCTTGTTCGACATTAACACCCGCAGTTTTTAAAATTCTCTTGATTGTTAAGCCAAACTTTGGGCCAACATTTTCAACTCCATGTGTAATACATGGAAGTCCTGATGCAGCGAAGACGGCTGGTAGAAAAGCACTCATTGGTGTATTACGTAGAAAACCATTATAAGGTTCTGCTATATCAATTATTTCTTCAGCTGATGAAGTTATTATGTTTGATTTATCAATCAATGCTTTCAGAGATCCTATATTTTCATCCATAGTTTCTCTCTTCATTCTCAAAGCAATTAAATAAATAGCAGCTTGCACTGAATCAGCATCTTTATCTAAAATATTTAACATAGAATGATAACTATCATCCTCTGAAATATTTTTGCTGAACTCAGGGCCAGTAGCTACTTTCTGTATTGCTCCTCTTAATATATTTTCCGACAAAAGATTCTCCTCAAATCATTTAATTTTTTTATATTATATGTATATACTATGAAATTAAATAGTGTTAATGGGATATAGCTATGAAAAAAAATGAAGTTGAACTTAATAGTGGTTTAAGCGCTTTCGAAGCAAAACATTTTTCTCGTGCAATGCAACTCCTTTCTCCATTAGCAGAAGCTGGACATACAGAAGCCCAGCATAGATGTGCAATAATGTATCAAAATGGCTTAGGGAATAAAGCAAATCCTTTGCTTGCTTTCAAATGGATGAAAGCTGCTGCTGAAAGTGGTCATGCTCTCGCTCAGCACGGTCTAGGATTTATGTACATGGAGGGTGATTGCGTCGAAAAAAACGGAGAAGCTGCAGTTCATTGGTATACTAAGGCTGCTAGCCAAGGCTTGGTTGGGTCACTAACTACTCTTGCAATGATGTACGAAGAGGGAAACCTAGTAGAACAAGACAAAGAAAAAGCGAAAGAACTATTAAAAAAAGCTGGATTTTGAATTAGCATATAAGTATGTAAAACTACGTTATTAACTTTTAAGTTTTCATGGGGTAAAAAATGCATAGTATTTATCAAAGACTTAATAGACTTCTTTATGCTTTAACACTCATATTATTCTTACTCCATCCTTTTAATATAATTTATTTTTTTATTAAGGGTAAATCGTTTTTTAGTTTTATGAGTAAGTTATTGCCTTACAATGAAAGCACAGTTGCTTTAGCCGCACTTTTAATTTTTCCGCTTTATTTAATTATAAGGTGGGTATTAACAGGTAGGTTTACTATAAAACCAGCATAATTTACTGATCAAATACATCAGTCACAGCTCCTTTTGATGCTGAGCTCACGAGAGAAGCATATTTCGCTAAAATTCCTTTTTTGTATTTTTTATTAAAATTAGTTAATTTTTTTAATCTGTTTTTTATTTCAGACTTACTAATTTTTAAATCAATTTTTTGTAACTGGGCGTCAATTTGAATCTTATCTCCATTTTTAATTATTGCAATTGGTCCCTTCATAGCTGCTTCAGGAGAAACATGCCCTATAACAAATCCATGACTTCCACCAGAAAACCTTCCATCTGTAATTAATGCGACATCTTTACCTAAACCTTTACCCATTATCGCGCTAGTTGGTCCTAACATTTCTCTCATGCCAGGGCCACCTTTTGGACCTTCGTACCTAATGACCACGACATGTCCTTTTTTAACCTTGCCTTTTAGAATAGCTTCCATTGCTTTTTCTTCAGAGTCAAAAACAATAGCTTTACCTTCAAATTTTAATCCTTCTTTGCCAGAAATTTTTGCAACCGCACCATCTGGAGCAAGGTTTCCATATAATATAACTAGATGACTATCTTTTTTAATGGGATCGTTCAAAGGTTTTATAATTTTTTGTTTTGCTGGATATTTTTTTGTCTTACTCAAGTTTTCAGATAATGTTTTCCCTGTGACAGTGAGACAATCCCCATAAAGCATTCCTGCATCAAGAAGTGTTTTCATCATTGGTTGTATACCGCCAATTTTAACAAGTTCCGACATCATGTATTTTCCACTAGGTCTTAAATCACCTAAAACGGGAACTTTTTTACCAATCTTTGTAAAATCGTCAAGTTCAAGCTTAACTCCAACAGCATTAGCCATTGCAAGCAAATGTAAAACAGCATTAGTGGAACCACCAAGAGTGATAGTGACTGTAATAGCGTTAATAAAAGCCTTTCTTGTCATTATATCTTTCGGCGTAATGTTTTTTTCTAGTAAATTTCGCATTGCAATACCAGCATTCAAGCAATCTAATTTTTTGTCTTTAGAAACCGCTGCTTGTGAAGAACTTCCAGGCAGACTCATTCCAAGAGCTTCCACGGCAGATGCCATTGTATTTGCAGTATACATACCACCACATGAACCTGGTCCAGGAATTGCATTTTCCTCAATTTGCTTAAGCTCTTCTTCGGTAATTTCTTTTTTTGCAAACTGTCCAACGGCCTCAAACACTGAAACAATATCAATCTTTTTATTTTTATAGACACCGGGCATGATTGTTCCGCCATAAATAAATAGTGATGGTCTATTTAACCTTGCTAATCCAATTAAACAACCTGGCATATTTTTATCACAACCACCTATAGCTATTACACCATCAAAACCTTCACAGCCGGCAACTGTTTCTATTGAGTCAGCAATTATTTCTCTAGAAACAAGTGAGTATTTCATTCCCTCGGTACCCATTGAAATGCCATCAGATATTGTAATAGTATTAAAAATCACAGGTTTTAGATCATTTGATTTGACTCCTTTACTTACTGATTCTGCAAGCTGATTTATGTGCGAATTACATGGAGTAACTTGACTCCATGTGGAAGCAATACCGACTTGTGGAATTTCGAAATCTTTATCTTCAAAGCCAACGCCTCTGAGCATAGCTCTGCTAGGAGCTCTTTCATAGCCTTTAACAATTTCTCTCGAAAATTTAGTATTGTTTTTTTTCATTATCTCTCAAATATAACGTAATGCTTAATATCAAGTTCAATGCCTATGGAATCACCAATCGCGTGATTGTGATGACTAGGCGCATAACAAAGTATTGAATATTCATTATTATATAATAATTTATATAAGAATTCTGCGCCTCTGAATTGTTTTTCTAATATTACCGCTTTTTTCGGGCTTGAATCATTATGAATAATATCATCAGGTCTTATCAACATTTCTAAGTTTTCAAATTTTGTTAAATCGTTTTTTATTCTTTCATTATTTAAAAGGCCTAATGGTATTTCAAAGCTATTGTCATTAACTTTTCTTACCGGCAAAAAAGTGCCTAAACCAATAAAACCTGCCACAAATTTGTTTGCTGGTTTATGGTAAATATCATATGGAGTTCCAATTTGTTGAATTACGCCTTTGTTCATAATTGCAACTTGATCAGCAATATTAAAAGCTTCATTTTGATCATGTGTAACAATAATTGATGTGATTGATAATTCTTTTAACAAGTCGCGTACATCTGAAACGAGCTCCTCTTTGATATCTTGATCAATATTAGAAAAAGGTTCATCCATTAAAATTATATCAGGTGAAGGTGCCAAGGCCCTTATTAATGCAATTCTTTGTTGCTCGCCACCAGATAGCTCATGGGGAAATTTGTTTTTATGCTCCGGTAAGTTTACAAGGTCAAGTAAATAATTAACGCGGTTCTCTTTCTCAAGATCTGAATGATTTTTTAATCCAAATTCAATATTTGTTTTTACATCCATATTTGGAAATAAAGCATAGTCTTGAAATACCATTCCCATATTTCTATTTGCGACCGGCATATTTTCGACACTATTTGTAATACAAACTCCATCTTTTAGAATCGATCCAGAAGAAACATCTTCAAAACCCGCTATTGCCCTTAATAAAGTTGTTTTTCCACAACCACTCGGTCCAAGAATACAATTAATTTCTGAATCTTGTATGTTGAGGTTAATATTAGAAAGAATTTTATTTTTTTCTTCGAAGATTAGAGACAAATTTGAAATAATGATTTTTTTATTCATAATTTATGAATTATACCTTATTTCTTTTTCCTAATATATTTTTTGTAATTATTATTACTGGAATAATTCCAGCAATTACTATCATAATTGCCGAGCTCGATGCATCTGCAATCCTTTCATCTGAAGCTAATTCAAAAGCTTTGATTGATAAAGTATTAAAATTAAATGGTCTTAAAATTGCCGTTAGTGGTAGTTCTTTCATAATATCTATAAACACAACTAAAAAACTAATTAACAATGGAGTCTTGAGTAAATGAAAATGTATCTTTAAAAACATAGTTAAATTATTAGCGCCTAAAGATTTAGCAGCATCATCTGTTGATAAACTTACTGACTCAAGTCCTGCTTTAATTGTTCTTGAAGAAACTGTTAAAAATCTAATGCAATAAGCAAATATTAAAATAAAAATAGTTCCACTAAAAAGTAAGCCAATAGATACATTAAAATTATCAAGCAGTATTTGATTAATAAAGTTATCAAAACTTGATAACGGGATCATTACGGCAATTGCTATTACGGGGCCAGGGATTGCATATCCTAAAGTAATAATCTGCATAAATTTATTTGTGATACTTTTTGGCTTAAGCCTTTTTATATAAGTTACAAGTACGGAAATAAGAGAAATAACTATGGATGCAACTAAAGCCAAAAATAAAGTGCTCTTTACAATTTCAAAAAAGCTTTGATCTATAATTTCATTTGATATAAAAATTGACCAATATAGTAATTGGAAAAAAGGAATGATAAATCCAAATAATAAAGGTGCTAAACAAATTAAAATTATAAAAAAACTGTTCTTTTTTGATGTCTTTTTAAAGTTAAGCTTTGATTGAGTTTTAATATTTTCTGAGTATCTAACTTTTTTTCTGGAATTCTGCTCTAAGAATACAAAAATAAAAACAATACTCAAAAACAGTGTGGCCATTTGAGTAGCAGTAATTGTATCGTTCATTCCAAACCACGTTCTAAATATACCCGTTGTGAAAGTTGGTATTCCTAAAAATGTTACGGTACCAAAATCTGCCAACGCCTCCATCGCTGCTAAGGTTACTCCCAGAGTTATTGCTGGCCTTGCCATTGGTATAGATATTTTTAAAAAAATTTCTAACTGAGAGGACCCTAAAATTTGTGCATTTTCATAAAGTTCTTTTGATTGCTCAAGAAAAGCTCCTCGAGCCAGAATATAAACATATGGATAAACAACCAACGATATCATTATAATTCCGCCAAAAAGATTTCTAATGTCTGGCAAAAAATTATAATTGTCAATTATTCCAACGTAGGTTATTGCAATAATATATGCTGGCATAGCTAAGGGCATTAATAAAAGCCAAGAAATTATTTTTCTTAAAGGGAAGTCATAAATTGATGTTAGCCAAGCTGTAACTGTTCCAAATACAAAAGAAAGAAAACCAACGCCAAAAGCTAAAGATAAAGAATTTATAAAATATTCAGCTAAAACATTATCAATAATGTGTTGCCAATTATCACTATATGGAAAGAAAATTGAGGATCCCAAATATACAAATGGAATCATAAAAAGTAACGCAATGAATACTGCTAGTCTTTCTAAGTTTAAAATTTACTATCCCCTAACTATTGCCAGCCTACTCTATCCATTAATTTTACAGCATTTGGATTTAAATCGCCTAACTTATTTAGTGATAATTCATCTAGCTTCACATCTCCCCAACTACTTAATATTTTACTGACTTTGGCATCTTTAATAACTGGGTACTCATTATTTGTTTTTGCATACCATTCCTGGGAATCTTTTTCGAGCATGAATGATATTAGTTCATTTGCGTTATTAACGTTCTTTGCGTATTTTGCGATACCTACTCCGCTAATATTTACATGAGCTCCTCTATTATCTTGATTTAAAAATATCACTTCAGTGAGATCAGCTGCTTTTCTCTTTTCAGGCTCTTTAGAATTTAACATCAATATGTAGTAATAGTGGTTGACTATGGCAATATCGCATTCGCCCTTTGAAACTGCTGTAATTTGTGCGCGGTCGTTACCAGATGGTTTCCTAGCAAAATTACTAACTAAATCTTTTACAATTTTTTCTGCTTTTTTTTCACCATGATTTGCAATCAATGAAGCGACTAAAGATTGATTATATATATTATTTGATGACCTCACGCATATCCTTCCCTTCCATTGATCTCTTGTTAAATCTTCAAAATTTTTAAGATCATTTTTATCTTTCATATTTTTTGATATCACTACGGTTCTTATTCTTTTTGATACGCTTATCCATTCTCTGTCTTTATCAATATAGTTCGGAGACAATTTGTTCATAATAGAGAAATTATTTATTTTTTGAAGTAGCCCCATTCTTTTTGCTCGATCAAGCCTTCCAACATCAACTGTTATAAATAAATCTGCGGGAGAACTTTTGCCCTCAGACTCCATCCTTTTAAGCAAAGCATCTGACTTTGCCGTGATAAGGTTTACCTTGATACCAGTTTTGCTTGTGAATTTCTCAAGCATTGGTTCTATCAGTTTGCCTTTTCTTCCAGAGTATATATTTACTTCTTCATCTGCATGGCTTGCTCCAGAATGACCATAAGAATTTAAAGAGGTAAGAGTAAATATTAATATTAAAATAACCCTTAAAGCTTTATAATTCATAAAAAAAAGTGTATTTTGCATTTATATTTTCCCTAATATAAAGTTGTATTGAGCTATAAATGATAATATTTCTCATTTGCATATGCAAATGAATAATTACGAAATGTGGAGTCGAAAAATGACAATGTCTGATAGAGATGGTTTTATTTGGTTTGATGGCGAACTCGTTCCATGGCGAGAAGCCAAGGTGCATGTCTTGACTCATACACTTCATTATGGAATGGGTGTATTTGAAGGAGTAAGAGCTTACGAAACTGAAAACGGAACTGGTATATTTCGACTTTCCGATCATACAAAAAGACTTATAAACTCAGCGAAGATTCTTGGTATGAAAATACCATTTTCAGAAGATGAAATTAATGATGCCACAAGACTTGTAGTTAAAGAAAATAATCTTAAATCAGGGTATATCAGACCAATGTGCTTTTATGGATCTGAAGGAATGGGTTTAAGAGCAGATAATTTAAAAGAACATTTAATTGTTGCCGCTTGGGAATGGGGATCTTATTTTAGCGAAGACAACTTAAAAAACGGAATTAGAATAAAAACATCCTCTTACACTCGACATCATGTTAACGCAACAATGTGTAAGGCAAAGGCTAATGGAAATTACATTAACTCGATGCTTGCTCTCCAAGAGGCTTTAAATTGTGGTTATGACGAGGCCCTACTTTTAGATGTCCACGGTTACGTATCTGAAGGAAGCGGCGAAAATTTATTCATTGTAAGTAACAACACAATATATACTCCAGAAGTAAACTCAGCACTCGACGGAATAACTAGAAGGACAGTCATGAAAATTGCTGAAGATGAAGGTATAGAAATAAAAGTTAAACAAATGACGCGAGACGAGGTGTACATTGCTGATGAGGCATTTTTTACCGGAACTGCTGCTGAAGTTACACCAATAAGAGAATTAGATGATAGGACAATAGGAAGAGGCTCAAGAGGTCCTGTAACTGAAACTCTTCAAAAGAAATTTTTTGATGTTGTTAACGGAAAATCTGAAAAATATAAAGATTGGTTAACAATAATAAAATAATTTTATGGTAACAAAAAAAAATAAAAAATCAGACGAAGCTATTATGGTAAAAATATCTGATTTACCTCTCAGCTGTCCAAGAGATAATTATTTAAAACTTTCTCACCCTAAAATTTTTCTACCAATAGAAAAAGAGCAAGACGGTTTGATTCAGTGCCCTTATTGCTCTACAGTTTATAAATTAGATAAAAATCAAGAATGATAATAAAGTAATCCATATTTTATAATGTTAATTTCTGTAATTATTACAACTTATAATAGCCCAGATTTTCTTAAGAAATGTTTAGACTCTTTCCTCACGCAATGTGATAAAAATTTTGAAATTATTATTGCAGATGACGGATCAACTTCATCAACAAAAAATATTATTGAGAGTTTTAAAAACTCAGATTTAAAAATATATCATGCTTGGCATGAAGATAAAGGTTTTAGAGCTGCTAAAATAAGAAACGAAGCAGTCAAACTGTCCTCAGGTGAATTTCTGATTTTTATTGATGGAGATTGTATTGTTTTTAATGATTTTGTAAAAAATCATAGAAATATTTCCGAAAAAGGTTTTTTTTCGAGAGGAAATCGTGCAAAACTCTCACAAAAGTTTTCAAAGATAATTATTGGGACCGAGGATCAAAACAAAATTAGTATTTTAAAATTAGTTTGGTTAAGACTTAATAGTGATATTAACAGGTTGTTGCCGGTTTTAAGATTCCCTCACTATCCATTCAAAAAATTAAAAAAGAAAAAATGGGAAGGAGCGAAAACATGCAATCTAGGGGTATGGAGAAGTGATTTTGAAACAGTTAATGGTTACGACGAGTCTTATGAGGGCTGGGGTAGAGAAGACTCTGATTTTGTAGTTAGGCTGATTAATAATAATATTTATAGAAAGGAAGCGATATTTTCTACAGGTCTTTTGCATTTAAATCATGAGATTATTAGTAGAGAAAATTTTTCTAAGAATGATAAACTGTTAGAAGACACAATACAGAACAAAAAAACTTACGCTAAAAATGGATATATAAAATAATGAGCCTTTTTAAAAAATCAAAAATTTTAGTGATAGGCGATGCTATGCTTGATAGATATTCATTCGGATCAACTAATAGAATATCTCCAGAAGCTCCAGTACCCGTTTTAAAAGTTGAAAAAGAAATTCTAAAACCAGGTGGTGCTGCAAATGTTGCGTCAAACATTTCTTCGCTAGGTCAAGAAACAACTTTAATTTCTAGTGTTGGAACGGACAGTAACGGCAAGGTATTAAAAGATTTAATAAATTCTCAAAAAGTAAAACTAATATCAAAAACGAATAAAAATTTTAAAACAACTACAAAGACAAGAATAATAAGTCAAAATCAACAATTAATGAGAATAGATGACGAATGCGAAAATGACTCAACAGCCTTCCCGCTACCCTCAAATATTGAAAACTTGATAAAAGCCTCGGATGCCATTATTTTTTCAGATTATAAAAAAGGTGCTCAAAAAAATATTATAAAATTAATAAAATTATCAAATAAATATAAAAAACCGATATTCATAGATCCTAAAGGAAACGATTTTACTTGTTACAAGAACGCTTTCTCACTAACACCAAATAGAAAAGAATTTGAATGTGTTGTTGGAAAATGTTTAACAAATAAAGATATTATTAGGAAAGCGAAAAATCTAATCAAAAAACTGAATCTAAAATCTATCCTCGTTACCTTAGGTTCGGATGGAATGATTTTGGTTGAAGGAAATAATAAATCAACTCATATTAAAGCAACATCTATAAATGAAGTATTTGACGTCACCGGCGCAGGAGATACTGTAATTGCTGTCCTTTGTGCAACTTATCTGGCGTCCGAAAGAAAAGACTTAAAATTTGCTGCTGTGGTAGCAAATGTTGCGGCTGGAGAGGTAATTAAAAAACTTGGAGCCCAATCTATATCTAGTAATGAATTAACTTCAAAAGTTTATGAGAATTTAAATTTAGTTAATGAAATTGAAAATGAATATTTTTCAAAGCTAGATGATCTAGACGAACATAATAGAATTATCAAAAACGAAAAAGAATTGGAAAAAATTGTTAATTTAATAAGAGAATTAGGATTCAAAGTTGGTTTTACTAATGGATGTTTTGATATTCTGCACCGAGGTCATATAAAATATTTAGATCAAGCAAGGAAAACTGTAGACTTTTTGTTTGTTGGTGTTAACGACGATAATTCAGTGAAAAAATTAAAGGGAAAAAATAGACCAGTTAACAATGTAAAAGATAGGATTGATTTTTTAAATAGGGCTACTTTAGATGATGCATTTATTATCTGTTTTAGTGAGCCAACACCAATAAAACTTATAAAAAAAATAAAGCCTGATATTTTGATAAAAGGTGGCGATTATAAAGCAAACGAAATTGTTGGTAGTTCTTTTGTAAAGAAAAATAATGGGCAAGTAAAAATAATTCCTTTTGTAAAAGGATACTCAACTTCAAATATTATAAGGAAAATCAATAAATCCGCGAATTAAACTTTTATGTCTTCACAACGAATATTAATAGTTCCTCAGAATTGGCTTGGTGACATCGTTATGTCACAAACACTCCTAAAAAAAATTAAAAGTGAAGATATCAAAGCAAAAATCGATGTGCTTGTTGAACCAGCATTCAAAGAATTAATAGAGAGAATGCCAGAAGCTAATCAACCGATTGTATTAGATTGTAAACACAAAGAGCTTGGTTTGATGAAAAGATTTAATCTTGCAAAAAAAATTCGCGGTTCTTATGATCAAAGTATTGTTTTATCTCGTTCCTTAAAATCCGCATTAATTCCGTACTTAGCAAAAATACCAATTCGAACTGGTGAAAGGGGGGAGTCAAGATACATTTTAATAAATGATTTAAAATCCTTCTCAAAGGAAGATAGAAGAAAAACTGCGTATAGATATGTTTCCATGTTTTCCGAAAAAGAGGAGCTTGATGAAAAGTATTACCCCTCATTAGAAACCAATACAAAAAACCTCGAAGCTCTTATATCAAAACATGTAATAAATCTTGATAAAAAAATTGTTATTTTTGCGCCTGGAGCTGCTTTTGGGCCATCAAAAATGTGGCCGATTGATAAATTTAAAGAATTATTAGAAAAATTGGATCAAAAGTACAAAATCTTGATACTTGGAAGCAAAAGTGAAATAAATTTAGGGGATCAAATAGCTGATGGAAAAAATGCCATAAATTTATGCGGCAAAACCTCGATTCAAGATGCCGTTGACTTAATGCACATTTCTGAATTTTGTGTGTCTAATGATTCTGGATTGATGCATCTTGCATCAGCAACAGGAACCAAATCAATATCAATCTATGGTGCAACATCGCCAGATCTAACTCCCCCACTAACGACAAATAAAGAAATTCATTATAGACGAGTTTCTTGTAGTCCATGCTTTGAAAAGAAATGTAAATATGGACATTACAATTGTCTAGTAGAGATTCAAGCTGATGATGTTTTTAAGTCATTCAAATAAGCTTCAATGCCCTCGCCTATCCCAAAAAATTCATAATTATAACCAGCTTTGAGAAGTTTATTTATATTTGCTTGCGTAAAATTTTGATACTTTGGTACTAAATAACTAGGCATATCTATATAGTTAAAATTTCTATGCTGATCACTGTAAAATTTGAATATATTTTCAGCTATGGTATTAAATGTTTCTGCTTTGCCAGTCCCAACATTATAAATATCATGGAATGATTTTTCCATAAAAAATATATTGATTGAAACGACATCATCTATATAAATAAAGTCTCTCATTTGTTCTCCGTCGTTATACCCATCAGTTCCTTTAAACAAAGATATTTTTTTGTCTTTTAGATATTCATTATTCATTTTGTATGCCATGGACGCCATTTTTCCTTTATTTTCTTCTCCCCTTCCATAAACATTAAAATACCTAAGCCCAACCGCTGGATAATTTTGATTCATAATATATTTATCAAAGAGTAGTTTTGACTCTGCATAAACATTTAAAGGTGATTCATTTTCCTCGACTTCCTCTGAGTTTTTATTTAAACCATATACTGATGCACTTGAAGCATATATAAATTTTGCACTATTTTTAATTGCTACAGAAAAAATTTTCTTAGAATATTCAAAATTTGTATCCATCATAAATTTCTTATCATATTCCATCGTATCCGAGCATGCGCCTTGGTGAAAAATACAGCTTATATTATTCAAGTTTTCTAAATTCAAAAAATGTCTGTATTCTTTGAAGCGAAGATTATTAAGATTCTTTGGGTTTGGATATTTTTTCTTATCATCGATTAAGATCAAATCTTCTATTCCCATGAGATTTAACCTTTTTGCAATATTATAACCAATAAATCCTGCGGCACCTGTTACTATAATCAAATTAATTACCCTTAGAGAAAAATTTATCAATCTTTTGTATTACCTCGTCAGCGCTAATTAGGCTCATAACATCTTTTTGATTATTTTTATAACGCCAATTTGCTTCCTCAGGTTTTTTTTGAGAGAACTTTTCAAGTGCAATATTATACTTATCGACGCACAAATCAATGCTGTTATAAGGTCCTGCTCTAACTGTATTTGTTACTGCATAAAGTCCTAAAACAGGAGTACCAGCACATGTGCCAATATGAATTGGCCCACTATCTGGGCTTATTAATAATTTTGAGTTTTTAATCAAAGCATATAATTCATGTAAATTTATTTTACCTGAAACATTTATTGGTGAAGAATGCATTTTTTTTATAATTTTTTTGACGAAATTTTTTTCAAATTCATCCTTTGAAGAAGAAATTACACAATTTACACCATAATTTTCTGTAATATGGTCAGCAATTAATGCATACCTTTCAATTAGCCAATTTCTATCTTTACTTCTAGAGCATGGGCTTAGAACGAAATATTCATTCTTTAAATCTGGATACTCTATCAACAAATCGTTTTTTTTGACCTTTTCTGAAATATCCCATGAATATAAAAAATTCTCTTTTCTTACATTTAGAATATTAAGGAAACTTAAAAATACATCAACAACATGAGAATGCTTCGAGCTTTCAATTTTTTTGTTTGAAAAAATACTATGAAGATCGCTTGAGCGTGCAGAGTCATAGCCTAATTTAATTTTTGAATTTATAAATAGACTAACAATATTTGCTCTTAAAGAGACTTGCATTAAAAACATGATATCGAATTTAATTTTTTTTAGTTCGCTAGCGATTCTCAAATATGATCTCAATGTGTTTTTTTTGTCGAAGATAACAAAATTTATTCCATCGATTTTCTGTAAAAAATCAGCCTCGCTCTCACCAATTATC
>Ga0209433_10000213_pt1 | contig 17736 bp, 15 predicted proteins | sample METZYME_5_50m_FD_187552 | JGI IMG/M metagenome (GOLD analysis project Ga0209433, IMG submission 187552) | Marine microbial communities from oxygen minimum zone in mesopelagic equatorial Pacific - METZYME_5_50m (SPAdes) (version 2) | ecosystem: Environmental > Aquatic > Marine > Oceanic | place...
CGCCGAAATAATGTTGAAAGAAGTTTTCGAGAGAATCAAAGAGAAAGGAATATCATTGACTGTTTCAGACGATTTCAAAGAAAGATTAGTTGAAGAAGGATACAATCCTTCTTATGGTGCTAGACCGCTAAGAAGAGCAGTAATGAGATTGTTGGAAGATAGCCTTGCTGAAGAAGTTTTATCAGGAAGAATAAAAGATGGAGACAAAGCGGAGGTTGATATTGATGAAAGTAAAAAGGTAATTGTTAAACATCTTGGGAAAGATAGTTCAAAACCAGAATTAGCAAGTGCTGCTGTTTAAGTTTTAGATAAAACAGTTACATGTATATAAATAATCACAGCATTTCACCGGCAAAGGTCGTTAGAGGTAAAAACGCATGGGTTAAATCATTGGATCTAGTAACTAAATTATGCAAAAGGCCTTTGATAATTGGGAGAAGTAGCTCTACAAGAAAAATAAGAAGTTCATTCAAAAAAGATCTTCTTTTGAAAGGTATTCAATCAATCTCTCTGGAGTTAGACCATGATTGTTGTGAATTAGACATCCAAAAAGCACATGAAGTCTCAAGAAACAACAACTGCGATGGGATTATTGCTGCAGGAGGTGGGAAAGTACTTGATACAGGAAAACTAATCGCTGATTTACTTGATATCAATTGTATTACTGTGCCATTAAGTGCTTCTACATGTGCTGGATGGACCGCTTTATCCAATATTTATACTCCCGATGGAAAATTCGTAAAAGATGTTACTTTAAAAAGCTGTCCTAACTTATTGATCTTTGACCACACAATTGTTAGAGCTGCCCCACCAAGAACACTCGCAAGCGGCATAGCAGATGCTGTTGCAAAATGGTACGAGTCGTCCTTAACAAGCAGTGCAAGCCAAGACGGTTTTGTCCAGCAAGCAGTTCAAATGGCTCGAGTATTACGCGATCAATTATTTTTAAACGGTTACGAAGCTTTCTTAAATCCACTAAGCAATTCTTGGGAAACTGTTGCAGAGGGCTGTGCTTTGACTGCTGGAATAATTGGAGGGCTTGGGGGTTCTAGATGCAGAACAGCAGCAGCGCATCCAATACATAATGGACTGACACAACTTACTTACACAAATAAACCACTTCATGGAGAACTAGTAGGATTTGGCTTGCTAGTACAACTAGATCTAGAAGAAAAAAATTCAAACATTCAATTACCAAAACAAGCTAAGTTACAACTTTTAGATTTCTTCTCTCAACTAAATCTTCCTGTTTCAGTTGAGTCTATTTGTCTTGGGGGTAAGACTTCAAATGAACTATATAAAGCATGTAAATTTGCCTGTAAATATGATTCTGATATACATCAATTACCTTTCCCAATAAATGAAAATGACCTTTTTGAAGCAATTAAAAACTTACAATCCACACCCATAAGTTCTAAAACAATAATAAATAATACTTAAGAGCATTGAATCAAGAATTAAATATAAATAAAACAAGCGCGACAAAAGCATACATAAATGAAATACGTGATCAAATAATTGATAATCAAGCAACTAAACTTTTTGAAGATCTGAAATGGATAAAACTAGAGGGTATTTCAGCAAATAAATCTGATTTATTTCCGACAATCTTAACAGGTAAAGGAGAAAGGATTATCCTCATTCATGGTTTTGATAGCTGCTTTCTTGAATATAGGCGTCTGGTACCTCTTCTAAAAAAGAATAATAAGTTAATCATTCCAGATCTTTATGGATTCGGATTTTGTCCTAGATCAAAAGGGAACAAATATGGATTTAAATATTTAATGAAACATTTGAATTCTGTTTTGAACTATTTTTCAAATAATCAAACCATAGGAATAATAGGGGCCTCAATGGGCGGGGCTTTAGCCCTAGAACTCGCAAGACAAAACCCAAAAAAGGTCAACAAATTATTACTTTTATCACCAGCAGGTTTAGCAGGCAAAAACCCAAAGATTCCATGGCCATTAAATCATTTTGGGGCTTTTTTCCTTAGTCAACCTTTTGTCCGCAAGGGATTATGCCGACAGGCATTCGCGGAGCCAAAAAATAGTGTTGGTCCTGCAGAAGAACAAATAGCCTCCATACATCTAAAAGTTCCTGGTTGGCAAACATCACTAGCGGCTTTCGCTGCAGATGGAGGAGTTTCTGGATGTGGACTTCCAAAGCCAAAGCAACCTCTCAAAATTATTTTAGGTAAATACGATAGAATTATCCCTGAAAATGAAAAGAAAGAAATAAACAGGAACTATAATTCCGTTATAGAAATTGCACATAATTCAGGGCATCTTCCGCATTTAGAGGAGCCTGAATTGGTCGCTCATACTTGGGGAAGATTAAAGAAGTCAAATGTTAGATAGGAGCTTAAAAGAAAAAGGGTTTCTAGCTAAACTATTAGAGAAAGGTATAAAAATTTTACTAATAAAAGAGTGCAAAAAGATAAACAAGGTGAAGATAGAAATCATCTCAAGTTCGACTCAAATCATTAAAGGTGAAATACAAAAAGTTAATATCACTGCTGAAGATATAAATTATAAAAATTTATTATTTGATAAATTTTCTTTAGAAGCCAATCATCTCAAAATAAAATTTAAACTAATAACTAAGGAATTATATTTTAAAAATGATCCTCTAATAAAATTCAAAATATCTTTATCTGAAAATTCACTCAAAACAGTTTTATTCTCAAGCGATTGGAATTTTATTGGAAATATTATAAGCAAAGAAGTTTTAAGCCATGACAAATTAGATGATATAAAAATCATAAATGATCAATTATTAATCATTAATCATGTGAGCAAAGGCAATAAAACTAATAATCAGAGAGAAAAGATTGAAATCAGAGCAGACAAAGGTAAGATCTATTTTAATAATATAATTAATAACAAAATTATTCAGATCCCCATGGAAGAAAAAATATACATTGAAAATGTATATATAGAAAATAATCTACTTAATATTTTTGGAAATTCATCTATTGGATTTTAATTATTTCAAGATGTAATTAATGGTGATAACAAAATTACTATATAAAATACAATCGCTGGAGTAAAGAGGTAACTATCAATTCTATCAAGAATTCCTCCATGACCGGGTAAAAAATCTCCTGAATCCTTTAATCCTGCATTCCTTTTCAACATCGATTCAGTAAGATCCCCAACCAAGGAGAATAGAGCTACTAAAACGCCGATAAATATTCCAATAAATATTCCAAATTCCCATCTAAGTAAATATCCAAAATAGGCGCCTATTAGTATTGAAAATAATAATCCACCAAAAGCACCCTCAATAGTTTTAGAAGGTGAGATTGGTGATAATGAGTGATTGCCAAACTTCTTACCTACAAAATAAGAACCAATATCAAAGCCAACGATCATAAAGCATGTAGAAAAAGTTATTAGCATTCCAAAAGTAATGGAAGCAGACCAATCAATGGGTATCAAATTGACGTTTTCTGTTAAATCAATCTCTAAAAGATTTCTCAACTTAATCCAATGACTTGGCAGAAAACCTAAATAAAATAATCCGAAAATTGATGCTGCCACATCCGCGATAGAACCAGTTACAGGTTGGAGCAATAACCAACCACAAATAGCAGCACCAGACAATGGCAAAATAGCGTCAGATATTTCAATAGAGATATATCCTTGAGAAGACAATTGTGTGAAGAAAAGTAATATTTGACAGGCTAACAATGTTGTCTTAGTAGCTGGCCTTATACCTGTGAATTCTGCCATCCGAAAGAACTCTAGTAGAGCCAAATGAACAATTAAACTTATTGCAATAGAAAACCACCAATCACCGAGATAGACTATTAAAAATCCAAATGCTCCAACTAAAAGACCACTTAATAATCTCTTTTTCGAAACAGCTAAAAACATCAAATTAGATTAAATAAATATAGCTTTCTTTTATATAACATTCTTTAAAGGGGGTATTAATAATAAATTTTATTATAGCTGATGAGTAGATATCATTAATCAAGAAATAACTCTAACAACATCAGAAATTTGTTCTGGCCAAAAGCGTTTTTGCTCTATCAACCAATGAACACGAGCTTCGTCCAAAATTTCACCAGGAATCAATAAAGGTATTCCCGGAGGATAAGGGCAAACCATCTCAGCCGAAATTCTTCCGATGGCATCCTTTAGATTTACCTTCTCAAAATTCGATCCCCAAGAATAAGAACATGACTTATGTGGCTTGGCAACAATACTGAAAGGTGGTCTTTTAAAAAACCATGGTTTTTGTTGGCCAAACGATGAAACTATTTCATTCCAAATTCTTACAAACCTTTCTCCTAATCTCTTGTGAGATGAAAATCCAAGACAAAAAGTTAGTGTACCTGGCTCGGCTAATTCACCAATTATTCTTTTTTTTATAAAACTTTTATCAACTTCAATTCCACTCAATCCGAATTTTGAAGTGTGAAGAATGATTCTTAGTGGATCACTATTTTTAAGAACTGGAACTTCTTTATTAATCAAAAAATCTTTTAGAGACTCTGCTTCTTCTATGCGGACTTTCAATTTCTTTAGCCCTTTAGATTCAACAAGTTCCTTTATTGAACTTTCACAAGAAGCTAATAACAAAGAACTTGGGCTTGAAGTTTGAAGTAAATCAATACTTTTTTGGATTTTAAATGGATCAACCTTGTCACCTTGAGACCATAAAACGGCACATTGAACTAATCCTGGTGCAGATTTATGAAGAGAGTGAACAACCAGGTCTGCACCAAAAGAGATAGCTGACTTAGGTAAATCTTGCCTTATTTGACTGATTAGATAAGCTCCATGAGCCTCGTCAACCAAAACTGGCAAACATTGTGCATGAATCTCCTTAATGAGAGATTCCATATCCGCAGAATATCCTTGATACGTGGGATTAACTAAAACTACCGCCGCGATGTCCTCTTCAAGATTTTTTGCTTTTTTAAAAACTCTCTGAAGCCATTTTCTATCAAAAACAGAGGCGTGGCCACGATCGGTTAAATAAGGCACATCAAAGAGTAATGGTACTAAGCCTCCAAACAAGCATGCTTGGATACAGCTTTTATGTATATTTCTTGGCATCAAAACAGCTTGGCCAGGACGAGCTAAAGCAAGCAATGAACTTTGAAGTAAACCCGTAGCGCCGTTAACTCCATACCAACATCTGTCAACACCTACTTGATAGGCTGAAAACTTTTGACTATTTGCTATTGCTCCTTCACTTATCAGAGGGCCACCAATCTCAAAAAGCTCAGGTAAATCCCAAATACCTGGTCTTAGCTTCAGTAGTTTTTTTATCTTTTTTGGGAGCGCATTTCCTCTCCCATGGGCTGGCAAGAAAAGATTTGCGTTTCTATCAGTAGAGAGCAAGTTTAAAAGCCCCATAGAAGAAATGAATTACCTAAAATTAATGTACATAAATTAATCAGTAAGCAAATCAAAAGAACTTGTCGGAGTGGTAGCGAAAAGAACTTATGATGCATTCATGAAATACGATTTCAAAAGAGATTTAATCTGGTTAATTTTAAGGCCATGGATACTTGTGCCCAGATTTATCCAAATAGTTGGAGCAATATCACTTTTATTAGCAAGACTTATTTTTCAAGGTTCAAATAATGACGAGAAAACACAAAAAAATCTAGCTAAATTTCTACTTAATACCCTTATTGGTCTAGGCCCCTGTTTTATAAAAGTAGGGCAGGCACTTTCAACTAGGCCAGATCTAATAAGAAAAGATTGGCTGGAAGAATTAACAAACCTACAAGATAATTTACCCTCTTTTTCACATGGAAAAGCACTCGAGATTATTGAAGATGAGCTTGGTAGACCAGCCAATGAACTTTTTGAAGAATTTCCATCTAAACCAATAGCTTCAGCGAGTCTTGGACAGGTTTATAAAGCTAAGTTAACTTGCAATTATTGGGTAGCAGTAAAAGTTCAGAGACCTCTTCTAATGTTTAACATTAGAAGAGACATTGTAATTATAAAAATACTTGGCGTTCTAAGTGCACCAATACTCCCATTAAACCTTGGGTTTGGATTAGGTGAAATAATAGATGAATTTGGGAGAAGTTTGTTTGATGAAGTTGATTATAAAAAAGAAGCCAATAATGCTGAAAAATTTTCTACTCTCTTCCACAATAATAAGTCAGTAACGATACCTAAAGTAGAAAGACATTTATCATCTGTAAAGGTATTAACTACAAGCTGGATTGATGGTACAAAATTAAAAGATAGAAATGAATTAGTTCTAAAAAATTTAAATCCATCAAAAATCATTAGAACCGGAGTTATCAGTGGAATACAGCAATTATTAGAGTTTGGATACTTTCATGCAGATCCTCATCCAGGAAATATGTTTGCTCTTGAAGGTCACAATGGTGACTTAGGAAACATAGCTTATGTAGATTTCGGAATGATGGATTCAATTTCAGAAGAAGACAGATTAACTCTAACTGGTGCAATTGTTCACCTAATTAATAATGATTTTTATGCTGTTGCGAAGGATTTTCAAAAGTTAGGTTTTTTAAATAAAGAACAAGATCTTAAACCTTTAATACCTGTATTAAAGGAAGTTCTTGGAAGTGCCATCGGAAAAGATGTTGCATCTTTTAATTTTAAAGAAATTACCAATAAATTCTCCGAGTTAATGTTTGATTATCCCTTCAGAGTCCCCGCGAGATTCGCTTTAATTATTAGAGCAGTAATTAGCCAAGAAGGACTTGCTCTACGCTTAGATCCTGATTTCAAAATCATAGATTTAGCCTACCCTTACGTAGCAAAAAGACTACTTACTTCAGACACTAATGAAATGATAAATATATTATTAGATGTTATATTTGATCAAAATGGAAACATAAGAGTTGAACGCATAGAAAATTTATTCGATGTTCTAGTACAAGATTCAAGCACACCTGCAAAAGAGTTAATTCCAGTAGCTGGAGCAGGTTTAAAACTTTTAACTAGCGCTAGAGGGTCATTAATAAGGAAAAACTTATTAATGAGTATTATTAAAGATGAAAGGATAGATACAAAAGATATGAAGCAACTAATCAAATTAGTAAGAAAAAAATTTAATCCTCTAAGAATGGCTTCAGGTCTAACAAAACAAAATAATACACAAGTTGCGTAGATGAAATTTATAAAATATAATAACCAAAAATTTAGTAGAAATTGAAAACATGCTCAATAATAATATTCAAAATATAATCACATTTATTACAGTAAGTTTAGATGAAGCAGACACAACAAATATAAATGAATTTATTTCAGATTATCAACAAATAAAGCCAATTGAAGATCCTATTTTTTGGCTATCTTGTGGTGCTTTCATTTGTCTCATGTCAGGATTAATATTTGCCGACATAATGAAATCAAAACTTGCTAATTGGTCAACAAAAAAAATATCTCCTACACCTCTAGAGAATCCTAGAACAATTTCAAGTTGGTTTTCATTCTTCACAGGTCTAACAATTATTTTCGTAAGTGCCTTAAGCATTATAAATTTTTCCATTATTAAGTCACTGATATTTTCTTTAGTAATCTCAATACTTTTTGGTATTAGCATGTGGAAAGCAATTAAAGATTTATTAACGCAGGTAGAAGCTGGAACAGTTAAAGAAATAGATGAATTTTTCTAATAAATAAGTATTGTATCTAGTGAATCTTTTTATCAGCCAAAATAAGAATGTAACTATAGTTTAAAAATAATGTCACTCAATAGATTACAAAAAATAATATCTGAATCAGGTCTTTTTTCAAGAAGAAAAGCTGACTTGTTAATAAAACAAGGAAGAGTAACCTTGAATGGTAGACGAGCTATTCTTGGAGAGAAAGCAGATCCTAACTTCGATCATATTTTAGTTGACGGGAGAGATTTGCCTGAGAAGTTAAATCATAAAGTTTTTCTATTAAACAAACCTTATGGAGTCATATCCAGTTGCAAAGATAATCATGGAAGGAAAACAATTTTAAGTTTAATTCCATCACACCTACGTCCTGGAATGCATCCTGTGGGAAGGTTAGATTTTGATAGCAGAGGAGCAATTCTATTGACCAATAATGGAGACTTAACGTTAAGACTTACACATCCGAAATACTCCCATACAAAAACATATCTGGTTTGGGTAAGTGGTCAGCCAAGTCAATCAATATTGGATAATTGGAGAAGAGGAATTTTACTTGATGGGAAGATGACAATACCATCGAGAATACAAGTTTTGGAAACAACTAATCGAAAGACTCTTCTAAAAGTGATTCTAAAAGAAGGTCGCAATCGCCAAATTCGCCGAATAGCAAATCTCATTGGACATCCAGTTCAAGATTTACAAAGAATATCGATCTCAAATATAAACTTAAATGGACTCCAAGAAGGGAAGTGGCGAGAGCTTAGCACAAAAGAATGGATTTCAATTATTAATTAAATTTTTTATGGCTATAAATTTTCCATTTAAAAAATCCTCAGCAGGCTTATCAGGACTTCCAGATGAAACTCACTCTGATAATGATTTTTCCGAAGCAATTAATTTATTTAAAACTCAAAGAGAGAAATATGGATTTTCATTAGAGAAACTATCAACAGAGACGAAAATTTCAAAAAATGTACTTATATCTATTGAAAATGGATGGAAAAAGTATTTACCAGAAACAACTTATTTAATATCAATGATAAAGATTCTTGAGATTAAGCTAAATTTAGAAAGAGGAAGTTTAAATGGTTTGTTATTACAAAAAGATAATAATAATGATATAACTAGATTTAAATTTAATTTTATAAATATAGACTTTATTAATAGCTGGATTGGAAGCTTACTGTATTTTATCTTTATGCTTTTATCTATATTAGCTCTTAATAGTCAACAAAGATATCTAATAAAAATAAATAGTATTTCGACTGAACCAATTATTATTGAAACGTCTGATGCGAAAGATAGAAATATAATTGATAACCAAAAAGAACAGTAAATTTATCTTTTATTTACTTTAGCTAAAGCACCATACTTTTTTAAGGATTCTTCAATATTCAAATCATTTCTCGGTAATCTCCATGACCAATTATTTTCTATTGTGCCAGGCTTATTTAGTCGAGCATCATCATCAAGATTTAATAAATCTTGCATAGGCGCTATAAATAAGTTGGCTTTGGTCTCCATGCCAATTTTAATCAATTCCCAAGAAGTAAAATTCTCATAGTTAACAATCCTTTTTCGGATTTGTTCTTTTCTGTCTTGATCCATTTCTCTCCACCAGCCTTGAGAAGTTGAATTATCATGGGTTCCTGTATAAACAATCCAATTTTCATTTTTAATATTCTCTGGCAAATAGGGATTATCTGAATTTCCATCAAAAGCAAATTGAAGTATCTTCATTCCTGCTAATTGATAGTCATCGCGTAACTTTTCAACTTTTGGTGTTATGAGACCTAAGTCTTCGGCAACTAAAGGGAGTAAACCACTGCAATCTTTTTTTAACAAACCTAGTATTTCTCTTCCAGGAGAAGGCAACCAAAAACCATTTTCAGCTGTTTTATGTTTACCAGGGATTGCCCAAAAAGCTTCAAGCGCACGAAAATGATCAAGGCGTATGAAATCAACTTGCTCCAAATGTCTTGAAATTCTTTTTCTCCACCATCTAAATTTGCTGGCTTTGTGCCTACTCCAGCGATAAACAGGATTGCCCCAAAGTTGTCCTGTCTCAGAAAAATAATCAGGCGGCACGCCACTCTGAAGGAATGTATCTGAATTAGTTAAAATAGAGAATAATGATCGATTACTCCATACATCAGCACTATCTTTTGAAACATAAAAAGGAACATCGCCAAATAAAAAAATTCCAAGACTTTTTGCAACTTTTCTGACCGAATTCCATTGCCTATCTAAATGCCATTGGAGCAATTTGTGGCCTAACAATTCTCTTTGGTTATGTTTTTCCCAATTTGCTAATACTTTCTTATCCCGAAATGCATATTTATCTGGCCATTCCCACCATGGAAGATCATCGTTTTGAATTTTAAGTTCCATGAATATGGAATGATCATCTAACCAAAATTGCCTTGAGCACCATATTTTAAATTCTTCTTGAATACCTCTATTCTGTTTACCCCAACAATCAACCAAAGAAGAACGTAAGGAATTAACTTTTGAGTTAGCTAATTGGAAATCAACTCTATTATCAAAACAATCATTTTCATGAGAAAAATTTTCTTGATTTTTAGCTAAAAAACCGTCTCTTAATAAATCATTTTGATCAAGAAACCATGGATTAAAAGCAAAGCTTGACGGGGAACTATAAGGCGATCCAAATGAATCAGGAGGGGCAAGCGGTAAAAATTGCCAAACTCCTATCCCAGATAAAGCAAGCTGATTAAGCCATACTCGAGCAGGGTTGCCAAAACTACCGCAAACAGGGCTATCGGGTAATGAGGTTGGATGAAGAAGGATTCCTGAATTTCTTTCCAATTTCACTTTTTGTTATCTCTGAAAAATATGAGAGAAATACTAATAACGCTATTTTTTATTAAATTCAAAATGAATCAATTGTAAAATGGGAAGTTTTTTAAATTGATTTTAACAAGTATACTAATAATCTAAACATTTATTTTAGAAAAAATATATTTTTCTTTTATTAAAAAACTCCTGAATGTATTTGTTTAACAAATAGCATTTTTTTACTGAGCACGTTAATACCAATCTGTAGAGACATAAAAAATGAGGCGGGGGGAGTTGGTATTGATCTAAAGATTTTATAATCATTCATTCCAAAAGAGCTCCTACTTCTAAATAGCAAAATACCTATATAAAGCTCTCTTTAACCTCATTATTAAGCAAATTTAGTTGAAAATCTTCAAGCCTTTAGCTGAAGTTAAATTATTAATGTTTTCAAAAGAAAATTCTTCATAAGAGATTTCTTTCCCTCAAAAACTCCAAAAAGAAGACAGGGCAATGGTTTCACGTTTCAAGGAAGAGAATGAAATTTCATAAGAAAAAATTTAAAAAAGCTTTTAGATGATCATGTATCAACGTAACGGTAGATTAGTGAATATTATTTCTTGCTTGCGGTAGAACCGTGACCAGTTTTATCACTGCAGCGCATCCTGAGCCTACTAGTCTAGAGCATGACACTAATAGACTCAGGTTAATTAGTGGGACTTCAAATACAGCATTAGCCAAAGAGATTGCAACTTATATGGGGATAAACAATGTCCCTCTAGTTTCAAAAAGGTTTGCTGATGGAGAACTTTATGTTCAAATCCAGCAATCAATTAGAGGATGTGATGTTTTTCTTATTCAACCAACATGTGCTCCTGTAAATGACAGCTTAATGGAGCTTATGATCATGGTGGACGCTTGCAAAAGAGCATCTGCCAGACAAATTACAGCTGTAATTCCATACTTTGGTTACGCGAGAGCAGACAGAAAGACAGCAGGTAGAGAGTCAATAACGGCAAAATTAACCGCAAATATTCTTGTCAAGTCAGGAGTAGATAGAGTTTTGGCAATGGATTTACATTCAGCACAAATCCAAGGTTATTTCGATATTCCATGTGACCATATATATGGCTCCCCGGTTTTAGTTGATTATCTATCAACTATGAAACTTGATGAAATCGTAGTCGTCTCTCCAGATGTAGGCGGTGTAGCGAGAGCAAGAGCTTTTGCTAAGCAAATGAAGGACTCACCTCTAGCCATTATTGACAAACGACGCTCAGGGCATAATGTTGCAGAAAGCCTTACTGTGATAGGGGAAGTCTCTGGCAAAACTGCAATATTGATTGATGATATGATTGATACTGGTGGTACTATTTGCGCTGGAGCTGAATTACTTAGAAAAGAGGGTGCTAAAAAAGTAATTGCATGTGCATCTCATGCTGTTTTCTCTCCACCTGCTTACAAGAGACTTTCAAAAGAAGGACTTTTTGAACAAGTGATTGTCACTAATAGTATTCCAGTACCTAATAATTTAAATTTTTCACAATTGAAGGTTTTATCAGTTGCAAATATGCTTGGTGAGGCTATTTGGAGAATTCATGAAGAAAGTTCTGTTAGCTCAATGTTCAGATAATTTTCCAAATTTACTTCAAAATTAGTTCCACTACCTCTCTCGTATTTGAAGATATATTTGCTTTATTTATTTTTAATATTGATCTATACATTTCTTCCTTATTTTTATCTATGTAAGTTTCCCATTTACTATAAATTTTTACCATTCTCGAAGCAGTTATTGGATTAATTTTATCTAACTCTATTAATTTATCAGCCATAAATAAATAACCTTGTCCATCAAGAGAGTGAAATAACTCAATATTTTTACTAAAACCCCCTAGAACAGCTCTAATTGCATTTGGGGCCTTCCAATCAAATTTAGGATGTGATAATAATCCTTCAATAACATCAATTCCTTTTTTATTAGGTCTTGATGCCTCGTAAGAGAACCATGAATCTAAAACGACTGGATTATCTTTCCAAAGATTATAGAACAAATTAGAAGCTTCTTCTGTATGATTGCTATCTAGGGGCTTTAATGCATCTAGTGCTGCCCTTGCTATGGTCATTGAGGGATAACTAATAAATTTCACACAATTTTTTTGAACATTTCTATCACCTACAAGAGTTAAATAAGTCCAAATAGTTCCTAATAATTTTCTCTCTCCTTTACCCTTTGGCCATTCATGATTAATATTAACTAATAACTTTTCAGCAATTATTTTTAAAGTTCTAAGAATTTTATTGCCAATTAAAACTTGGAAATTTAATGACTCTCTATAAATGTTTATTGGATCCACTTTTTCAAACAAAGATTCCACTTCTGCGAAACCTGGTATTGTTAAAAGAGTTGCTAAGAAAAAAGGATCGTTACTCTCTAAAGATTGTATTAATTGTTGAATAGCATAGATAAAACTATTTTCTAATGAATAATTTTCTTTATTACAAATCCTATTTTTAATAATTTCACGCATCAAGAACTGTCCAGCATCCCACCTTGAAAAATAGTCGTTATCATTTAAGAAAAGGAAAAGATAATCATCGATAGACAGATCGGATTCCCAAAGAACAGGTGCGGAGAAACCTCTGAAAATTGATAAAACTGGAGCTTCCTTGTCCCCTGGGAGAGTATTGATTTGTAGATTTTTTATATTTTCATCCAAAATCAATAAATTATCCTCAACTATAGGCTTTAATCCTTTTCCTCTGCTATAGCAAGAATAAAGAATGGGAATAACCATTTCAATATTTTTATTGTTTGCTTCGCTATTTAGTTTCTGATGAAATGAAACATTCAAAATTGAATTTTCTGGATCCCAAGATTGATTAATATAAACTTTTGGTGTCCCTGATATATAATACCAATTTAGAAATCTATTTATATCAAAAGGACAGTATTTTTTATCTAAAAAAGCCCCTTTTATTAATGAATTTAGTAAATCCTCAGTAGTGGCTGCAATACCATCGAAAGTTTTAATATAAAGATTGATACCTCTAAAGAAATTTTCTTTGCCTAACAATAGCTCAAGCATTCTTATCAACTCAGCACCCTTTTCATATATTGTTGTTGTATAAAAATTATCAATAGCTACATATTCTTTAGGCTTGACAGCATGTGATGTGGGGCCCTTATCCTCAGCAAATTGAAAATTCCTAAGGAATGAAACATCTTCTATTCTTTTTAATCCTTTACTATGAAGATCCGAAGTAAAGGATTGATCTCTAAAAACTGTCAATCCTTCTTTTAAAGAAAGCTGAAACCAATCTCTACATGTAATTCTATTTCCAGTCCAATTATGAAAATATTCATGTGCTATTACACTTTCTATTCTCTCTAATTCATAATCAGTTGCAGTCCTTGAGTCAGCCAAAACCAACTTAGAATTAAAAATATTTAGTCCCTTATTTTCCATTGCTCCCATATTAAAATGCCTTACAGCAACAATTTTATATTCATCCAAATCATATTCAAGACCATAACAATCCTCATCCCATTTCATTGCTTTTTTTAGAGAATTTACGGCATGTTTTGTATATTTTTCATCTCCAGATTCAACATATATTTTAATATCAATCAATCTTCCTTTACTTGTGAGATATTTATCAGAAACTGAATTTAGTTTACCAGCAACTAAAGCAAATAAATAGGAGGGTTTCGGAAAAGGATCTTCCCAAATAATTTCTTGTCTAAGATTATTGTTCATTAAATCACCTGAGTACTTCTTATTTCCATTTGACAATAAAATAGGATATAAATCTCTTTCTGCTTCAATTCTTACGGTATATTTGCTTAATACATCTGGTCTATCAGGGTGATAACAAATCCTTCTAAATCCTTCAGCCTCGCATTGAGTAACTAGCATCCCTGAGCTTAAATATAAGCCTTCTAACGATGTATTCTTAAAGGGATTTATTTGAGATCTTATTTTTAATTCAAATTCTAAAACTGGGGGACTATATATAATCAGTTGTTTTTCTGAAATAGAATATTCATCCAAGCTCAATTCTTTCCCATTTATTGATATTGATAATAATTTAATTTGATCACCTTGAAGTATAAGCTTTGTAGATTCTTTTAACTTAGGCTTAAATATCATTGAAGATTGAATAACAACATACTCCTTACAAATATTAAAATCTAAGTATATATTTGGTATAAAGAAAGGGTATTCAACATATTCAGATAATTTAACAGATTTATGAGCTGACATACTGAATAATTTATTTAATTAAAAATAAACTTATTTCTTTTGATTCAATTGTTCAACAGTTTTTAAGAATTTTTTCTTATCTTTCTCAGGAACCAAATCTGGACAATTTTTGATAGCACCGTCAAGAAGTTGTAAAATCGCTCCGTTATAGATATTCTTGTCTGGTATTTTTTCTTTTCCTAATTCTTTAATATATCCACCATGTCTACTTGAAATAAGCAACGCATAATTTTTCGCAGCCAAGGAAATAGCCTTGGGAAATTCAACTTCAATCTGTCTTGCCATACAGAGATAACTGATTCCTATTTGTCTGTATAGGAAAATATCTTCATCATTAGCTGGAGTAAAATCAACTTCCTTTTTATCAGATCTTAGTTCTGTTGTATTTAATTCTGACTTGATGGAGGAACTACAACTTGACAAGAGTATTGAAGCGACAAAAACAGACGAAGCCAAGATTGATTTCCTTGGAAATTTTTTCATTTTTCTCAAGTGATTTTAGTCGATAAAAAACATTTAATGCAGTAAAAAATTTATCAAAAATTCTTTAGTTGCAAATTAAATCTATAATATACATTGAAGTGGATCAAAAAAGATTTATAAATTCTTCAGTTGGGATTCTTAACCCTTATTTCATGATGATTTTCAACTATTTTTAACTTATCATTTAACCAACTATAAATAGTTCTCGATCTAAATTTATCTTGGTCTATTAGGCGTGTATGTTCCAATACATGCCAATCATCGTAATTCGACTCAAAAATCAACTCATGTTCATCAACTTGTCTAATGTTTGAAATACCTGAAGAATTAGATAAATAAGAACTATCACGTATTAGTTGATGGCCCTGTAATCGAGCAGTGATTTCTCCTTCACTTTTATAGCTTGGTCTTTTAGTAAAAAAATCTTTGTCATCTTCACACCACCACTTAAATCGATAGCTATCAAATTCCAAATCGCTTTGAATTAACTTGCTTACATCTATATACATTTCCAAATTAACTGCCTTTTCTGCATCAAAAAAATATTGTCTTTTAGAATGCCACAAGCCGATATTTCTTGCGAACCAACGCTTTAAATTACTATCAAAATTAATCCTAAGTCTATCAATACCTACCGAAGAGTTCCTAGTTCCTCCAATACCAGATGAATGAGAGATAGCCATTTACTGGGACTGAGAAATTTAAAAAAGTATTCATTTAATTATTAGCTAATACCTAAAATGAGTCTCATTACCTTAAGGTATGCGTAATTATTTAGATTGCTCGACACTGTGGATAGTGCCGAAGCTAAGGACAGACAGCAGTTAAAACTGTTGCTTGTGGCATCTCGCCAACATCTCTCAAGGGGAGATATTCGTTCGTTAACTGAATATTTGGAAAGAGAAGATTTTGGTTTTCAAGTATCACTTGAATTTTCAGACCCTTCTAATAATCCGGAATTACTTGAACTTTATAGATTAGTAGCGCTTCCTGCTCTAATAAAATTAGAACCTTCTCCTAAACAAATCTTTGCAGGCAGTTCGATTTTTGAACAAATTAAAACTTGGATTCCAAGATGGCAATATGAAAGGCTATTTAATGGAGTGGGTATAAGTCTGAGAGCCAAAAAACTTGAATCTAACCAAACACAAAAAGAACTTCTTCTAGAGGATGATCTTCTAGTGCTGCGACAAGAAAACGAAACACTTACAAAAAAATTACATTCACAAGAAAGTCTTCTAAGAATGGTGGCTCATGAACTGAGAACCCCATTAACAGCAGCTGGTTTAGCTCTTCAAAGTCAGAAGCTAGGACAAATAAGTATGACTAAATTTCAAGAGGTCCTAAAGAGAAGGCTAGAAGAAATTGAATTGCTCTCAAAAGACTTATTAGAAGTGGGAAGTACTCGTTGGGAAACTTTATTTAATCCTCAAAAAATTGATCTTGCAAATATATCTGCTGAAGCAATCCTCGAGCTTGAAAAGCTATGGCTTAATCGCAAAATAAAAATAAATACAGATATTCCATCTGATTTACCCCCCGTTTTTGCAGATCAAAGGAGAATGATGCAGGTTTTGTTAAACCTCATAGAAAATGCTTTGAAATTTTCCGAGAACGATGGTGAAATTTTTATAACAATGCTTCACAGAACAAATCAATGGGTTGAGGTGATTGTTCGAGATAATGGCCCCGGTATCCCCCCAGAAGAACAACAAAGAATATTTGTTGATCGAGTGAGACTTCCACAAACTTCTCAAGAGACAATAGGCTTTGGCATTGGTCTTTCAGTTTGTAGAAGAATTGTTGAAGTGCATGGTGGCAAGATCTGGGTAGTTTCAAAACCGAAGGAAGGAGCATGTTTTTACTTCACTGTTCCAGTATGGCGTGGCCAAAATAAGGATCAAGAAGCCTTGACGAGTGGCAAGGCGGACCCGTAACTTTCAATTGTGATAATCAACTACTTAATAAGTTTTTATCACAGTATCTGGCCCCATCGTCTAGAGGCCTAGGACACCTCCCTTTCACGGAGGCGACAGGGGTTCGAATCCCCTTGGGGCTATAAAGATAATTTATTTAAAACCTTCAATTGTTCAAAACCATATTGAAGTTTTTTTCATTGCTTGAATTTATTTGTTCAATCGACTTTGAAGAATCATTTACTAATGAAATATTTAGAAAAATAGTGTAGAAAATAATAATTCGGTTAATCAACAAAAAATCACAAAATCGCCAAAACCCCTTTCTCTAGTTTGATCTGAGAATACAAATGATGTTGTGACGGTCTCTAAAGATGAACTAATAAATTAGCAATATCAAGATAAAACAGCTAAAAGTTACCTCTTCTTGGTAATCTCTCTTTCTAATTTAAGTTTTTATGGCTTACTCAGAGACAAAGGTAGTACTTGGTGGTCTTGCACATATTCCTATAATAATTGGTTTTTTCTACCTAATACGTAGGCAATATTCATTTGGTGCAATGCTTAGAACTGGTAAGAATGCTCTAAGCGAGAAAGTTAAATCTTCTCCAGCCAAAGCTGCTGCACCTGCTAAGGCTGCTACACCTGCTAAGGC
>Ga0209433_10000214_pt1 | contig 17698 bp, 15 predicted proteins | sample METZYME_5_50m_FD_187552 | JGI IMG/M metagenome (GOLD analysis project Ga0209433, IMG submission 187552) | Marine microbial communities from oxygen minimum zone in mesopelagic equatorial Pacific - METZYME_5_50m (SPAdes) (version 2) | ecosystem: Environmental > Aquatic > Marine > Oceanic | place...
GTTGAAAGTAAATATTTGATCGTTGACTCTTTTGTAAAATACCGGATTACTAACGTAAGAACTTTCTATGATGCGACCAGCGGGAGTTTTATTAACTTAAATAACTTATTAGGTCAAAGAACTGCATTTGAATTAAAAAATCAATTTGGTCGAAGAACAGTAACTGAGCTTGTTTCAGGTGAAAGAGACCAATTAATGAGTGATATGCGAGAGAATTTAGGTAATTCCGTCTCTGATCTGGGCATAGAGATAATAGATTTTAGAGTTAAAAGAATTGATTTACCTCCCGAACTAAGCAACTCTGTTTATGAAAGAATGCGTTCAGAAAGAAATAGATTGGCAGAAGAGTTAAGGGCAGAGGGAAACGAACTTTCTAATGAAATACGATCTACCGCTGATAAAGAAAAAGTTATTATTTTGGCTGAAGCATACAAAACAGCAGAGCAAATTAGAGGTGATGGTGATGCAAAAGCAGCTGCTATCTATGCAGAATCTTTCTCAAAAGATCCTGAATTCTATGAATTTACCCGAAGCATGAGAGCTTATGACGCTACATTTAATAACAAGTCTGATGTTCTATTGATTGATCCAAAATCAGATTTCTTTAAATATCTAAATAAGTCTAAAGGCGATAACTAACTGTCTATGGCCAATAACACCCTGATCTTAGGCTTACAGTGGGGTGATGAAGGCAAAGGAAAGATTGTAGATGCTCTTGCTGAGAAAGCTGGAGCTGTTTGTCGTTTTCAAGGTGGGCACAATGCAGGCCATACCCTAAAGGTCGACGGTGTTCAAAAAGTCCTTCACTTGGTTCCATCCGGAATCCTCCATCCTAATGTTCACTGCGTCTTGGGCAATGGTATCGTTTTATCCCTTTCTGCCCTTGCTAAAGAAATTAAGGAATTGCAAGAGAGTGATATAAATTTTAAAGACCGTTTTTACGTCAGTGAAGATTGCTCATTAATCCTTCCTACACATATTGCAATTGACAAAGTTCGAGATCAGTCCGAGGGCATTGGAACTACAGGTAGAGGGATTGGTCCGGCATATGAAGATAAGATTGCCAGACGCGCTTTGCGTTTTGGGGATTTAAAAAATCTTGAAGAACTTAAAGTGAAATTAGCTAAATTAGTAAACTATCATAACCAAATTTTAGAGCATTTATATAATGCTAAACCTGTTGAGTTTGAGCATGTTTTAGACGAGTTGACTGGCAACCTAGATCTTTATAACCAATATCACTGTAAAACCCAAGATCTTTTAAAGGTATGGGTAAAAGAGGGAAAAAATATCCTTTTTGAAGGTGCGCAGGGTTCTATGTTAGATATTGATCATGGAACTTATCCCTATGTAACTTCCTCTAGTACAACAGCAGGAGGATTGTCCTCAGGTTTGGGAGTGGGTCCACGTTATCTTGATACTATATTGGGAATTACCAAGGCTTACACCACACGAGTTGGCGAGGGACCTTTTGCTACGGAATTATTCGATTCTAATGCGGAACAATTGGCAAAGGTTGGTCATGAATTTGGTGCAACAACTGGTCGCCCAAGAAGGTGCGGATGGTTAGATCTTAAAGCCTTAGAAACTATTGTTTTTATTAATTCCGTTACTAATCTTTGTCTAACAAAATTAGATGTTTTGGATGGCTTTGATGAAATCAAGGTATGCATTGACTATGATGAAACTGAACAGCCAATTTATAAAACTTTTTCTGGCTGGAAACAAGACACTTCTAAAGCCAAATCTTTTGAAGATTTACCTGAGGCTGCCCAGGACTATATACTATTTATTGAGCAGGCTTTGGATTGCCCAATTGACATAGTCTCAGTGGGACCATCCCGAGAGCAAACAATTTATAGAAATTAAAATTATTAATTCTGGAGATATATGAAAAAAATTTTTACTTCAATCATCCTGTTGTTCATTTTTAGTGTTGCTATTTATTTTGGGGGAGCAGTATTAAAGCTCTTTGGAACTTTGGATGGACCTGGAGTTATTGAAGGAAAAGTTCTTCCACAAAAAGCAGTTGAAGACAGAGCCTCAAGGATCAATGTTGTTAAAGCAGAATTAGAGGTTTTAGATGAAAAGCAAATTCTATTTGGCGATCTTCATGTTCACACAACCTATTCAACAGATGCCTTTATGTGGTCTTTGCCATTTATGAATGGTAAGGGTGCTTCGCCACTAGCTGATGCATGTGATTATGCTAGATTTTGCTCAGCTTTAGATTTTTGGTCTATCAATGATCATGCTGAAGCCAGCACTCCAAGAAAATGGCTGGATACAAAACAAAGCATTCAACAATGCAATAACCTTTCGGAGGGCACAGATGATTTAGTAAGTTTTTTGGGATGGGAGTGGACTCAAGTTGATCCAAATCCAGAGAATCACTACGGACATAAAAATGTTATTTTTCTAGAAACAGATGACTCTCTGGTGCCCCCAAGAGCTATTGGCTCAGGAGGTGTTGCTCCTTTGGTAATGAGATTAGGTCTTCCTTGGACTATGTCTGCTTTACCGGCAACTTTAGATTTTAAAAATCGAGATAGGTTTTTTGCATTCGATAAATTTTTTGATGAAATTCAGGCTACACCCATATGCCCTGAGGGAGTAAATACAAGAGATTTACCAGTTAATTGTTACGAAGAGGCAACCAATCCAAGTATTTTGTTTGAGAAATTGAAAGAATGGGATTCTCCCTACATGGTTATTCCTCACGGTACTACATGGGGATTTTACACGCCTCCAACTTCAGATTGGAAAAAACAATTAAAAGAGTTTAAAGATGATGAATCTCAATTTTTATTTGAGATATATTCTGGTCATGGTAACTCAGAAGAATATAGAACCTGGAATGATGCAGACACAGATTTGAATGTTGAGCTTTTTTGTCCTGAGGAGACCAAAGATTTTTTGCCAACCTGTCAGCAAGCCGGAAATATTATGGCTGAAAGATGTGAAATTTCTGGCATGGATGATCAAACTTGTAAATATCTCGTTGATCAAACAAAACTATTTGCAGCTCAAATGGGTGCGACGGGATATGCTGCAGTTAATGAGACACATCCGGATGATTTTTTAAACGCCGGACAATGTAATGATTGTTTTTTGCCTTCGTTTAATTATAGGCCTCTTGGATCAGCACAATATGTCTTAGCATTGAGTGATTTCACTGATAAAGATAATCCACAACGATTTAAGTTTGGATTTATTGGTTCAAGTGACAATCACGGTGCTCGACCAGGTACTGGATATAAAGAGATTGACCGACTGTTTAATACTGAAGCCAATGGCTTTAATGATCCCTTGTATGAAAAAATGAGTGACTTAAGACGTCCCAAAGGTGAGTTAGAGCCCTCTTATGTTGATTTAGGTAATACTAATTTGACAAGCATCATGGATTTAAATATATCCACAGATGCTGAAAGGCAAAGTGCATATTTTATGTCAGGTGGTTTAGTGGCTGCTCATTCAACATCTAGAAAGAGAGAATCAATTTGGGACGCTTTAGAAAGAAAGGAGGTTTATGCAACATCAGGGCCAAGAATACTCTTATGGTTTGATGCAGAAACTCAATCTCAATCATTATCGATGGGTTCTGAAGTTGATAGTACTCAATCACCAATTTTTACTGTAAAAGCAGCAGGCTCTCTTAAGCAAAAACCTGGTTGTCCAGATTACAGCAATAATGGATTAACTAAAGAGCGTCTCGAGAAGATATGCAATTCTGAATGTTATAACCCTAGCAACGAAAGAAGGCTTATAACAAGAATTGAGGTAATTAAGATTCTGCCACAGCAATATGAAAATGAACCCATAGAAGGACTAGTAGATGATGTTTGGAAGACATTCCCTTGTAATAGCACAAGTTGTCAGGTGTCATTTCAGGATGAGCAATTTTCGATTGGGCAAAGAGATGCAGTTTATTATGTTAGAGCCATTGAAGAGCCATCTCTAAAATTATCTGCCGATCCACTGGGATGTGAATTTGATGAAAATGGAAAATGTATTAAAACTGAGATCTGCAGAACAGGCGTTCATGAGAATAGGGGAGATTGTCTAGCACCAGCAGAGAATAGAGCGTGGTCTAGCCCAATTTATGTAAACTACTCATCTTAAATCAATTTATTGAGTTTTTTAGCCACTCATCAAGTTTTGCATTAACAAATTTATAAGAATTAGGATTAGAAAATTTCTTTGCTAATCTTATACATTCATCAATTACAATCGGATGATCAAGTTCATTGGCACGAATCTCAACAATTCCTAGCCAAATAATAGCTTCGTCAATTTTTTCAAGATTCTCGCTTTTTTTATTTTGTTGGCTGCGCGTAATACTTTTCAAATCATCTGAAAGTTCGAAAATATTTTCTAGTCTTTTTTTAAAATAGTTAAAGCTAATTTTTTTTGGAGAGTTTTCTTTTAAGAATTGATCTATCAAAGAATTTAATTTTGATTCTTGAAATATATATTGATAGATAGCTTGAACTAAACATTCTCGTGTTTTGAGCTCCTGTTTATATTTGCCAAGATTTTTAGACATGTTCTTAGCTCAGCATTTCAACAAGTGATTGAGCGATTTCTCTACCTTTATTCAATTTAGATGGACTGACTCTATCTTTGGCTTGTTGAAGATTTTCTGAAGCAATAAGACCAAAGGCGACTGGTTTAGCTGCATCAATGCTTATTTGCATTAAGCCTTGTGCAACTGATTCAGATATCAGCTCGTAATGAGTTGTTTCTCCTCTGATTACTACTCCATATGCAATAATTCCGTCTGCATGAGCTAATTCTTTCTGAGCCGCATGCACTAATTCCCATGCTCCCGGAACATAAACAGTTTTGAAGTTCGTGACGCCTAGAGTCTCTAAATGTGAAGTTCCAGATTTAACTAATTCTTGCACAAGTTCTGAATTCCATTTGGAGGCAACTATTGTAATTTTTTTATCTACATTCACTTTATCTGTCGAAAATGGAAAACCCTCTTGACTCATTGTTCGAACCCTATAACTTCTAGATCAAACCCTGATAATGAGGGGTACTTTACTGGAGTAGCTAATAGTTTAATCTCAGTCAAACCAAGCTCCTTCAATATCTGAGAGCCAATTCCAACAGTCTTTGTTTCTGGTTTTGTTGATGATTTTGTTCCCATAAGATCATTTATAACTCCATCAGCATTTTGATAGATACCAATTAAAAGCAAAACACCACATTGTTCTGAGCCAATTCTTCTAAAAGCATTTTCAAGATTAAGTCTCTCACCAAATTCCTCAATGCCAATTAAATCATGTAAGGTGTTGGGAACATGAACACGTACTAGCGGTGATTTAGATGCTTTGAGGTCTCCTTTTACAAAAGCTAAATGCAGATTATCAAAAATACTATCTCTCCATGCTGATAGCTCAAATTTAATACCGTGAACTTCTACTGATTTTGAGTACTCAAGGTGAACCGATTTTTCTTTCAATGTTCGATAATGAATAAGGTCTGCTATGGTCCCAATTTTGAGATTATGAGTATCCGCAAACTTAATTAAGTCATCTCTTCTTGCCATCGTGCCATCGTCATTCATTATTTCGCAGATGACACCGGCCTCTTCTAAACCAGCCAATCTAGCTAAATCGCATGCAGCCTCTGTATGTCCAGCTCTGCTTAAAACTCCTCCTTCAAATGCACGTAATGGAAAAATATGTCCAGGTTGAACTATATCTTCTGCTTTTGCATTTTTTTTTGCTGCCGCTTTAATAGTTCTCGCCCGATCTTCGGCAGAAATTCCTGTAGTTATTCCTTCTGCTGCTTCAATAGAAACAGTAAACCCCGTTCCATGCTTGGCTCTGTTATTGTTGGTCATCATTGGTAAGTTTAGTTGATCACACTTATGGGGAGATAAGGGTAAACACACCAAGCCTTTAGCTTTGCTGATCATAAAATTTATTTTCTTGTCATCAATAAGTTCAGCGGCACAAACTAAATCACCTTCATTCTCCCTATCTTCATCGTCCAACAAAATTACAATCTTGCCAGCAGCAACATCTTGGATGATTTCTTCTGTAGAATTAAATTCCATTGTTCATATATAAGTATTAAAAATTTAAAAACAATTAAATATTTGTATTGTAATAAGTCGTTTTTATATCATTTTTAAATCTTTCAATTTTTACCTTCTTGAGTCTTGTTGATTTCTTTATGCTATTTGGCGGTTTTAAGCTTAATGTATCAATACTTCCATCACCTAAAAATATTGGCGCAGTATATATTACTAATTCATCAAATAGATTACTCGCAATAAATGTGTTTAAAGTTTTTTGACCACCTTCAACTAAAATACTTGATATATTTCTAGACAAAAGATCTTTTAGAAATTTTTCAAGAAAGTTCCTTCCTTTGTATTCAATGTACTCTAAATTTTCTACCTGTTTAGCTGACAATCTTGATCCAATAATAACATTGGCATTATTAGCAAAAAGTTTGTTATTGTTTTTAGATTTTTTAAGATTGCCAATAATAATTTTTGTTGGCTGCTTAATTATTTCATTTTTACCTATACCTAATTCTTTATTCGTTAGTCTGACTGTGAGTGAGGGATTATCTTTTTCAGCCGTCTTTTTGCCAATAAGGATACCTCTAACTTTTGAACGTATATGATGACTATCTTTTCTGGACTCAGTATTTGAAATCCAGTTACTATCTCCATTTTTTAGAGCAATTTTTCCATCAATCGATTGCGCGCTTTTTAGGATAATGTAAGGTCGTAATTTTTTTTGATTTGTAAAAAATATTTTATTTAACTGTTTACATTCATTTTTGAGCAGGCCTACCTTTGTCTTGATTCCAGCTTTTTTTAGCAATCTAATTCCTCTTCCATTGATTTTGGGATTTGGATCAAGGGTTCCGCAAAATAATCTTTTGATTTTATAATCGATGAGAGCATTTGAGCATGGTGGTGTATTTTTTTCTATTGAGCATGGTTCAAGGTTTACATAAAAATCTGACCCTGCAATAATTTTTAAAGCTTTCTTGAGACCAAATCTTTTTTTACAATTTTTGATAGCATTTATTTCTGCATGGTCTTTTCCGTATTCTTGGTGCCAACCTTCGCCAACAATTTTATTATTTTTCACAATCACGCATCCAACCATTGGATTTGGTTGAGTTTTTAGTTGACCCTTTTTAGCAAGCTCGATGGCTCTAGCCATAAAGTCAATATCTTTCATTTTTTCTTTTTAGATACTTTTGACTTTTCTTTAGAAAGAGATGATATTTCTTCCGCAAATTCTTTGATATCTTGGAAATCACGATACACAGATGCAAATCTTACGTATGCAACTTGATCAACTCTTTTTAGATTACGCATAACAATTTCACCAAGTTGACGAGAGGCAATTTCTCTTTCACCAAGTTGACGAATTTCTGTCAAGATACTTCCAAAAACACCATCTACCTCTTCGGCCGATAGCGGCCTTTTCTCAAGCGCTCGAAGCATTCCACCTTTTAATTTTACACCATTGAAGGGCTGTCTTTCTCCATCACTTTTCACTATTCTTGGTAATGCTAGGTCAGCTGTTTCAAAAGTTGTAAACCTAGCATGACAGACTTCGCACTCCCTTCTTCTTCGGATTTGCGAACCATCTCCAACAAGCCTAGAGTCAATTACCTTGGTATCTTGAGCTTGGCAAAATGGACAAAACATTTTTATTTATAGACTGGAAACCTTGAACACATTTCAACTACTTTATCTTTAATGGTATTAATTTTATCAGTATTGCTGTTATCAAGAACAACATCACAAATCCAATTAGTTAATATTTCAATTTCATTACTACCAAAACCTCTTGTAGTAACTGCAGGCGTACCTAATCTTATGCCAGAAGTTACGAATGGTGATTGAGGATCATTAGGAACTGCATTTTTATTTACAGTTATATTTGCTTGCCCTAATGCCAATTCGCAATCTTTACCCGTTAGACCTTTTGCTCTTAAATCCATTAGAACGATATGATTTTCAGTCTTACCTGTAACAACATCAATTCCTCGGTCCTGGATCACTTTACACATAAGTTTGGCATTATCTAATACCTGCTGCATATATTTTTTAAAATCAGGTTCAAGAGCTTCTTTGAAGCACACTGCTTTTGCAGCAATGACATGCATCAATGGTCCACCCTGAGATCCAGGAAATACAGCAGAATTTAATTTTTTTTCTAAGTCTTTATTTGACTTAGCGATAATAATGCCGGATCTCGGACCCCTAAGCGTTTTGTGTGTCGTAGAAGTAACGACGTCAGCAAAAGGGACTGGCGATGGATATACACCTGCTGCAACAAGTCCAGAAACATGAGCCATATCAACAAGAAAATAAGCATTAGTTTCATCTGCAATATCTCTAAAAATTTTCCAATCTATAATTCCTGAAAAGGCTGAAAATCCAGCAATGATCAATTTTGGTTTATGTTTTTTAGCTAAATCTCTTACATTGTCATAGTCAATATCATATGTTTCAGGGTGTAAACCGTATTGAAAAGCTTGATAGTTTTTGCCTGAGAAATTTACCTTTGCCCCATGAGTCAAATGTCCGCCTTGATCAAGACTCATTCCAAGAATCGTGTCGTTCGGTTCAAGCATCGCCAAAAAAGCAGCAGCATTAGCGGAAGACCCTGAGTGTGGTTGAACGTTTGCGTAATCTGCTTTAAATAGCTTTTTTGCTCTATCGATTGCAATTTCTTCTGCAAGATCAACATACTCACATCCACCATAGTATCTTTTATTAGGGTAACCCTCTGCATATTTATTTGTAAGAAGGCCGCCTTGCGCCTCCATAACTCTCTGACTTGCATAATTTTCAGATGCTATAAGTTCGATGTGCTCTTCTTGACGAACAGACTCTTTATTAAGTGCCTGCCATAGCTCTGCATCATAGTTTTCTATTGTTTGTGTATTAGCGAAGATTGAATCAGCTTTAGATTCCATTAATTGCTCCAAAAGTATCTAAATTTTTAAAAAAGTTTGAGGTAAGTATTCTAAATTATCTAGGGCTTGTTGTGGGAAAAAGGATGCGATCTTTTTGGATAAGTTGCCTTACAAATTTTACATTTAATTCCATAACATTGTTTTGCTTGACAGAATTCCCTTCCCCAAAAAATGATTTGAAGATGAAGTTTATTCCACGAATCTTTAGAAAAAATTTTTTTTAAATCCCTTTCAGTTTGTTGAACATTTTTACCCTTTGTAAGTCCCCATCTTTGAGCAAGTCTATGAATATGTGTGTCTACTGGAAATGCTGGATGACCGAAACCTTGACTAATTACAACAGAGGCAGTTTTATGTCCAACACCAGGCAGTTTTTCTAATGCTTTGATGTCGTCAGGAACTTCTCCATTAAATGAACTGCATAAAATATTTGAAAGTTTATGAATTGCCCTAGATTTTTGAGGACCTAAGCCACAGGGCTTTATTATTTTGTATATCTGATCAGGTTTTTTAGTACTCATATCTTTTGGATTATCAGCAAGCTTAAAAAGTTTTGGAGTTACCTGATTAACTCTTTCGTCAGTGCATTGAGCTGATAACAAGACTGCGATAAGGAGAGTAAAATTATCTTGGTGATCCAGTGGAACCGGAGTTTTAGGATAATATTGATCCAAAATTTTTTTTACAATTAAAGCTCTTTCTGCTCTTATCATCTTTTCTATATTTTACAAGTAATACTAGATTTTTATAATTCCACTTTTCGAATATTCGTTGTATCAATAGACATTGATTTGAACAATTAATACCTTTAACATCTTCACACATTGATCTACTTTTACAAGTAATCAATTACAAAATTCATACTAAAACCTTATGCAAGACTATAAAACAGAATCTCCTTTTGATATTACTCTTTCCGAAGAACAGCAGATAACTTGGGATATGTTAAGAAAATTTGCTGAGACTGAGCTTCGGCCTCAAGCCAGAAAAACTGAGGCTGAAGGGATGCCAAGCCAAGAATTACTGAAGAAGATTAAATCCTTAGATCTCATTCCTTTAATTATTCCAGAGGAGTACGGTGGCATGGGGTTAAAGCAAGATTCTGTCTCAAGTGCTTTAGCTTTAGAGGCGCTTGCATACGGAGATCTATCCTTGGCAATGTCTATATCAATACCTTTATTGACAGCTCAGATTATTGCTGAACATGGTAGTGAAGAGCAAAAAGGAAAGCTTTTGCCTGAGTTTGTTGCCGGTTCAATCTTTCAAGTAGGCTTGGGTATCAATAATGCATTGATTTCAACTGATTCATACCAATCAAGTGTTACTGCAAAAGAGCTTGGCGAAGAAATTATTCTTGATGGCTCTAAAGCTGGTGTTGCTTTTGCAAATGATGCAAAATCCTTTTTGATTTCTGCATCCAATGAATCGGGTGAATGCGGTTTATATTTTGTAAATAAAGATCAAGAGGGTCTTGAGCTCGAAGAAAAAGAATTTATGGGCTTAAAAGGCACGCCATTTTCCCAAATTAATTTTTCTAATTGTAAAATTAGTTGTTCGCAAAAGCTTGGTGGGCATAATTATTCTATTAATTATCAATCACTTATAGATTCCTCAAGAATTGGTATGTCTGCTTTGGCGCTTGGCGTTTGTCAGGCTGTCTTAGATTATGTAGTTCCATATACAAATGAAAGAGTCGCTTTTGACGAGCCAATTTCAAACCGACAGTCTGTAGCTTTTTTAATTGCTGATATGGCAATAGAAACTGAAGCATTAAGATTAATGGTATATAAATCCGCAGCTCTCAAAGACCTTGATGAAGACTTCCATAAGCAAGCTTCACTGACATATAGATTTGCAACTCATCATGGAATGAAAATTGGAACAGATGGAGTCCAGTTGCTTGGAGGCCATGGTTATACTCACGAACATCCAGTTGAGCTTTGGTACAGAAATTTAAGAGCTATAGGAATATTTGAAGGAGGCGCTGGCGTATAAAATGATTCATCCACTTTTACCCAATCAGTTACAAAAGACCCAAGAGACCATGAGAATGGCTGCAGAATTTATTTTGCGTCCAATCTCAAGAAAGTATGATAAAGCGGAGCATGAGCCTCCTTTAGAAATGGAGCAGCTAAATCAAGCTGCTGCAGCGCAAAAAAAACAAACAGGTATGACAGATGATTCTGTTAAATCTATGGATTTGGGTGGCAGAAATCTATGGGCTGTGATTTCGCTAGAGCAAATGTGTTGGGGTGATGTTGGCCTCTTTCTTGCAAGGCCTGGAACTGGTCTTGGAAATGCAGCAATTATGGCTGTTGGCAATGCAGAGCAAAAAACTAAATGGGGAAAAAGATGGGCCGCTATGGCAATAACCGAGCCCGCAGCAGGATCAGACTCAAAAAATATTTCTACTACAGCAGTCCTTGACGGTGATGAGTGGGTTATAGATGGTGAAAAAATTTATGTAACCGACGGTGATCGATGTGATTGTGTTGTTGTTTGGGCAACATTGAACAAAAACATGGGAAAAACTGCGATTCGATCATTTTTAGTCGAAAAGGGCACGCCAGGATTTTCAGTTGCAAGGCTGGAGAAGAAACTTGGTATTAGAGCTTCAGATACTGCAACATTGATCTTTGATAATTGTAGGATTCCTAGAGAAAATTTGCTTGGTGGCAAGGAGGAAATTGAAACCGACGCTAATGCTGCCAAAAAGTCATTCGGTGGCGCAATGCAAACTTTTGATAATACAAGGCCCATGGTTGCTGGTATGGCAATCGGACTCGGTCAGGCTGCATTAGACATGACAAGAGCACTCCTTGCAGAGGAGGGCTATGAAGATAATTTTGGAGCATCCATCCATCAGCAAACAGCCGTTCAAAGAGAGCTTGAAATGCTGGAGGCAGAATTAGAGGCTGCGAGATTGCTTGTCTACAAATCAGCATGGATGATGGATAACAAAATGCCAAATTCTAAAGAAGCTTCTATGGGTAAAGCCAAAGCAGGCAGAATTGGTAATAAAATTTCGTTAAAATGCGTTGAGATATGCTCCATGCAGGGATTTTCAGAAGATCATTTGCTTGAAAAATTTTCTAGGGATTCAAAAATATTAGACATATTTGAGGGCACTCAACAAATTCAGCAATTGATAGTGGCTAGACAAGTACTAGGAAAAAGTTCAAGAGATCTAAAATAAAAATTCATAAAGGTTTTTTAACTAAAAAATCTCTTATAAATATGGCTTATAACAACCTATTAACATTACTAAAAAAATTGCCATGAACCAAGCTTTAGGTATATCATTAGTCAGTTCTATTCAATCAACTTAAAGGGGGAAGATTATGAACAGATTTTTACTATCCATCGGGATAATTTTTAGTTTTTCTATCGTACCAGCTTTTGCTCAAGACGGTGCTGATAGGGTGGTGGAAGAAATTGTTGTTACAGGTTTGAGGAAGGAATCAAACTTGCAAGACACAGCTATTACTATCACAGCGATTACCGCATCTGATCTTGAAACAAAACAGTTAGAAAATTTTGAAGATCTTCAGTTTGCTGTTCCAACACTTACTTTTGCCAAAGGGGCTTATTCTGGCTCTGGTATATCTTTGCGAGGTATTGGTAACTTTGCAGTTGGAAACTCATCCAGTAATGCCATTGGTTATTTTTGGAATGGTCAGACAGCATCTCAATCTGGATTATATGAAGCTGAATTTTTTGATGTTGAAAGGATAGAGGTACTTAGAGGACCTCAGGGAACATTGTTTGGTTCAGGAACAACAGGTGGCGCGATTCAACTTATTACAAAAAGACCTGATGCAGTGTTTGGTGGAAATGTAAAAGTTGATATGGCTGATTACGATTCAAGAAGACTTTCTGGCGCTATAAATGTCCCCTTATCAGATAATCTTCGATCTAGATTTGCGTTTGCAAGCTTAAAAAGAGACGGATTCGTAACTAATAATTACAATGGCGAAACTCTTGATGATAGAAACACTATGGCAGGTAGGGCATCTTTTGAATGGGATTATTCTGACGATACAACAGTTTCTCTGATTTATGAAAACACTACAGCTGATGATAATAGGTTAAGAGCTGCACGACAATTCTGTAAGCAAGATGATTTCTTTGGTTGTAGCCCCTTTGAAACTGGATTGGATTCAGTGCATTCAACAGGTAGTTACTTCCATTGGATTAATTACTTTATGTTTACTTATACTGATTTAGCTAATTCTTATAACAGAGATAACCCCTCTAGTGATGTGCGAACAGTTGATTTAGATTTCACTCCTAAACATGAGACCATGCTTGAGAGTACGTTGCTTGAAATTGATCATCAGCTTACCGATGACGTGAATATGGTTCTTTCATACTCCTACCATACAAGGGATTATGAAGATTGGGCTGACTATGACCATTCAGTTTCTGTTGTACCTTATGCACTTGGACCAATTAAAACAAATGTAGGTGTTGATCCAACAACTGGAAATCCAGGAGTTGGAATGAGGACTTATGACAGCGAGCAAAACATTGATTATTCTGCCAACGAGTCAGAGTGGTCTCAGACAGAAATTAGATTCTCATCAGATTATGATGGTAAATTTAATTTTACTGCTGGTTACTACTACAACGAAACAGGTTCAGAAACTGATTACCACATTAAATCACCTAGTTTGATGTACTATGGAAATACCAGCAATGGACCCCATTGCGTAGTTTTTGCAACAACTTGTAATTTAGGTGGATTGCCTTATTGGGGCACATTCTTTGCACAACTTCCTGTAGGTATAGCAACTGCAACAGGAATGGCTCAAGCAGGATTAATACCTCCTAGCGCTGTTTTAGGTACAGGTCTTGGAATAGCTTCAGGCACTGCTACACAGACTGCAATTGCTGCAGGAAGATCTGGCGGCTTGCCACTTTGGCAACAAACATACAGAAATGATAGTAATCTTAACAGAGATGAAAACGCTGCATACGGTGAAATCTATTATGACATTTCTGATGATACGCGTCTTACATTGGGCGGAAGATACAGTGAATATAGAATTATTGATAACGCTTATACGGCACTTGCGGATTTAACTGGACAAGGTGCAGGTGTTATTAGCGCGGTTCAACCTAGTCCTGTAACCAGAACTTTTGAGGGTGAAGAGTTTACTTACAAGGTTGGATTCGATCATAACTTAAATGATGAACAACTTCTTTATGCAACTTTTTCAACTGGCTTTAAACCAGGTGGTTCAAATCCAACTAGTGGAGATGGTGGCGGTATCGCAACATATGATCCTGAAGAGGTAGAAGTCTTTGAGGTTGGGATGAAAAATACTCTCATGGACGGAAGGTTACAACTAAATGTTTCTGCATATCAAAATGAAATTACTGGATTGCAACTTTCTAAGATTGTTAGAAGATCTTCTATCAATGAAAATGCAGATGCAACTATCAAAGGGGTTGAAGCAGAATTTACCTTCTTTGTTACTAACACTCTTATGTTAGATGGTTTTTATGCATGGACAGATGCAACCATTGATAGTTTCTTGACAGTTGATCCATTAAATCCAGGCGGGGCTACAAAAATTTTACCTTATGCTCCTGGTCAAACAGGATTTTTCAGTGATTTTGCTCCATTAGCAGCAACCTGTGATCCGCTTGTTTTGATCGGTCAAGCAGCACCTTCTGCACAATGTCTTCTTGGATTAACAGCTTCAAATCCTCAACTTGGAGCTTTGGTTAAATATAAAAATACTGATGCAGGGTTGATTTTCTCTTCTTTTGGAAGTCTTTGTACCCAACCATACTTTGGTCTAGACAGCACAACCTTGCCTTGTCCTGTAACTGATGGTGTGGAGCAGGATCTTTCTGGTAACCGTCTTCCAGGATCAGCAGAAGATAACTATAGACTTGGCTTGACAAAATTCTTTGATAGACCCGGAGGCACATTTGCCCTTAGGGTAGATTATTCCTTTAGAGGTGATAATTACTCAGATACATATAATCGAACTAGAGATTATATTGAAGAATATGACGTGGTTGATTTATCACTTAACTATACTCCAAACAATGGAGATTGGTATGTTGGAGCTTATGTTAGAAACTTAAGTGACAGTGATCATATCTATGCTAAGTATAATACTGATCCTACCATTGGCGGATTTGCAAATGGTGTGGCATTAGATCCGAAAATTATGGGTATTAATTTTGGAATAAATTTCTAAACTGAGATCACAAAAATTTAAAGCCCGATTTTTTCGGGCTTTTTTATTTAATTTAGATGAGAATTTTTACTAAAAGCTTTTCAAGAACATTGAAGAAACTTCAGCAAAGTTTTTTGACTGAGAATATTCAAAATAAAAAAATGCTAGATATCTATATTAAATATGCTGAGGGCAATGTAAGTGAAGAGGAGTTAGAGAATGCGAATGAGCAACTTAAAGAAATTTTAAAAAGTTTAGGCTTGGGAATTTTGATTGTTCTTCCATTTAGCCCCGTCACATTACCTTATATATTTTCGAAAGCAAAAGAACTTAATATCGATTTGATACCTAATTGGTATAAGTCTTTAAGTAATGATAATGATCGTTTAGAATAACTCACTACTAACTTTGGAGTTAAAAAATATGAAAACAGCAGTTATTGTAGATAGCGTAAGGACTGGTCTAGCAAAATCTCATCGAGGAGGCTTTAACATGACGCGTCCAGACGATATGTTGGCTCACATTATAAATAATATGTTGGATAGGAACCCTAATCTTCCCCCTGATATGGTTGAAGATGTCATCATGGGTTGTGGAAATCCAGAGGGAGCCATGGGGCACAATATTGGCAGGAATGCAGCTGTCCTGTCGAACCTTCCTCTATCAGTTGGAGGCACAACGGTTAATCGTTATTGTTCTTCAGGATTGCAATCTATTTCTATGGCTGCAAGTCAGATAATGGCTGGTTGTTACGATACTGTTATTGCAGGAGGCGTAGAACAAATTACTATGCTTTCCGGTAAACAAAATATGGATGGATTTGTTAATGAAAAATTAGCTGAAAGTCATCCTGGCATATACCATCCAATGGGTATTACAGCTGAATGTGTTGCTAACAGATATAACGTTTCTAGGGAAGCTCAAGATGAAATTGCATTTGAGAGCCAAAAAAGAACAGCAGCAGCTCAAGAGGCAGGAAAATTTGTTGATGAGATTGTTCCGATGGATACAAAAATGATGCTTATGAACAAAGAGACTGGCGAATCAAAAGAAGTTGATTACACGGTTGATAAGGACGAGTGTAATAGACCAACAACTACTTTAGAGGGTTTAGCCGCACTCAAACCGGTATTTGATCCAGAAAATGGATCTGTAACTGCTGGTAATTCATCGCAACTTTCAGATGGTGCCTCTGTAACACTTGTCATGAGCGAAGAAAAAGCTCTTGAATTAGGCTTGAAACCATTGGCTTATTTTAGAGGATTTACAACTATGGGTTGCGAGCCAGATGAAATGGGCATTGGACCTGTTTACTCAGTACCTAAGCTCTTAAAATCTCAAAATATGAGCGTTGAGGACATTGATCTTTGGGAGCTAAATGAGGCTTTCGCAGTTCAGGTAGCGTATTGTCGAGATCAGTTAGGCATCCCTATGGATAAGCTTAACGTTAATGGTGGTTCAATTTCAATTGGACACCCATTTGGTATGACTGGGTCGAGGCAGGTTGGGCATTTAGTTCGTGAACTTAATAACCAAGACAAACAATTTGGTATAGTAACAATGTGTGTTGGCGGCGGCATGGGCGCAACTGGCTTATTTGAAAGATATCCAAGTTAAGATAAGCTCAGAATTCTCAATCATTAAGAAGTACCTATCAGGCATAGGCACTTCTTACTTAACAAGCAATGGCATAGATTTATCTGTCGGTGATGACTGTGCAATTCTTGCAGCTAAATCCAAATTATTAATTAGTACTGATACTTCAATAGTTGATGTGCATTTCTTAAAGTCTATGCCTTCTGATGCAATTGCTTATAGATCGGTTGCAGTTGCTTTAAGTGACATAGCAGCAATGGGTGGAAAACCCTTAGCATTTAACCTTTCCTTGGTGATGCCTAATTTTAAACCTGACTGGATGAAAGGTTTTAGAAAGGGCCTACAAAAGGTTTCAAGAGAGTATAAGTTTCCCTTAATCGGTGGCGATCTTGTAAAAGGACCTTTGCAAATAAGTGTTACAGTCATTGGCATACCTCAAAAAAAAACTCTTCTTAGATCTACAGCCAAGGCTGGAGATATTTTGTGTATATCTGATGTGTTAGGACGCGGTTACATTGGATTTAGAGAATTTAAAAATAGTGGTGTAGTAGATAAAATAACTAAATCATATCTATATCCTGCTCCTCAAATAAATTATGGTTTAGCAATTTCAAATATTGCTTCCTCCGCAATTGATATCTCTGATGGAATCCTTCAGGATCTTTCTCACCTTATTTCAAGCTCTGGAGTCGGCTGTAATATTGATTTAGATAAAGTACCTGTTGCAGAGAGAAAATCTAAAAAACGCTGTTTAGAGTTTGGAGATGACTATCAAATCCTTTATACCGTTGCACCAAAGAAATTAGAGACTCTAAAGGCTAATCTGAAATCTATTGGAAAAGAATGCCATACTATTGGCGTAATGAGTGGTAAAAAATTAAGAATTACAAGCAAGACAGTCAATACAAGAAATTGGGATCATTTTAAATAATATG
>Ga0209433_10000215_pt1 | contig 17689 bp, 17 predicted proteins | sample METZYME_5_50m_FD_187552 | JGI IMG/M metagenome (GOLD analysis project Ga0209433, IMG submission 187552) | Marine microbial communities from oxygen minimum zone in mesopelagic equatorial Pacific - METZYME_5_50m (SPAdes) (version 2) | ecosystem: Environmental > Aquatic > Marine > Oceanic | place...
TAACGATATTGAAGTTGGAAAGTCAAGTGATATACAGACTTCTAAAGAATTTGATATCGACTCAAATTGTTTTAATTTTGAATTAAATTCAAAGTACAAGCATATTGAAGTTACTGATATTAGCGTAGTCAAACAACCTATTATTAAGGAGTCAACTAAAAGACCTTTTGACAAATTTAATATTGAACAATTTGAAAAAGTTACTGGTGGGTTTCAATTAAATATAACTGATGACAGTGAGCAATATTTTTCTATAAATTTTCAATCAAATGATAATGCGGTTCCTTATATTGGAATAAAAGTTAATAAAAATAAATCTGGAAAATTATATTTAAATTTTGACGAATTAGTCAATGGAAATATTTACCCAATTGTTGAAATTTTACTTAATGACAATTCAAATTTGGAAATAATACTTTCTGTAACTTCACAGAAATCTGTCAATATCGTAAGTTCTATATATGCTCAGTTAGAAAGAGACTCAAATTTAACTATCCACAATATAAGTACAGGAGCAGGATTATCTCGTTCAAGAATGGATATAGATCTTTTGGGTAATGGTTCAGAATTTAGTTTAGATGGAATTTACTTTGGTGAAGAAAATCAGATTCATGACAATAGAGTATTTGTAAATCACCTTGGAAAAAATACATCATCAAACATGATTACGAAAGGTGTATTAGGTGACAAAAGTAGTTCAATATTTACTGGCACAATACACATAGCTGAAGGAGCAGAAAAAACAGAATCTCATCAAGAAAATAGAAATATATTACTTAGTGAAGAAGCAACTGCACAATCTGTTCCTAATTTAGAAATACTATGTGACGATGTAATTTGTAGTCATGGATCTTCGGTTGGCCCGATTGAAGAAAATTTATACCATTACGTTATGTCTAGAGGTATAAAAAAAATTGATGCAGACAAATTACTAATTAAAGGATTTTTTAATGAGGTAATAAATGATGGTAAGTGGGATATAGTTCACGATAAAGTTTCCGAAATTATCGATAAGAAATATATGAATTTAATTGGAAGTAAAAATGGTTAGAGTAAAAACCTTCAGCACTACAGATGTAGTTCAAAGTACTTCAAAGGTTTTTAATTTCGATCAGAAAGATATAGCTCTAATTAATCATGATGGTGAATTTTATGCAATTGATGATCTATGCTCACATGCTGAGGCGAGTTTGGCAGAAGGAGAAGTCTATGACTGTAAAGTTGAATGTCCTTTACATGGAGCAGAATTTGATCTAAATACAGGAGAAGCTGTAACATTACCTGCAACTAAGCCGATTAGAACATATCCTGTATATATCGAGGACGGACATTTGTATATAGAGATAGATCAAGATGCTTAATATCAAAAATCTTAAAGCTTCAGTGGGTGATGTAGAAATACTCAAAGGCATTGATTTATTAATAAAACCTGGTGAGCTTCATGCAGTTATGGGTCCAAATGGTTCTGGTAAATCAACCCTTTGCCATGTAGTCATGGGCAATGAAAATTTTACACATGAAGGAGTCATCGAAGTAAATGATAAAAATATAACAAACATGAAGCAGAATGAGAGATACAATTCTGGTGTTTTTCAATCTTTTCAGTATCCAGTAGGATTACCGGGGGTTACACTACTAGAGTTTGCTCTCAACATTAACCCAGAACTTACTGAGGGAGAAATTTCAGAATTAGCAAAAAAATTCAATGTTGTAGAATTTTTAGATAGAGAAGTTAATGTTGACTTATCTGGTGGTGAAAAAAAGCGATGTGAACTATTTCAACTTGCTTTGAGTAATCCAAATATAGCACTGTTAGATGAAATAGACTCAGGACTAGATATTGATGCAATTAAAAGTGTTGCAGAGCTAATAAATAAAAATAGAGATTCTAAAACCTCTTATCTAATCGTTACTCATTACAGTAGAATCCTTAAATATCTTGAAGTAGATCAAGTTCACATAATTGTAAATGGAAAAATTGCAAAGTCAGGATCTAAAGAACTCATTGAAGAAGTGGATTCCGGTGGATATACTCAGTATTAGGGCATAAATGACAAAAGAATTTAGAACTGAAAAAGACTCCATGGGAGAGTTTCAGGTTCCGATTGACGCAAATTATGGTGCATCAACCGCAAGAGCTGTTGAAAACTTCCCAATATCAAATTTAAAATTTTCTAAATCTTTTATTAGAGCACTTGGTGAAATTAAGAAAGCTTGTGCTCATGTTAACTTAAATAACAAATTATTAAATCAGGAAATAGCAGAAGCAATTATCAATTCATCTCAAAAAGTAGTGGATGGAGATCATGATAACGATTTTGTCCTAGACATATTTCAAACAGGATCAGGAACTTCAACAAATATGAACGCTAATGAGGTAATTGCTACACTTGCTTCCAAAGAGATAAATAAAGAAGTACATCCGAATGATCATGTAAATATGAGTCAATCATCAAACGATGTCATTCCTACAGCTACAAATATCGCTACTGTTGTAGAAACTACAAAAAATTTAATCCCAGCGATTGATAAATTAATTGTCTCTTTTGAAGAAAAAGGAAAACTGTGGGAGAAGGTTTATAAGAACGGTAGAACACATTTAATGGACGCTACACCTGTATCTTTAGGTCAAGAATTTAGTGGCTATGCAGCTTTAATTAAAGAGAGAAAAACAGATATTGAAAATTCATTAGTAAATGTTTCAAAATTAGCAATTGGTGGAACTGCAGTTGGAACTGGTATAAATGCACCTGAAAACTTTGGAAGTGATGTGTGTAGCGAAATTTCTAAATCATTAGAAATTTCATTTCAAGAAATTGAAAATCATTTTACCCGTCAAGGCTCTCGTGAAGAAATTGTACATTTTTCAGGTTGCTTAAAAGCATACGCAGTTTCAATGTTTAAAATAGCAAATGACATAAGGTGGATGGGAAGCGGTCCTGTTTCTGGACTAAATGAATTAAAACTGCCTTCACTACAACCAGGTTCTTCAATTATGCCAGGAAAAGTAAATCCAGTTATATCAGAAATGATGATGCAGGTATCAGCTCAGGTTATAGGCAATGATAATACTATTACATTTTCTTCTGCTAATGGCAATTTTGAACTAAATACAATGTTGCCAGTAATGGCGCATAATTTATTAGAGAGCATATCAATTCTTTCAAGTAGTACTGATGTTTTTAATGATAAATTAATTAAAGATCTTGAAGCTAATACTGATAAGTTACAGGAAAATATTCAAAGAAACTCTATATTAGTTACTGCGTTAGTGCCTCAACTTGGATATGATAAAGCTGCCGAAATAGCAAAAGAAGCTATGAGTTCAAAAAAAACAATAAAAGAAGTTCTTTTAGATAGCAATCTTTTTTCTAGCGATGAAATAGATAGTCTATTAGATATAGAAAAACTTATTTAATGATTCAAAATCTTGCGATTGCTTCGGATCATGCTGGATACAATTTGAAAACATTCCTAATAAACCAATTAGATTCTGATTTAAATATAAAAGATTTTGGTACTGATAATGAAAATAGTTGTGATTTTCCTGATTTCGCGCAAGAATTATGCAATTTTATAAATGAAAACAATTCTTCTTACAGAGGTATATTAATTTGTGGTAGCGGTGTTGGTATGTCAATTGCAGCAAATAAAATCAAGGGAATCAGAGCTGCTAATGTTGTAGATGAATTAACCGCTATTCAAAGTGTTGAGCATAATAATGTCAACATATTGTGCTTGGGATCTAATAATGTTTCGAATGAAAATGCATTGAGTATCGTTCTAAAGTTTTTGAATACTTATATGCTTGATGAAGAAAGATATATTCGTAGAGTTGGCAAATTAGAAAACTAGATTGCCATTTGCCAAATAGCTTTTATCCAATCATCATTAATTTCATTTCTTGCAAATACAACTACTCCGATCGCGCCTTCTTCGTAAACTTCTCTCATTGAAGTTCCAGTAGTATAGACATCATCACATATAAGCAAAGGATCTGATTCATTGTATGTACAGTATTTTTTTAAAGCTTTTTCAAAGGGAATTCCCCCTCTAGGAATACCTTTAACATCACAAAAAGTAAGTTTTTCGCTTACAATTTTTGCTAGAGCTTCATAATCTTTTTCGGTTAAAGCATCACATTCTACCTTCCAAGTTAATGGAAGTCCCGCATGTGAGATAAAGTCTTCTTTTATAAATAAGTTCATACTAACTTTCTCAATTTTAGCGGATTAAAACATACAGTTCCAAGACTTACATGATCGGCTCCAATATTTGCATAGTTTTGAATATCTTCTAAGGAATTTATTCCTCCGCCAGCAATTACTTCAACTTGAGGAAAATGATGTTTTATGTGTTTAATAAACTTTTCAGTATAAGGAATAAGTTCTTTTCCACTAAGACCACCTTTCTCAACAGGCAGAGTGTTACAAGCATGAATTTGTTTAAAGTTAAATTTAGTAATATAATTTTCGAGCTCAGTAAAAGTTGTAAGTGGTGAAATTTTTCCAATGAACCATTCTCGACTATCCGGATTAAAATTTTCAATACCATCTACGTAATGTTCATCAATGTTTGGACATGACATATTGACTTCAATATTAAAATTTTCTGGCAATTTTTCCGCAAAAATTCTCCAGTCATTTCTTTCAATACCTGCGATTGAAAATACTTCATCTTCTTTGTGTTTGACAAGTCCAATATTTAAGCCAGGATTTCTTAGGCCAATTTTATTTACCCAGCCTCTTTTGGTGTAGCGTAGAGTTTTCGCTATTTGTATTATTCGCCCTGTTCTTTTTTCAATAGTCCAGCTACCTGATACGGAAATTGTATTTTTTGTTTTTATATAATTTCCAAATGGTGCAGCTATAAATTTTTTCATATATCTAATTCATTCATTACATAATCCAAATTATTTATTATGGATCTTCCCATAACTATATATTTTGCTCCTGCAACTATTGCATTTTCTGGAGTTGTAGTATTTTTTTGATCATCTTTGGTATCGTTGTTTAATCTGATTCCTGGTGTAACAATTAAATCATAAAGATTTTTAGTTCTCTCTATTTCACTTGGAGGACAAATAACACCGTCAATGCCACATTGCTTAGCCAAAAGAAAATCTTCAGATACACCCTTACTCATTTTTTTATCCATTGTTGAGCTTGTAAGTGCTTGACTAACTCCTAAAATTTTTAAAGAATCATTTTTGCTTGAAGAGGCTTCTTGTAAAGCATCTTTACCCGACGCAATGTGTATAGTTAAAAAATCTGCTCCCAGATTATTAGCACTTTTTGTGGCTTTTTTTACTGTGTTGGGAATATCATGAAGTTTAAGATCAAGAAATACAGTCCATCCATCTTTTTTCAACTTTTCAACTATTTTTGGCCCCTCAGAGATAAACATTTCAAGACCAACTTTTACTCCAAAAATATGACCCTCTAATTTTTTTAACATAAATTCAAATTCGCTAAGATTAGGTCCATCTAATGCAAAGAATATTGGTTTAACTGACATTTTGTATAGCCTCCATATCCTCTAAAACTTTCTCCTGAAGTAAAAATGCCTCTAAAAATGCTTCTGCTTCTCTAACTGAAGATACTACTGCGACTCCTGAATCGTGCGAAAGTCTTCTAATTTTCCATCCGTCAGTGTATTCATTCGCATACGTTGGAGTATTAATGACTAAAGATATTAATTTTTCTTCGATAATAGTTAATGATGTAGGGGATTTATCATTGGCTCTCCCTACATTTATAGAATCGACACCATTTATTTTTAAGTATTTACCTGTACCTTCAGTGGTGTAGATCGCAAATCCTAATTCAACATAACGTTTAACTATTTCTACAAAATTTGGTTTTTCATTGTCACTTAATGTTACAAAAACACCTTTTTCTTTCTCGCCAATACTTACTCCAGCCGCAGCATAAGCTTTGTTTAGTGCAGTTCCAAAATCATTTCCTATACCTAGAACTTCACCTGTTGCTTTCATTTCTGGTCCCAGCATTGTATCTTCAGCTGGAAATCTAGACCATGGGAAAATAGCTTTCTTCACCGCAATTTTTTCTGTTGTATTGTTTAAATATTTTGTTTTGGCTTTAATATCTTCTAAAGAGTGACCAAGCATTAATAATGTTCCAGCTTTTATTATTTGATTTCCTGTTACTTTAGCTACAAATGGCATTGTTCTGGATGCACGCGGATTAGCTTCAAGAATAAATAGCTCATTATTTTGAATGGCGAATTGAATATTTAGTAATCCTATTACATTTAAACCAAGTGCTAACTTAATACTTTTATTTTTTATTTCTTCAATCATTGTTTTATCAATACTAAACGGAGGAATAACTGCAGTTGAGTCTCCACTATGTACACCAGCAGGTTCAAGGTGTTCTAAAATTCCAGCAATAAAAACCTCTTCTCCATCTGAAATTAAATCAACGTCAATTTCTATTGTGTTAGTTAAAAATTGATCAACCAACAAGGGTCCAGATTTAAATGGATTACCATCTTCATCTGCACTTGCCAATATATCTAGATAATTATTAAGTTCATCATTGTTCTGTACTACTCTCATAGCTCTCCCACCAAGAACATAGCTAGGTCTTAAAAGAACTGGAAACCCAATGTGGTTAACTGAATCCACCAATTCAACTTCACTGTTTGCAATTCTTGATAAAGGTTGTTTGATGTTTTGCTTTGAACACAGCTTTTGAAATAAGTCTCTATCTTCCGTGGAATCTATAACTTCTAATGAAGACCCTGCAATGCTAAATCCAGCGTCATGAATATTTTTTGCAAGTTTAAGAGGAGTTTGTCCTCCCAGCTGAATAATTACTGAATCAGGTTTTTCTCTATTGAGGACTGCTTTTACTTCATTCCAAGCAAGTGGTTCAAAATATAGTTTGTCTGCGGTGTCATAATCAGTAGAAACAGTCTCAGGATTTGAATTAATCATGATTGCTTCATAACCATTTTCTTTTAATGAACTCACTCCGTGTACGCAGCAGTAATCAAATTCTATTCCTTGCCCAATTCTGTTTGGTCCTGACCCAATCACCACAACTTTTTTTTGTGTACTAGTTAAATCATCATGTGAAATCCCATTAGTTGAATAAAGATAAGGCGTTTTTGATACAAACTCAGCAGAACATGTATCTACTAACTTATACACTCGATTATTTTCTAATTCTTTCTTTGATTCTTTATTGTCTAGGTCCTCATCGGTCCAACCTAACATTTTTAGTATTGATGATGGTGTTGATTCAGGATTAACATTGAAGCTTTTTTCTATTTCTCTTAAAAACCATAAGTCAATTTTTGACAATTCAGATATATCTTCAATTGGCCAATTCCTTCTGACTGCTTCAAAAATTGCAAATATTCTTCTAGGTCTAGGAATACTTATTTCTTTTTGAAGTAGATCTTTATCTAAACTTATAAATCGATTATCTATGTTTCTTATTCCAGTCTTACCTATTTCAAGAGACCTTATTGCTTTGGTTAAACTCTCGGTAAATGTTGATGCTATAGACATTACTTCACCTACACTTTGCATAGAAGTACCTAAAATATCATCTGTAGAAGGAAATTTTGGAAAATCGAATCTAGGTATTTTTACAACCACATAATCTTGAACAGGTTCAAAACTAGCAGGAGTTGTTCCAGTAACATCATTCTTTAATTCAGTAAGGTTATATCCAACAGCTAACAAGGCCGCAAATTTTGCTATTGGAAAACCGGTTGCTTTAGAAGCTAAGGCTGAAGATCGTGAAACTCTTGGGTTCATCTCAATAATTCTTCTATCACCATTCTTAGGATTAACTGCAAATTGAACATTACTTCCACCAGTAGCTATACCAATTGTATCCAAACAAAGCAAGGCCTCATCTCGCATTTCCTGATACTCTTTGTCAGACAAAGTTTGAATTGGAGCAACAGTTATTGAGTCTCCGGTATGTATACCCATTGGGTCAAAATTTTCGATTCCACAGACTATTACACCATTTCCATCACTATCTCTCATTACTTCTAACTCATACTCTTTCCAGCCATATACTGATTCCTCTATTAAAACCTCTTGAGTTGGTGATGCGTTAAATGCTTCTTGAAGTTTTTGTTCGAGTTCGTCTTTATTGTTTACCAAACTTGTACCACCACCACCTAGTATGAAAGATGGTCTCAACATAAGAGGAAATCCTATATGACTGCTTGCTTTGATTCCATCTTCTAAAGTTTTAACATATTCAGCTTTTAAAGTACTTATGCCTACATTTTCCATAGCGCTTTTAAATTTCCACCTATTTTCAGCTATTTCTATAGATTCAGCCGAAGCGCCTAAAAGTAGTATGTTATTTTCTTTGAATACATTGTCTTTTTCTAATTCAATTGATAAATTTAATGCAGTTTGACCGCCTAACGTTGGTAATACTGCATCAGGTTTTTCAATCTCTATTATTCTTTTTAAAAATTCTGGAGTCAGTGGTTCTATATATGTTGCGTCTGCCATTTCTGGATCAGTCATTATAGTTGCTGGATTTGAATTGACTAATATAACTCTGTACCCTTCGTTTTTTAGAGATTTAGCAGCTTGCGAACCTGAATAATCAAACTCACATGCTTGTCCAATGACAATTGGACCTGATCCTATTATTAATATACTTTTAATATTTTTATTTTTTGGCATAATTTTTTTCCATTAATTCAACAAACGGATCAAATATTTGTAAACCATCTGAAGTACCTGGTCCTGATTCAGGATGAAACTGAACAGAATAAGCCATAGAATCCCATATGCTAATTCCCTCATTACTCCCATCATTCAAATTTTTTGCGTAGACTTCAACCCTCCCATATTTATCGTGCTTGTAATTTGAGTCAAAATTCTCTACAGCAAATCCATGATTTTGTGCTGTTATTAATGCTTTTTTAATGCCTGATATTTCTACAGGATGGTTGGAACCATGATGCCCAAAATCAAGTTTTTTTACTTCAAGTCCACATGCAAGGCTTAGAATCTGATGTCCCAAACATATCCCGAATATTGGAATTTTTCCAATTAATTCACCGACAGTTTCAATAACATTTTTAAGAGATCTAGGATCTCCTGGTCCATTTGATATCAAAATTCCCCTGAGATTCATTGAAAGAATTTGTTTTGAAGAAGTATTTGGTGCGACTGCGATGGTTTCAAAATTTAGATTATTCAAGACATTGACTATGCTTTGTTTAGCTCCAAGGTCAATGATTCCAACTTTTCCATCAGTATTGGAATCCTTAGTTTCCAAACTCCCTGCGGTTAATGCAGAATCATCACCAATTATATTTTTTGCGTTCTCAAGTAAATTTAATAATGATTTTTTATCTATATTTTGCCCAACCGCATACATACTAGAACCGTTGTCCCTTAAATGTTTTGTAATTGATCTAACATCAAATCCTCCACTAAAGGGGATTTCATATTCTTTTAGCCAAGAAGTAATTGAATTTTCAGACCTCCAAGAAGATGGTGTACTTGTAAAAGAGTTTCCTATTACTGCTTCAACTCTAGGTTTATTTGATTCATAATCTTTGCTGGAGATACCATAATTACCAACATGTGACGATGTAAAAGTCAGGATTTGGTTAATATATGATGGATCGCTAAGTATTTCAACAAAGCCAGTCATTGCAGTATTAAATATCAGTTCACCAGTTGCAGGATTAAAATTGTCAATTGACCAACCTGTAAATTCATCTCCATTTTCATTAATGAGAAGAGTTTTGTTATACATGGGTAATATCTTTCTGTATCTTTACTTTTGAATTTTCAAATAAAGAATTTTTATAAATTGACCTAGTAACAAATATGTCTTCACCCTCTAACCAATTGCAGTATGAATTTTCAGAAATGTCATAGCCAAGTTTAAGCAGTATTTCTTTTGGCTTTGTAGACATAAATGCTATTAACTCCTCTAAGGTAAAAATATTTGAAGAATACAAAACTGCAAAAGCTGACTCTAGTCCAACAACACCTCTAGCTGAATTCTTAAAACTTAATGTTTTCGTTTCCTGTGGATGGGGAGCATGATCAGTAGCAATTATGTCAATTACTCCAGTTTTCAGACCCATAATCAATGCTTGCCTATCATCCTCAGCTCTAATTGGAGGATACATTTTATACTCACCATCTGAAGTATGAATTTTTTCATTGTTGCTCATTAAATGATGAGGTGTTACTTCTGCTGTAACGGGGAGACCTTTATCTTTTGCCTTTTTAATAAGTTCAACACTTTTTTTTGATGAGAGATGTTGTGCATGATATCTAGTTTTGTATTTCTCTACTAGAGTTAAATCTCTCTCTAAAATTTCAGTTTCTTCTTCTTCTTCAATAGTAATTAATTCATTAGAGAAATTTGGAGGTGCGATATCACCTGGATTTGTATGACAATTCTTTTCACAATGCTGAAATATTGCTCCATTAAGTTCTGCAATTGTTTTGAATGCTTTATGGGCTAATTGATCGTCTACAAGAGATTTTCCATCATCAGAAAATATTCTTATACCTTCGTTAATAAATTCACTAAAGTTTATTAGCTTTTTACCTTCAAGATTTTCTGTCAAAGATGCAACTCTATGAACTTTGATGTTTAAATTTTGGTCAATTTCTCTGGCTAATTTTAAATTTTCAACTGAATCAATTGGTATTTCAGAATTTGCCATTGCTAAAATTTCACTATAACCACCGTTTAATGCAGCTCTTTGTATGTCTTGACTAGGAAAGTTACTATTATCTGGATATCTAGTATGTGTATGCAAGTCAACAAATGTTGGTAATTTTATCATATATTTCCCAGTGCATATCTGTAACTGATTATTCTTGCTGGAATTGCAAACTTGAGTTGCTCTCCATATTTAAATTTTTCATTTTTTGCTGCAATTTCATCGATTTCTATACCAATATTTATTGGCATTGGATGAAAAACTGCAAAATCTGGTGGAGTTTGTGAAAGTACTTCATCGCTTAGTTGAAAATGTTTTTTATATTTCTCAAAGTTAAAGCTAGAAAGATTTTCTATTCTTTCTTTTTGAACTCTTAATAATTCTAAAGATCCAGAATTTTCTATTACTTCATCCCAGGAATTAAAAATATTAAGACCATCTGTATTTTCAGGGATAAGTTCTTCATTTGTAAAAACTCCAACTTTAAAACCTAGTTTATTCAAAAGCTCTCTTCCGGAAGAAAATACCCTTGAATGCTTAAGGTCTCCTACATAGGTAACAGGGATATCATAATTAAATTTACCAAGTTTCATTAAGGTAGCTGCATCAACTAATGCTTGTGTTGGGTGAGATGAGTTTCCAAAACCCCCACTAATTATTGCTACTTCTTTATAATTTTTGTAATCTTCTATGTTGTTTTCACTACTTCTAATTACGACTGTTTCAATACCCATAGATTCATAAGTTTCTAACTCATGCATCAATCCTTCTCCTTTAGATTTTGCAGAAATATTGTCAGTTGATTCAACAATATCTATTCCAAGCCTCTTCGCTGCAATTGCAAAAGACAGCCTGGTCCTTGTTGAGTTTTCATTAAATTGCAATAGAGTGAATGATTTGATTTGATTCAATTTATATAAATCTACTTTTAAAATCTCTTCTATTAGATTTTCCATTTCTTTTTTTTGAATATTTTGAAAATCTAAAAGATGTTTCATATGTTTGTAACCTCAACTTTATCGACATCATCAATCTCTTGAAGAAAAACTGATACATATTCATTTTCGTTCGTTGGAATATTTTTTCCTATAAATTTGGGTGAGATAGGTAACTCTCTATGTCCTCTATCTATTAAACACAAAAGAGATATAGATTTTGGTCTTCCTGAAAATACTACTGCCTCAATGGATGCCCTTAGTGTTCGACCCGTATATATAACATCATCTATTAAAATAATTTCTCGATCTTGAGGATTGATAGATAAATTTGTTTTCTTAACTTCTTTCTCTAGGTCGTCTCTAAAAGGTAAATAGTCAACAGTGTCCAAGTCGTGAGAATAGTTAAATTGTATAAGATTATTTGATAATCTTTTTGCTAACAAATCTCCTCTTCTTGGAATACCTATCAATAAGGGGTTATTGAATTCAGATTCTGTGATCTCTTTACTCAGGCGAAAAAGAGCTTTGTTTATATCCAAGTTATCTCCTTTTGATACTCACTGGTATCATTTAAAGTCTTTTTTATAATAACAGAAATATTGCTTTTAAATTAGTACATTTATCTGTTTTCTCTAAAAAATGGAATACCAATATTTCTCGGTGCACCAGTATCACCATTCTTAAAGATTGTTAAAAGAATCAAAACCAAGATAGTAATTATGTAGGGAGTAATTTTAACTATATATGGACTCATTTCAAATCCATAAGTCTGCAACCTGGGACCAAGTGCTTCTAAGAATCCAAACAACAACGCACCAAAAGCGGTTCGATATGGCTTCCATCCTCCAAAAATAACCAGGGCTAGGGCTATCCAGCCTCTTCCAGCTGTCATGCCATCAGTCCAGTAAGGTACATAACTTAATGTAAGGTACACTCCAGAAAGCCCAGCAAATGCACCACCAACACATGTTGCTATAAATTGTGTTTTTGCAATTTTTAATCCCATTGAATCAGAAGATTTTAAATCTTCTCCTATAGCTTCCAGCCTCCTACCAAACATGGTTCTTTTAAGCACATAAGCAGTTGCTACCATAAGTAAAATTCCAAGATAAAAAATAATATTTTGACTTAAAAAGATATCAAGAATACTATCTGGTTCAGCAATATTGACAACACTTTCTAGCTTCACATCAAGTTTTTTACCTACATACTTCTTTCCAATTAATGATGAAAGAGAAAGACCAAGGATAGTTAATATAAGTCCCGAAACTGTTTGGTCTTGTTTAAGCACTACAGTAACAAAAGCATGAATTGAGGCAAATACGGAAGCACTTAATACCCCAATTATTATTGCAAAAAATAAACTACCTGTATTTATTGCAGCGATAAATCCTGATACAGCACCTATAGATATCATTCCTTCAACACCAAGGTTTAAGATCCCTGACTTTTCTGTTATGAGTTCTCCTAATGCAGCAATAAATAATAATGTAGCAGCCTGTAATGTCGCATTTAATAAACCAATGAATTGTATATCAACCATTCTCTACCTTTTTTTTAATCTCGTAGGAGAAAAAGAATTGTGCGACTAAAGCTCCAAATAATGTAGTTGCCTGAATAATTTCTGCAATATATGAACTCACTCCTATAGTTTGAATAACCGAACCACCAATCGTTAGTGCACCAAATAAACAACCAACTAGAAATATTCCAAGTGGGCGCATACCAGTGATTGCTGCAACAATAATTGCTGTATAACCAAAACCTTGCGATATACCAGTTGAAACCCTATGAGTTTGGCTAAGTAGTTCTATTCCTCCTGCAAGTCCAGCAAAACCCCCTCCAATTAGCATTGCTAAAAAAGCTTTTTGTTTAGCACTGATTCCAGCATAGATTGCTGTCAATTCTGAACCTCCGGCAATACGCATTTCATAACCAAAAACTGATTTATCTTTTATATAAAAAGCCAACAAGGTGAAAATTATACAAATTAGAAAACCAGAACTTAATTTTCCAACGATAATCGGTAAATAAACCAACTCACTTACATAAGCAGCTGCAGGAAAATTTAAAGATGCTGGATCTTTCCAAACACCATTTATAAGGTATATTGTTAGTCCAAAAACAATATAATTTGTTAACAATGTTGTAATGATTTCATTAACACCAAATAACACTTTTGTTAATGCTGGTATGAGAATACATATTGAGCCCCCAATAAAGGAAGCTGTAAGCAGTAGAAATATATATAATGCTGAGTTTTGTATTGAAGAATTAATATAGAAAAAGTTAAGCGCTAAAGCTCCCATAAATATTTGCCCTTCAGCACCAATATTCCATAATCTAACAGAGTTGATTATAGATATTCCAAGTCCTGCAAGTATTAATGGAATAGCTTTATTCAAAGAATTACTTAAACTATTTATACTTCCTACTGAAAGTTTTAGCATTAAAGAAAATACATCAATTGGATTTTTGTCCTGAATCAACAAAATTAATGATCCGACAAATAATGCAATTATAAAACCAATTAAAAAAGAGTAAAATGTAGACAGTTCATTTCTGAAAAGTTTTTTTGAGAGGATATAATTATTCATTAATACCAGCCATTGCTAAACCTAAGGATTCTATGTTGGCCGACTCAATGTCAACTTCCTTAATTATTCTTCCTTCGTAAAGTACGATTATTCTGTCGCTGAGCTTAAACAATTCATCAAGGTCTTCAGATATTAGCAAGACTGCAGAGCCTTCATTTCTTTGATTAATTATCAATTTATGTATCGATTCAACAGCACTAACATCTAGACCTCTAGTTGGCTGCGCTGCGACTATAACTTCAGGATTTGAAATTAATTCTCTACCCATTAGTAGTTTTTGCATATTTCCACCTGATAAAGTTGAAATTTCTGCTTTTACATCAGGAGCTTTAATTGAAAATTGTTTTATCAAATCATTTAAATAATTTACCATTTTCCCTTTTGATAAATGAGGACCATAACTTGCTTTAAAATATTCTCTAATTGCTGAATTATCTAAAACTGATACTCCAGGTGCTAAACCTACACCTAGTCTATTTTCTGGTATGTAAGACAAGTTAAGTTTTTTACGTGACTTAACACCTTTCCCTGATACATCATTTGAATTAATTAAAACTTTTCCATTAAATTCTTGCTGGATTCCACATATAACATTTGCAAGTTCAACTTGTCCGTTTCCTGAAACACCTGCGACCCCTAATATTTCACCTGATTTTATATTGAAAGAAATATCATTTAGAACATTAACTTCATCATTGTTTATTAAAGAAATATTTTGTACTTCTAATTTAGTTTCACCTTTTAGATTATCTTTTCTAATACTTATTGTTTTTATTTCACCCATCATCAATTCAATTAGATGTTTATCTGATACTTCGTCGGTTTGTAAATTCTCAGCAACCATTTTTCCATTTTTCATTACAAATATAGTTTCTGTAAAATCCTTAATTTCTTTTAATTTATGGGTTATGAGGACAATTGTTTTTTCATCTTCTTTAGATAGTGTCTCCAAAGATATTTTTAATTGTGATGTTTCTTGAGGGGTTAAAACAGCAGTAGGTTCATCAAGCAACATAATTGCACTGTTTTTAAAAATTAATTTCATTATTTCAACTTTTTGTTTTTCGCCGACAGAAAGGTCTTTAACAAGAGTGTTGTAGCTTGAATTCAGAGAAAATATTTCTGAGTATTTTAGATATGCTTCTTTAAAGTTTTCTAGAAAAATATTTGCCTTTGATAGCGTTAAATTATCTTTAATAGTGAAGTTTTCAATAAGTCTAAATTCTTGATGTACCATTCCTATACCAAGAGATGAGGCTAATTCAGGATTCAATCTGTCTATTTTTTTATTTTGTATCTTGATAGTTCCTTGTTCTGGAATATAAATACCAGATAGAACATTCATTAATGATGATTTACCGGCACCGTTTTCACCAAGTAATCCGTGGACTACTCCTTTTTGCAGATAAAAGTCAACACTATCAAGTGCTTTTACTTTTCCAAATGTTTTGGAAATACCTTTTACTTCTAAAATTGGGACTGTCATTAATTAAAAATAAGCACTCCAGCATAAACTGGAGTGCTTATAAAAAACATATTAAGGATTTACAGTACCTATAACATTGTCAATAAATTCATCTTCCACAATTGGAGGATCAAATGAACCACTAATAATTTCTTCTGTTCTTTCAGAAATTAAAGTAGCAGTTTCACCAGGTACATCTGAAGATAGTTCATAAAGAGAAACTAATCCTGTTTCCATGCCACCCCAATATGCTTCTGCAACGAATTCATCATTTACAATAGACTCAACTACCTGTACATAGTAAGGACCCCAGTCCCAGACAGGTGCTGTTACGAAGGCTCCAGGAGCAGCATCTTGTCCATATGCGGTATTGTAAGAAATCCATTTAGCACCAGCAGCTTCAGCTGCGATACCAGTTGATGGTGAATCTTGATGTTGAGCAAGTACATCAACACCAGTTTCAAGCAATGCATTTGCAGCTTGTGTTTCGGCTTCAGGGCCGAACCACGTAAATGTCCAAACAACTTCTACAGTTGCATCTGGATTTACTTCTTTAACACCAGTAGCAAAGGCATTTATTCCTCTTATAACTTCAGGAATTGGAAACGCAGCAACATAACCTATTTTGTTAGACTCTGTCATTGCTCCAGCAGCTAAACCGGATAGATATCTTGGCTGATACATTTTTCCAAAATAGTTACCAAAGTTTGTATCATTTTTTAGATAACCTGAGCAATGTAAGAAAATAACATCTGGATACTCCTCTGCCATTTCTGCCATTGCATCTAAATAACCGAATGTTGTACCAAAGATAATATTGTAACCTTGTTCAATATATGCTTCAGCAACAGTTCTGAATTCTGTAGCATCTTCTGGAACAAGCTCTGTATAAGCTGTTTCAATTCCAGTCTGATCTACAAGAAATTGTCGACCTACATCGTGTGCTTGTGACCACCCACCATCATCTGCTGGACCTACATACACGAATGCAGCTTTGTAATCATCTACGGATGCGGCTCCACCGCACGCCATAGCAAGAATACTGATAATAATTAGGCCTACCGCCCAACTTCTACGCATCCTTACCTCCTCTTCATAGAATTCATTATAGAACATACTCTTGATACGTAATTTGTTTTGAACTTAAAAATAATTTATTTTTTTGATGTTCAGTTTTTTATAGTTTGATAAACTTAGCACTTACGAAAATGGAAAAATTAATTTATACATGGGAACAACAAGTTTCAGATACAAATAAAATTTGCGATCAAATTGAAAGAGATGAATTCACTCCGGATGTGATTGTTGGCATCAGTCGAGGAGGGTTAATTCCTGGCGTTATGATTTCACACAAACTAAATATACCTTTTAAGCCGGTGCATGCATCAACAAGAGACTTTCCACACTGGGAAAATTATTTACCAAAACCAAATGACTCAAAGGTGTTAATAGTTGATGATATTTGTGATAGTGGTGAAACTTTTGAAAGATTATCCAATTATATAAAAGAGAATATCAATCATGAATGTGAAGTAAGATTTTCAGCATTATGGTGGAACAATGAATGTGATTTTGAACCACATTATTACACCCGAGATTTAGCTAAAGACTCAGAAGATGTTTGGATATTTTTTCCTCATGAAAATTGGTGGGAAGAGGGATTAATCAGTTAACTTAAGGGCAAACTCCCTTATAGTTTTTAACATACTAAATGCACCATTTCTCCTAGCTGGGCTTAATATTACACCTAGTTCAAACTCTTCCATTAAATCAATCTTGGAGTTAGCAATATCTTGTGGTTTTTCATCGGAATATATAGATGCTATTAAAGTAACAAGTCCTTTAGCTATTAAAGCATCTGAATCACTTTTAAAAAATAATCTGTCATCTTTTTCTTCCGGAACAAGCCACACTTGACTTTGACATCCATTTACTTTGAATTCATCAATTCTAAGTTCATCAGGAAAATCTTCACTCTTTTTCGC
>Ga0209433_10000216_pt1 | contig 17589 bp, 19 predicted proteins | sample METZYME_5_50m_FD_187552 | JGI IMG/M metagenome (GOLD analysis project Ga0209433, IMG submission 187552) | Marine microbial communities from oxygen minimum zone in mesopelagic equatorial Pacific - METZYME_5_50m (SPAdes) (version 2) | ecosystem: Environmental > Aquatic > Marine > Oceanic | place...
AAAATTCTCCATGTCCTGTAGATGAAACTCCACATACATCATTTTGGGCCCATGTTCCAGAACCAATTATTGGGGTATCTCCCACTCTTCCAGGCATTTTATTTGTCATTCCACCTGTTGAAGTAGCAGCTGCTATATTTCCATTTTTATCTAATGCAACAGCTCCAACTGTTCCTATTTTATCTTCAATAATATTGTTATCGCTTATTCTTTTTTTAGCTTTTTTTAATCTTGTTAAATTTTTTTCAGAATGAAAATAACTTCTATCTACTATAGTTTCTTGAATATCTTTTGCAAATATCTCTGCTCCTTCTCCAACAAGAAGAACATGGTCTGTTTCCTCTAACACTTTTCTAGCTAATTTAATTGGGTTTTTGACTATTTGCACAGAAGCAACTGCACCAGCAGATCTGTCTGCTCCATTCATAATAGAAGCATCCATTTCTTGGACTTCGTTTGAATTATATACCGAACCTTTACCGGCATTAAATAAAGTAGAGTCTTCAAATTCAGATACTGCAAACTCAACGGCGTCCATGCTTGACCCACCATCTTCAAGAATTTTGTATGCGGAAATTAATGTATCTTTAACTTTATTTTCTATCTCTTGCTGTCTTTCAATGCTTAGGCCAGATAGTACGCCTGCCCCTCCATGAATAACTATTCCAAAACTTTCTGCGCTCATAATTAAAGAAATATTTAAAGTTAAAATTAAAAATAAAACCTTAAGTTTCATTCTTACTTGATAATCCTGGCCAGGCATTCCATACCGCTTTTATGAATGTTGCTAATGGAATCGAAAAGAATACTCCCCAAAAACCAAAAAGACTACCAAAAATAAAGACAGCCAAAATTATTACAATTGGGTGAAGTTCTACAGCCTCAGAAAAAATGATGGGCACCAATAAATAGCCATCAAGAAACTGTAGTAATAAGTACAACCCTATTATTAAATAAAATTCTGTTCCAAGCCCAAACTGTAATAAAGCAATAATAACTAACGGAATTGTTACAGCAAAAGCACCTACATAAGGAATTAATGCAGATATTCCAACTAAAACAGCTAAAAGTGCTGAATAGTTTAAACCAAACGATGCAAATAATATTGCCGCAGCCACACCAAGTATAAAAATTTCAAGAACTTTACCTCTTACGTAATTACTCAACTGAACATCCATTTCAGCCCAAACTTTAGTAAGCATAACTCTGTCACCAGGTAAAACCTTTAAAAAACCTTCAATAATATTTTTTCTATCAAAAAGAAAAAAATAAACAAGAATTGGAAACAGTATTACAAATATAAGCACTGTGATGGCACTTTGAATACCAGCTATAGATGACTTTACAATATTTTGGGTTATCGATGACAATTCAGATGAAACAGCTTGGAAGAATATTGAAATCTGATCAGAATCTACTAAACCAGGAAAAGTAGTTGGCATAGTCGATACAAAATTTAAAAATTCATTGAATAATCTTGGAATATCTAAAACAAAAGACTGGAGTTGTACATATATCAAAGGGATTAACCATGTGAACATTGCTGCGCCAATAATTATGAAAATTGCAAATGCTAAGATGCCAGCCATACTTGCTGAGATATTAAATGTCTGTATTTTTTTTTGAAGACCTACCAATAAATAAGCAACTACAATACTAATAATAAATGGAGTTAGTACTGAAGCAAAGAAACTAAACATTACTAATGCAACAATTATTATCAGAGCAAAGGTTACAGTTTCCTCATTATTGAAGACTTTTTTAAATATATTACTGAGATGTTTAATCATGCTATTTCACATTATATATAAGATTTCGTAAAAAGATGCAGATTACTCAAATGGTTTGAACTTTAAAAAAATTTTTTTGTTCTAATATACTGAGTTAAAATCTTCATTTATATTGAGATGCAAATTAAATTTTTTACTACATTCTTTATTATCATATCACTTCATGTAAATGTTCAGTCTGATGATAGTTTAGATACAGAATTAGCTTTACCTGAACTAGGTGATAGAGTTTCTGGTGCTGTATCTGCAGCTCAAGAACGCGCAATTGGTAATATAGTTTTAGAACAAATTTACTCTCAGGCACCACTTATTTCAGATCCTTTGTTGTTTGATTACACAGAGCATCTGATCTACAGACTATCCGAATATAGTCAAGTTAATGATAGATATTTTAAGGTGCTATTAATTGATGACAAATCTCTAAATGCATTCGCAGCTCCAGGCGGCATTATAGGTGTAAATGGTGGTTTATTTCTTCATGCTGACAATGAGGGACAATTTTCATCAGTATTAGCTCATGAGTTAGCACATCTAAGTCAAAGACACTTTGCAAGAAATGTTCTTCAATCGCAAGATAGCAATCTTGCATCCGCATTGGTAATGGTTTCATCTATTGCTATAGCTTTAATCAGTAATAATCCTAACGCAATAAGTGTTGGACCTGCAATCCTTCAATCTCAAAATTTAAGATATAGCAGACTTTTTGAAAAAGAGGCGGATAGAGTTGGATTTATAAACCTTGTAAATGCTGGTTATAACCCGAAATCAATGGGTGAGATGTTTGAGAATATGAATGAGTTAAGAAGACTCTCGGGCGATCTTCCCCCAGAGTTCTTGCTAACACATCCACTATCATCATCTAGAATTAGTGATGCATTTAATGCTGCTGAAAATATCTCTGATGTAGGAACAAAATCGGATTCTCTGGAATATTCTCTAATGAGAGCTCGTCTTGAAGTGTATTACGAAGTCATTCCTTCCAATTCTTTAAGATTTTTTCAAGCGAAATTTGATAAAAATCCAAATGATGCAAATACTTATGGTTTGGCATTAGCTCATCAAAAAAATAATAACTATGAGCAAAGTATTATTCTGTTAGATAGACTAATAAAAAAATATCCAAAAAATTTAGTAATTAATACTACGAAGGTAGATGTCCTAACTGCTTTTGGTAATTATAGTGATGCCCTTATACTCGTAGAAAAATTCTTAGAAATTTCTCCAAAAAATTATCCTCTTTCAATTTCAAAATCAAAACTTCTACTAGCAATGAAAAGTTATTTTGAATCAGAAGAAATAATTAGAGATCAACTATTAAGAAAAAATGATGATCCTGAACTATGGCTTTTGCTTTCTGAAATTCAAAGAAATAGTCAAAATATTCTTGGCTACCATCAAAGCAGAGCTGAATACTTTCTTCTGCTTGGACAGGATGAACAAGCTCTTAATCAACTTGAATTTGCTTTAAAGATGACTCAAAACAATTTTCAGGCATCTGAGAGGATAATGACTAAAATTGTAGATATTAAAAAAGATTTAGGTGAATCTAGAGGTCTTTAACTTTTACCAATTACTTGGGTGACTTGAAGATGAATTTGATTTTTCTATTGAATCTAATTCAGAATCAGTTCTATCCATTTTCGTATTTATATCCTTTGAAATCTTTATTCCAAGAATTGATAAACATCCTGCTAAAGGAATCGCTATTAAAGGTGCCGCATTAGATGCAATGTTTAGAAGCTTTGAGACTGCAATAAAGCTACTACCACTTAAATCACCAAATCTTGAAATAAATGTGTCAATAAAAACAGTTGATTTATATCTGTCATTCTTTCTAAATGAACTAAAAATTGTTTCTCTTGTTGGTTTATTTATACCATATTCAAAAATTCTTAACACAACAGTGACTATTGCCACAGAAACAATAGAAGGAATCAGTCCATAAGCTAAATAAGCTAATAGAAATAAACATCCATATAAAAACATTATATTTCTTATACCAAATTTCTTAATAATAATATTTGTTAAAAATAATTGGACTAATAATACAAGTGGTGAAATAACTTGTTCGATTGTTGCAAAAAACCATACTCTCCTTGCAGGATCTTGAGACCATTCTTCTACGATTCCAATTGCAGTAATCCATTGAATTGTCATCAATCCGGTCCAAATCCATACGTAAATAGCGATGTTCCTTATTTCTGCAATTTTTAAAGAATTCTGGATCGCATCGAAACTTCCTCCCCCAACATTTTCATGCTCTATTAGATTATTATTTTTTGATTGAGATAATATGAAAATTGCTAACAACATTGCAAAAAATAAAAATAGAGCTGATGAAAGACTAAATAACTCTAACCCATATTCATTAAATGAATTTGAGAATCTTTTGGAAATTTCAGAGCCAAATAATGCGCCCAATGAACCACCTGCCGCAATTACTCCATAAAATGCTCTTTTTTTTGCGTCTCTATAAAGATTTATAATTATTACCCAGAATATAGAAACAACAAAAAATGAATAAATATTACACCAAATATAAAATATTCTTCCAAGCCATACTGAATCTTCAAGGCCAAATACTTTCCATGAAAGAAGAAAAATAATTAGGTTGCTTATTAGAAATGAGTAGCAGTAAATTACTATCTTTCTTAAATCTGACCTCGAGGCTAACCATGAATAAAGAGGATTAACAAGTAACATAGCGATAGCGCCTGCAGCAAGTAGATACGGAAGCTCATTTACATTTGCTACAGCCATCTCATTTCTGACTGGCCTCAAAATATACCAAGAAGTAAGAACTAAAAAAAATAAAGCAGAGCCTAAAAATGATTCTCTAGAGAAAGATTCAGAAATTTTAAATATGGAGTTCTTTATAGCATTCATTTAAAGAATCTTAAAAATGGTGGGTCGCACAGGATTCGAACCTGTGACCAATTGGTTAAAAGCCAACTGCTCTACCAGCTGAGCTAGCGACCCACAATAATACATATAAAAATGAGGATTATTCCATATTTTTCAATAACTGCAAGGCTAAAGATGAGGCGCTGTTATTAGGGTATTCTCTAACAACAAAATTATATTTATCCTTAGCTCTTTGAACATCATTCGATTTTAAAAAAATATCTCCAATTTTTTTGTGCGCCAAAGGAACTCTATAGTGATTTGGGTAAGAGCTAATTAACTCCATAAAGTGATCTTTAGATTTGCTTAAATCATTTTCTATCAAAGATATTTCTCCAAGCCAAAAGTGAGAAAGTGGATTTTTTTCTTCATCTTCAAAACTTTCTACAAAATAATTAAATAACTCATAGGATATGTCATATTTCTGTTCTTCCAAGGCAGAAATGGCTGAATTAAAAACCTGATCTTTACTTTTTGGGTCATCAACACCAATAAGTTTGATATCCTTACTCAATATTAATTCATCTGCATTTTTCGATTGATTATCAGACGTGTCACTCAACGACTCATTTATAAGCTTTTCTATTAAATAATTTTGAGACTCAATTTTATTTCTAAGTTCAGCTATTTCAGTTTCTAATTCTTGAATTTTTAAAAATAAAATATCAGTTTTTATAGAATCGTTATCTTCTGCAAATAAAACTGGTAGTATTAAAAATAGTGAAACAAAAAAAATAAAATTAGATTTTATTTTCATAAAAATTAATTAATTTCAACTCTTCTATTTTTTGAATAGCTTTTTTCATCTTGGCCAAATTCTATAGGACGCTCTTCACCGTAGCTCTTTACAGTTATTCTATCTGGACTAATACCATTTAAAACAAAATAATCGCTTACAGCCTCTGCCCTTCTTTGACCTAAAGCTAGATTATATTCTCTAGTCCCTCTTTCATCAGCATGTCCTGATAAAGTAATCATAATTGAAGAGTTTTCATTAAGCGCATTTACAGCGCTCTTTAATGTCTGTATAGACTTGCTTGTTAAATTTGATTTATCAAATTCAAAATAAACTGTAGCATTCGCAAAAACAGCCATACTGTCATAATTTATATTACTGGATTTCGTGGATGATGCTTTAACTGTTTTTACATCACCAGAGTATACTTTTTCTTCTGTTACATTCATGCTTGAGCAAGACGCAAGAAAAAAAACAACAACTATAAAATTTGATTTATTTCTTAAAAAAAACATAACAACTCCATTTAAATTATCTTAAATAACCAGACCATGCAGGCTCTCTAACTGCTCCTTTTGACGCAGGAAGTCTAAACTTTGCGCCACTTAAGGTCACGCCTGAGAGTAAACCCATACCATCATCCTTAATAGCATAAACTATAACATTTCCATTAGGAGAAATACTAGGTGATTCGTCCATTTGAGCATTAGTTAGAGGTCTTACAAAATTTTCATTAAAATATTTTAAAGCTATCTGAAAATTTGTATCTGCTCTATGAACAAAGACTATACCCTCATTGTTTGGCAAATAAGATCCTTTCGCATTGTAATTTCCGTCAAATGTAATTCTTTTTGGCCTGGAATTAAATTTTTTTAAATCAAGTTCATATAATTGTGGTGATCCTGATCTACCAGAAGTAAACATAATCTTTGAACCTTTTGGGGACCATGTAGATTCTGTATCAATAGCATAGTGATTGGTTAGCCTTGTTAAGTTTTTATTTTTTAAATTTAGTATATATATCTCAGCATTTCCATCTTGGTACATCGTCAATGACAAAAACTTTCCATCAGGAGACCATGCAGGTGAACTTATCTGTGATGAATTCTCAACAGCAACTTGTCTATTCCCTGAAGCAATATCTTGTATATAAACTTTTGCAATTCCTGTTTCAAATGAAACATATGCAACTTTTTTTGAATCAGGTGACCATGATGGTGAAATTATTGGTTCTGTACTTTCTAAAAGTACTTGCTCATTACTTCCATCTGCATCAGAGATTAGTAATTTAAAATCATTATCTTCAGTTACATATAAAAGTTTTGTGGAAGCAATGCCTGGTATACCTGTAATCTCTTGATAGATACCATCACTTACATAATGAGCTAGTTGTCTGTTTTTATTAGGTATGCCATACACAGTTGAAGTTCTAATTTTTTTTGCTTTTGAAATATCAAATACTTGATATTCAACCGCAATATTTAACCCGTCATCCTCAACCTTTCCCATGACAAGAAAGTCTATATCCAATATTCTAAAATCATTAAATACTATATCCTCTTCAATTTGTGGGATTGACAACAAATCTTCATTATTAAAAATTGTAAACTCTCCTGTTCTTAAAAGATTATCAAAGACAACCTTTTGAATATCAGCTGTAGCTTTGTCGGCGCCACTAAATTTAATTATGGCTACTCGGTAAGGGTCCTCTGTACCTTGTGTTATTTCTAAAGTGAGTTCAGATATCGCATTAAATGATAAAAAATAAATAAGAAGAATTTTTTTCATGATGGGTTAAAAGTTATAACAATATTTTTAAAATTTGATGAGTAAATATTCAAAGGAATTTTGTTAAAAAAATCAAATGTTTCTACTCTTTGGACTGCTTTTAATGCAGAGTTATCAAATCTTATATTACCACTGCTTTTTATTAGGTTAACATTAACCACTCTTCCATTTTTATTTATTGAAAGTCTCAGATTACAAACAAGGCCATCCTGAATATTGATAGGTTTTCGCCAGGCAGACTGAATACTTTCTATGATAAGAGAGCTATATAGATTTACTTGATTTTCTTCAGACTCCATTAAAAAAAGATTATCTTCTTCTATGAGTTCTTCAACATTAGTTGATTTTATTAAAGAATCAAATGAAATGCTTTTAGTTGTTATATTTTCAACATTGGTTGCTTTAATTTGAGGAGTTTCTTGTTTTTTTTGATTTATGTCAGGCATTGATTTATTTTCGGGAGCAGGTTCTTCTTTGAAAATCAAATTTACACTTACAGGCTTACTTAAAACAGATTTATCCCTTATTTCAAAATAAAAAAAACCAAGTAAATAAATAATAATTAATCCATGAAATACAAAGGAAATAAATGAGGCTTCAAGATATGTTTTATTAATTTTCATATCCAGAAGTTACGATACCAATTTTAGAAATACCAACGCTTTGTACAGATGCCATAGCTTTTGCTACATAATCAAAAGATACATCTTTATCACTTTGAAAGACTACTTCAATTTCTGGATTTGCATCATAAATAACTTTTGATTTTCTTTTTAACTCCTCAAGGTCAATTGCTAAAGACTCCTCGCCTACGTTTATGAAGTAATTTCCATTTTCATCAATAGAAATTACTAGAGGTTCACTTTGGACACTCATTTTTGTCGTATCTGTTTTAGGCAAATCTACTTCTATGCCTTGAATGAGTAAAGGAGATAAAATCATAAAGATGATTAGTAACACCAGCATGACATCAATATAAGGAACAACATTTATCTCTGCTTTTAAATTCTTCTTTTTTGCTAACCTGTATATCACTGTTTCCTAAAAGTTTTTTTATAAAAAATACTTGCCATCTCTTCTGCAAAAATTAATGTATTTTGACTAATAGTTTCAGACTCTGCTGTAAATTTATTAAATGCTACAACTGCAGGTATTGCTGCAAATAATCCCATCCCGGTAGCAATCAATGCCTCTGATATTCCTGGCGCAACTGCATTGATAGTAGCTTGAGTTGCATCAGACAGCCCCTGAAAAGAAGTCATAATTCCCCAAACAGTTCCTAACAAACCTACATATGGACTAACTGATCCAACATTAGCCAAAAAAGGAAGATGTTTATTCATTTCCTCTTCATCTGATGCTATGGAAACTCTCATTGTTCTATTAATTGACTCTAGATCTACTTCAACAATTTCAGCCTCAGATTCAATTTGATGAAATTCGTCAAATGAATTTTTAAATAGATTCATAGAGCCATAAAGAACTTCTTTATCTTGTATTTCTTTATGTAAAATACTTAAATCCTTTCCGCTCCAAAACTTTTTAAGAAAAACATTATTCTCATTTTTTACTTTTCTAAAAAATTTATACCTTTCTACAATAACTATCCATGACAAAATTGATGCCACAAATAATAAGATCATCACAACTTTAACTACAATTCCTGCTTGTAAAAACAAATTTAAGACTGAAATCTCTTCCATAAAATTTTCCTATTTAAAAATTAATAATAAATCATCTGGAAACTTTTTTGGTTTTTTTGTGTTTAAATCAATAAAGCACACTTCAACTTTTCCATTAACATATTCTCTTTTATTATCTATGCATCTTATCTTTTGATGAAAAATCATTCTTGCATTTGATTTCTTCTCAACAGCAGTATGGACAACTAAATTATCTCCAAGCTCAGCTGCATGAAGATAATTTAAGTTAATGCTTTTGATGACAAATGCTTGATTTTTAGATCTTAATTCACGTTGAGAAACTTTAATGGTGGATAAAAAATTTGATCTCGCTCTCTCAAAGAATTTCACGTAATTTGCGTGATAAACAAATCCTTGGAAATCTGTATCCTCAACATATATTGTGATTTGTAACTCTTCAGATTTGATAATTTTGTTCATGTAATTCAATATCATCTTGAAAAAGCTCAAGTATTATTTCTATAAAATCTGGCCACAACAAGTCTACTGTTACTAAATCATTTTTAATTTTAGTGTTTAAACATTTAGCAAGTATCCTCACTTTTATTGGTCTATTATTAAATTTATATACAAGGGCTGGCTTTAACCCTTCTGCATCAGATGAAGCTAGAACTTGTTCCCACCAATCAGGTCTTGGTTCAGCACCAGAACCATAAGCTTTACATTCAATACACCAAGTTCCTAGCATTAGATCTGGAAGTTCTTTTGTTCTTGTCTGTTCAAGTATTCTTTTAACAGGGTTGGTTAGATTTAAATCATTGATTAGAGCATTGGCTATTTGTCTTTCAAATGCTGCTCCTTTGTTTCTTGAATTAATAGACAAGATTTATTCCTTTACTTCAAAATTATCTGGAAATTCTGCGTTGGTATGAACTTCTTGAACATCATCTAAATCATCCATAAACTCCATAATATTTAATACTTTCTCAGACATATCATTATCAAGAGGAACAAGAGTATCTGCTCTTAAAGTTAATTGTGCATCAATATATTCAATTTTTTTTTCTTTAAAAACATCTAATACATTGTTAAACACATTTGCTTCAGTTGTAACTTCATAAAAATCATCTTCTTCTGAAAAATCTTCTGCTCCAGACTCAATAACAACTTCCATCAGGTTTTCTTCTGACAAATTTTTAGATAGATGAATAATTCCAAGCTTTTTAAATAAATAGGAGACAGAGCCATCGGTGCCCAAATTACCTCCATATTTTGAAAAAGCATGCCTAACATCAGATACAGTTCTGTTACGATTATCTGTCATTGTTTCAACTAATATTGCTACGCCACCCGGACCGTAACCTTCAAAAACTATCTCTTCTAATTCTCCTGTTTCACCAGTTCCAGAACCCTTCTCAATAGCTCTTTTTATGGTATCTTTCGGCATATTGGCAGCATTAGCCTTTTCAAGAGCTAATCTTAATCTAGGATTATCATTAGGATCAGGTCCATCTTTTGCTGCAACTGTTATCTCACGAATAACTTTTGTCCAAACTTTACCGCGAGATGCGTCTTGCCTTGCTTTACGATGTTTTATGTTTGCCCACTTTGAATGACCTGCCATAAATTATTCTTCCTTGAAAGTACTTATAATTTTTAGTTCATCAAGCTGATCTTTTTCAACCTTACTTGGTGCATCTGTTAGCAAACAAGCAGCACTCTGTGTTTTAGGGAAAGCAATAACATCCCTTATGTTAGTCGTATCAGTAACTAGCATAACTATTCTATCAAGGCCAAATGCTATTCCTCCATGAGGTGGACAACCTGATGAAAGAGCTTTTAATAAGAATCCAAATTTACTTTCTGCATCTTCTTTTGAAATATTAAGAATATTAAAAATAATCTTTTGCATTGCATTATCATAAATTCTTAAAGAACCACCTCCTATTTCATATCCATTTAAAACAACATCATATGCATGAGCAATTGAATCCTTAGGATTATCCTCCAATTCTTTAGCTGAACATTTTGGAAGTGTAAATGGATGATGAAGTGGTGTTAAATTACCCTCTTTACTGGTTTCAAACATTGGAAAATCTACAATCCAACAAGGCGCCCATTTAGTTAAATATAAACCTAAGTCTTCTCCTAATTTTTTAATTAAGCTACTCATAGACAAATTTACAATTGATTCACTCCCAGCACCGAAAAAAATTAAATCATCAGTCTTGATATTTAGAGACTTAATTATGTCTGCAACCGTTTCTTGTTTTAAAAATTTTAGTATTGGTGATTGAATACCATTCTCTAAATCACTGACATCATTTATCTTTATATAAGCCAAGCCTTTTGCACCAAGCTTTGAAACAAATTTTGTATAGTCATCAATTTGTCCTCTAGATAATGAATTACCGTTAGGTACTTTCAATGCAACTACTCTTGATCCTTTTTTCTTTGCCGGTTCAGAAAAAACTTTAAATTCTTCATCTTTAACTATTTCAGATATATCAACCAATTTAAGAGGTATTCTTAAGTCAGGTTTATCACATCCATAATCCCGCATAGCATCATGCCAATTAATTACTTCAAACTTTTCTAGTTTGTCGCCACAAAACTCTTTAATAATATCTTTAATCATTTTTTCACTGATCTTCATAATTTCATCTTGATCAATAAATGATGCTTCAATATCTATTTGGGTGAACTCTGGCTGTCTGTCAGCCCTTAAATCTTCATCTCTAAAACATCTTGCTATCTGATAATACTTATCTAGACCGCCTATCATTAAAAGCTGCTTAAAAAGTTGAGGTGACTGAGGTAAAGCATAAAAACTTCCTGGTTGAACTCTGCTTGGTAAAATATAATCTCTGGCTCCCTCTGGAGTAGCTTTAGTTAATATAGGTGTTTCAATCTCATGAAAATCATTTTTATCTAAATAATTTCTTATCAAGGAAGTAATTTTCGACCTAGTTATTATTCTTTCGTTCATTTCAGGTCTTCTTAGGTCTAAAACTCTATTTTTTAACCTAACATCTTCATTTACTTCTTGATATTCATCAATTGGAAACACAGGTGTATTTGCTTTACTGAGAATGATTAATTCTTTAACCTCAATTTCTATCTCTCCCGTATGCATATTTTTATTTATTGTTCCTTCTAACCTTTTTCTTACATCACCTTTAATCTTAACAACGTATTCATTTCTAATTGACTCAGCTAATTTAAAAGACTCCTCATTGTCAGGATTTACTACAGCTTGGCAAATGCCTTTTATGTCTCTTACATCAAGAAAAATTACACCACCATGATCTCTTCTTCTATGAATCCAGCCACAGATTGTTACCTCTTCTTTAAGATTTGAGGATGTTATTTCACCGCAATAATGAGATTTCATGATAATTCCCTATTTAATCCTTAATTTTATCTTGTTTAGAGCCTTTCTTGGAGTTTGTTTTGGAAGTTTCTTTAGATTTATTCTCTTTTGAGGATTCGTTTGTAGAAATATTCTTCTTTTTGCCGGTTTTAAAGTCAGTTTCATACCAACCGCCACCCTTTAACCTAAAAGATGGTGCAGAAATAAGCTTCTTAAGACTTTTTGTATTACATTTAGGACAAGTTGTCTTAGGTTTATCGCTTATTTTTTGTATTACTTCAGTTTCATGTCCACATTGGGAACATTTGTAATCATAAATAGGCATAAGTCCTCAAAAAAAGATAAAATTATAAACTATGTTATTTTCAAAGCTACTAATACCTACTTTAAAAGACGCACCGCAAGAGGCTGAAGTTATCAGTCACAAATTAATGCTTCGAGCAGGAATGATTCGAAAAGTGGCATCTGGTATATACACATGGCTACCTTTAGGTTTAAAGGTTCTCCAAAAAATAGAGAATATCGTCCGAGAGGAAATGGATTCATCTGGGGCACAAGAAGTCTTCATGCCAATGGTTCAACCAAAAGAGTTATGGGATGAAACAAAAAGGTGGGAAAAAATGGGCCCAGAACTTTTAAGAATTAAAGATAGACATGAACGAGATTTTTGTCTGGGCCCTACTCACGAAGAAGTTATAACAGACATAATTAGAGATAATGTAAAAAGTTATAAAGAACTTCCACTTAATATTTATCAAATTCAAACTAAGTTTAGAGATGAAGTTAGACCCAGATATGGAATTATGAGGGGAAGAGAATTTCTGATGAAAGATTCATATAGCTTCAATATTGATGAAGAATCTCTTCAAGAAACTTACCTGCTAATGAGGGATACCTATAAAAAAGTACTAGAAAGAATTGGACTTGAATATAAAATCTCTGCTGCTGATTCTGGAGCAATTGGTGGAGACAGTTCTGAAGAATTTCATGTCTTGGCTGAAAATGGAGAAGATACTATCGCTGTCAGTGACTCATCCGAATTTGCAATAAATACAGAACTTCTCTTGAAAGAAGGTGAAGATATAAGTTCTCTTGAAGGAAAGCCTTCTCCAGATGGAAATGGAACAATACAAATTAAAAAAGGTATTGAGGTTGGTCATATTTTTAAACTTGGTAAGCTTTACGCCGAATCAATGAAAGCTAATGTTTTAAATGCTGAAGGTAAAGCTTCAACGTTGTATATGGGTTGTTATGGTATAGGTGTATCGAGGCTTGTGGCAGCAGCTATAGAACAAAATTTTGATGACAAAGGAATTATTTGGCCTCATAGCATAGCTCCGTTTGAAATTAATATTATTGCGATCGGTTTTGATAAAGATAAAGAAATTGCTTCGGCGTCAATAAAACTACATGAAGAATTAACTGACATGGGTTATGACGTTCTTCTGGATGATAGAAAAGACGGTTACGGAGCAAAAATAAAGGATTCAGAGCTTATAGGAATTCCTTTAAATATCATAATTGGTAAGTCATACATTGAAAATCAAGAAGTTGAACTAAAAGGAAGGAATGGTCAGAATTCATCTAATCCAATTTCAGATATAAAAACAATACTGGATTTTTTTAAAAATAAATAATTTTGTAAATTCTTTTATTTGTTTAATTTAATACTTCTAATAAATTTTTTCTCTCATGAAGTAAATATAAATCATCACACCCACCTACATGATCTTTACCAAACCAAATTTGTGGAACTGAAGTTTTACCAGCCATAGAGGCCATCTTTGCCCTTAATTTTGAATTGAAATCTACAGAAATCTCCTCGTACGGTATATCTAATTTTTTAAGCAGTCTTTTTGCTTTATAACAATAAGGGCATGTTTTTGTAGTATATATAATGACCTCTTTCATTATTTAAATTCTTTTTATAATTGTTGCATTTGCAGTTCCGCCACCTTCACAAATGGCTTGCAATCCATATGTAGATTCTCTTCTTTCCATTTCATGTAAAAGTGTTGTCATAAGTTTAGCACCTGTAGCTCCTAGTGGATGACCAAGCGCCATTGCTCCACCATTAACATTAAGTTTTGATCTATCCGCCTTTAACTCCTCAGCCCATGCAAGCGGAACAGGAGCAAAAGCTTCATTCACTTCATATAAATCCATATCATCTATAGTTAGATTTGCTGTTTTAAGAGCCTGTATTGATGCAGGAATTGGTCCGGTTAGCATGAAAACAGGATCATCTCCTACAACTGATATAGAAACTATTTCAGCTCTTGGACTTGCTTGAATTTTCTTTAACCCTGCATCATTGCATACCATAACTGCTGCAGCACCATCAGTGATCTGGCTTGCATTACCAGCAGTAATAACTCCACCTTCAGTAACTGGATTTAATCCAGCCAACTTATCTAAGCTTGCATCAAATCTAATTCCTTCATCAGCCATAACTAAATCCTTCATTCCTTCGGAATTTCTTCCTTCTACTGGAAGTATTTCTTGGTCAAAGTATTTTGATTCAGTTGCATGAGCAGCTTTCTGATGACTTTCTAGTGCAAACTTGTCTAAATCTTCACGAGATAAGTTCCATTTATCAGCTACAAGTTCAGCACCTGTAAATTGTGAGAAAAATACTCCAGGATATCTTTCTTTCATACCTTCAGAATCAAATGGCAACCCATGACCAGCATCGTAACCATCTTTGACTGCAGCACCAATTGGAACCATAGACATAACCTCAACTCCGCCGCCAATTACAATATCTTGAGTACCAGACATTACTGCCTGTATTGCAAAATGAATAGCTTGTTGAGATGAGCCGCACTGTCTGTCCACAGACGTACCGGGAACTGATTCAGGAAAAGAAGAGGAAAGAATAGCATTTCTAGCAACATTTCCTGATTGGGCACCAACTTGATCAACACAACCAAAAACTACGTCATCTACAAGAACTGGATCCATATCCAATCTTGTTACCAGCTCATCCAAAACTTTAGCTCCTAAATCAGCTGGATGCCACAGACTAAGTCTTCCATCCCTTTTACCACCAGCAGTTCTAACTGCCTCTACTATGTATGCTTTTTCTGCCATAAAAAAATCCCTACTAATAAATTAATTAATTAACAGGGATTATTGTATCAAAAAATTATTTTGATTTACTTGAAATGTAAGATGATCTTATTTCTTTAACAAGTTTATCTCTAATTTTGGTATTCTCTTTCAAGAAAGTACTTGCTTTGACTTTTCCTTGACCAATACTTTCACCATCAAGTTTGTAAAATGCGCCGGATTTATCGACTAAGCCTAACTTGTTACCATAATCTAAAATTTCACCTTCTTGGTTGATGCCTTGACCATACATAATTTGGAATTCAGCCTGTTTGAAAGGAGGTGATACTTTATTTTTTACAACTTTAACTCTAGTTTCATTACCCATAACCTCATCGCCCTCTTTAACAGAACCTATCCTTCTGATATCTAATCTTACAGATGAATAAAATTTCAGAGCATTACCACCAGTGGTTGTTTCTGGACTTCCAAACATAACACCGATTTTCATTCTAATTTGATTAATGAAAACGACCGTTGCTCCTGATCTCTGAATGTTACCAGTTATTTTTCTTAATGCCTGAGACATTAAACGAGCTTGTAAACCAACATGATGGTCTCCCATCTCTCCTTCAATCTCTGCTCTTGGAACTAATGCTGCCACAGAGTCTATTATCACCAAATCAACATTTTTTGATTTCACCAGCATGTCTGCGACTTCAAGCGCTTGTTCTCCAGTATTCGGTTGAGACAAAATAAGTTCATCGATGTTTACTCCAAGCTTCTCTGCATATTGAGGATCAAGAGCATGCTCAGCATCTATAAATGCACATACGCCTCCCTCTTTTTGACATTGAGCAATTATCTGAAGTGTTAGTGTTGTTTTTCCTGACGATTCAGGTCCATATATTTCTGTAACTCTGCCTTTCGGAATTCCGCCAATACCAAGTGCAATATCAAGACCAAGTGAGCCGGTAGATATTGAAGGGATATCTAATTTTTCTTGATCCCCCATTCTCATTACGGTAGAACCGCCGCCAGATTCCTTTTCAAAATGAAGATTTATATCCTTTAAGGTATCTTTTAGTGACTTTCCAGAAATTTCTTTAGATTTTGACTTAGGCATAATTAACTCCTTAATTTACTGTATATTTATACAGTATATAGTATTTTAATAATTTTTTAAATACTTTGTGTAAATTTAAATATCAGTAGGTTAAAATCACACTTCTCTAGGAATTAATTATGGCATATGTGGTAACAGAATCATGCATTAAATGTAAATACACAGATTGTGTAGAGGTCTGTCCAGTTGATTGCTTTTACGAGGGTCCTGATTTTCTTGTAATACACCCTGAAGAATGTATTGATTGTGGTTTATGTGAACCAGAATGTCCTATTGAAGCAATAAAAGCAGACGACGAACTCCCTTCAGATCAAATAGAATTTATTGAGATTAATGCAAGGCTTGCTGATGTGTATGAAAACATAACTGAAGCAAAAGATCCCCTTCCAGATGCAGATGAATTTAAAGATGTCAAAGATAAGAAAAAATTCTTGAACATTGAAATCAATAATGAAGATTCAAATCAGCAAATAACACAAAATTCAAATACTATTTTGCTATATGATAATGGAGAAATAGTAGTTAATAACTCAAAATTTAAAATTAATGAGCTCTCTAGCACAGATAATATAATATTTGAAAACACTCTTTTAGACAGTCTAGACAAAGAAGCTTTGGTATCTTTAAATGTCGAAGGCAAGGCTTATCATGAATGGGCAATGAAGATAATGGAATTTCTTCAAAAAAATCAATTTCTTGACGTTCAAATTAAAACTCTAAAATAATTAGGTTACGGCTGATAATAATCCATTTATTCCAGCTGCCAAAATTAACCCACCAAAAAAAACCAATATCGATTTGCCATATTTTTCATAGACTTTATTTATCAACCTTGGCATCAAGACTAATGCTGCCAACATCCCAATACCAAAAGGTAACAAAACACTAAAATTAAAATTCGAAATACTTTGTATTATCAATGAATAAACACCAACTGATAGCAAAAAAGCGCTTCCTGAAATGCCTGGAAATAGCAAAAAAGAACATGCTATAAAACCAAGAATTACTAATAACATAATTTGAGGCTCTTCACTGATAAGAGTATGAAATCTACTCAAATACAAACCAATAACAATTGCTATGAAGAAATTTGAATAAAATTTTAAACCTCTAATAGCTAGTTCTTTAAGGTAAGTGTTTATTATTAAGAAAATCCCATATCCAATCATTAAAATAGC
>Ga0209433_10000218_pt1 | contig 17558 bp, 16 predicted proteins | sample METZYME_5_50m_FD_187552 | JGI IMG/M metagenome (GOLD analysis project Ga0209433, IMG submission 187552) | Marine microbial communities from oxygen minimum zone in mesopelagic equatorial Pacific - METZYME_5_50m (SPAdes) (version 2) | ecosystem: Environmental > Aquatic > Marine > Oceanic | place...
TAAAGAAAGAGATAAACATCCCCTTTGGTGTGACTCAAAAAAAGGAATTGGCATCAAAGAAATATGCAAATCAGCATCAGAATCAAGATTATCAATAGATATTAGAAGAGAATCAAGAGGTATGAAGACAAGATCTATAAGGGCACTAACACTAGGTTTCCCAAATGTAGGAAAGTCAGCTTTAATCAATAGAATTGCGAGAAAAAGAGTAGTAGAAAGTGCAAGAAAAGCGGGTGTTACAAGATCTCTGAGATGGATAAGATTAAATAATGGTATTGATTTATTAGACGCCCCTGGAATAATTCCACCCGATTTAGATAATCAAAAATCTGCTTTAAATCTTGCAATCTGCGACGATATTGGTGAAGCAGCATACGATCTTGATAGTGTTGCTAGAGAATTTCTAAGAATCATTTATAAATTACATACAAATCCAGTCTCTAATATTTCTTTAGAGCAGATATCTAAAAGATATAGTGTAGATTTTGATAAAAATTTTAAAGATCCAGATCAGTGGATTAAACTAGCTTCTGAGAAACACACCTCAGGTAATCAAAGGAGAATGGCAAACAAATTGCTTGAAGATTTCAGAACTCAAATGTTAGGAAAAATTTGTCTTGAGGTACCAAGTGAATTCTGAACACAATTCGTTATTTGGTCAAGGAGAAGGAGAGCTAATAGAAATTAAATATAAGTTTGAGTTACCTATGCGACTTGATAGATGGCTTGTAAGCCAAAGACCAGAGCAGAGTAGAACAAGTATTCAGAACTTTATAAATTCTGGATTAATTTTGATCAATTACAAACCAGCAAAAGCTAAAACGCCCTTAAAGCAAGGAGATAGTGTGCAAATTTGGTTAACACCACCTGAGCCATTACCTTATCTAAAACCAGAGAAAATGCACCTAGATATTTTATTTGAAGATAAACATATTATAGTTATTAATAAATCATCAGGAATAACAGTTCATCCTGCTCCTGGACATAAGTCTGGAACATTAGTTAATGGGCTATTAGCTCATTGCAAAAATTTACCTGGTATAAATGGGAAGTTAAGACCTGGTATCGTTCATCGATTAGATAAAGATACTTCAGGCTGTATTGTTGTAGCTAAAAGTCAAGAAGCATTAGTAAATCTTCAACTTCAAATAAAGAATAAAATTGCTTCAAGAAATTATTTAGCGGTTATTCATGGAGCACCTAAACAAAATGAAGGTACTATATTAGGAAATATTGGAAGGCATCCAATTGATAGAAAGAAATATGCTGTTGTTGAGGAAAATTTAGGTAGATATGCATGCACTCACTGGAAATTAATTGAAAAAATTGGCAATTATTCATTGATGAGCTTCAAATTAGATACTGGGAGAACTCATCAAATTAGAGTTCACTGCTCTTATATCAAACATCCCATTCTTGGAGATCCTTTATATGGTAGATGTAAAAAACTTCCTTGTAATTTATCAGGACAAGCTCTTCACGCGAATCGTCTAGGATTAATACATCCTATTAATGGTAATGAAATGATTTTCGAAGCTGATTTGCCATCCGAATTTCAAAAACTTCTAAAAACGATCAAAAAAATTAATTAATATTTAAACTACTTTTGATAAGATTTTTAGTAACAATATGTTGAGGATTATTGAATACTTGAAAGGAATCACCTTCCTCCACAACTGAACCTTTATTGATTATCAATAACCTATCACAAAATTTTTTTGCTAGTCCTAAATCATGTGTGATAAAGATAATTGATAAAGTCATTTCTTTCTGAATTTGTCTTAATAATTTTAAAATTTCAATTTTTACTGTTGCATCAAGCATAGTTACACTCTCATCACAAATAAGTATTTTAGGGTTAATTAAAAGTGCTCTTGCAATTGCTACTCTTTGTAGTTGCCCACCTGATAATTCATTAGGGTAAGAATTAAGAAAGTTACTATGAGAAGGTAAATTTAATTTATTTAAAGTCGATTTAAGCTTATCTTTCATAACTTTCTTACTAGAAGAATTATGTAAAAACAATATGTCTTCTAAGATTCTTTGAACAGTCATCTTAGGGTTTAGGCTTGAAAAAGGATCTTGAAAGATCATTTGGATATTCCTAGCTTTTTGAATTTTTAGATTTCTATTAAAATTTCCATTATCAATATTTATTTTTATATTGCCTCCTCGCTTATCTAAAAGTCCAACTAATGCTCTTCCTAAAGTACTTTTTCCGCTTCCTGAAATACCTACGAAACCTAAAGTTTCATTACGAAGCAATTTAAAACTGACTTGATTAATAGCTTTATTCCATTTTTGACTAAAGATTGAGTAATTTGATCTATACCAACATCTCAAATTTTCAACTTCTAATATGACCGGATTTTCTTTAGAGAATAAAGTATTTGATTGTAATTTATTAAAAGCAGAGCCGACTAATTTTTTACCAATATCAGATTTTGGAGAATTAAGAATTTCTTTTATTTCTCCAAACTCTTTAATTCTACCCTTATCAAAAATAGCTATTTTTTTACACCATTTTGCCGCAAGATGAATATCATGGCTAATCAAAATTAAAGTGATATCAAATTTCTTACACAAATCTAAAAGTTCATCCATTATTTTATAACTTGTATATGAATCAAGACTTGTAGTTGGTTCGTCTGCAATGATTATCGAAGGATTTAATGCTAAAGCTAAAGCTATGCATACTCTTTGACGCATGCCCCCACTAAATTCATGAGGATATGAATTCAATCTTCTTATATCAATTCCAACTTTGAAAAAAATTTCATGTACAGATTTTTTTATTTCACAATCTGAAGTATTAGGTTTGTGTATCTTAAAGAGCTCATATAAATGAGCTTCCACAGTCATGAGTGGATTTAATTTTTTAATTGAGTCTTGATATATATAACCAAAATTTTTCCTTCTGAAAGTTTGTAATTGTTCATTAGTCATAACTTTGCAATTTTCACCCATCACAAATATCTCTCCAGTACAAATTGAATTTTTAGGCAACATATTAACAATTGATTTTGCCAATGTCGTTTTGCCACAACCTGAAGGTCCTATTAATGCGAGATGATCTCCTTTATTTACTTCTAACTCCAAATTCTTCAAAACTGGGCTTTGATTAGAACTATAAGTAACAGTTAAATTATTAATTTCTAAAATTTTGCTGAAATTTATTTTCATAATTTTGTAGCAAATTTAACCAGTAATAAATAAAATAAATTAAAAGGAAATAGAAATGTTTGAAGCTAAGACAAATTCAAACAAAAAAAAGGAACAAATTGTTTCAAATACTATTTTGCCTGAAAATAAAAGTTTTGAAAGTCATCAATCAAAATATCAAATAAAATTACCTAAATGGCTTAGAGATAGCTTAATAAATTCAGAAAATAAAAATAATAATGATACTAAAAATTCAGTTTTAATAGCTGAGGCATTTAAGTTGGCATTTAAAGCTCATGAAGGACAGTTAAGAGCGAGCGGCGAACCATATATTATTCATCCTGTTGCAGTAGCGGATCTTTTAAAAGAGATTGGTGCTAGCCCATCAGTAATCGCAGCAGGACTTTTACATGATGTAGTTGAGGATACTTGTATCCCTTTAACTGAGATTGAAAATAATTTTGGGTTAGAAGTAAAAATACTTGTAGAAGGTGTGACCAAGCTTGGCGGAATTCACTTTACAAATAGAACAGAGGCTCAAGCTGAAAATCTTAGAAAAATGTTTTTAGCAATGTCTAGAGATATAAGAGTAGTTTTAGTAAAACTAGCTGATCGATTACATAATATGAGAACTATTGAATGGCTTAGTGAAGAAAGAAAAAAAAGAATTGCTAGAGAAACTAGAGAAATTTATGCTCCCTTAGCAAATAGATTAGGAATTAATAGATTTAAATGGGAATTAGAAGATCTAGCTTTTAAATTTCTTGAACCAGAAAAATATGAAAGTTTGAAAGACCAAATTTCAATCAAAAGAAGTGATAGAGAACAAAGATTGAATAATACATTAACCCTTATAAAAGATAAACTAAAAGCTGCTGGATTAGATCAATTTGAGATTAGTGGGAGGCCCAAACATTTATATGGAATTTGGAGCAAAATGGAGAGGCAGCAAAAACAATTTAATGAAATTTATGATGTCGCTGCACTCAGAATAATTGTGTCAAATACAGATTGCTGTTACAGAGCATTAGCAGTAGTTCATGATACTTTTAAGCCTATACCGGGCAGATTCAAAGACTATATAGGTCTTCCGAAACCTAATGGATATCAATCTTTACATACATCTGTTATTGGTAGATATAGACCAGTTGAGATCCAAATTAGAACAACTGAAATGCATCAGGTCGCTGAATTTGGTATTGCTGCTCATTGGAAGTATAAAGAAGGCGGTTCTCCTGCATTAGCGGAAGCTGAAAAGTTTAATTGGTTCAGACAACTATTAGAATGGCAACAAGAGGGAAACGAAAAAGATCATAATGATTACTTAGCATCAATCAAAGCAGATCTTTTTGATGAAGAGGTTTTTGTAATTACCCCAAAAGGTGATGTCGTAAGCCTGAGGAAAGGTTCTACTGCTATCGATTTTGCTTACAGAATACATTCTGAAGTTGGTAATCATTGCAATGGCATAAGAATAAATGAAAAATTATCACCGATATCAACAATTTTAAAAAATGGTGATTTTGTTGAAATAATTACAAGTAATAATTCTAATCCAAGTCTAGATTGGTTAAATTTTGCAGTCACACCTACTGCCAAAAATCGTATAAGACAATGGTACAAAAAAAGTCATCGAGAAGAGACTATTAAGCGAGGGAGAGACTTATTAGAAAAAGAAATTGGAAAGAATGGGTTTGAATCACTCATGAACAGTGAAGAAATGAATAAAGTTGCTCAAAGATGCAATTTAAAGAATACTGAAGACCTATTGGCTTCTTTAGGATATGGAGGAACTACTCTTCAGCAAGTCTTAAACAGATTTAGAGAGGAAATAAATATCAAAAATATTAAAAATAAGAATGAATCTGATAATGAAATAGCTCAAAATATAAAAGATCAAAATCACATAACAAAAAATTATTCAAAAGTAGCAAACAAATCTCCAATATCAGGTATTGAAGGCTTAGATTATCGTATTGGTAAATGTTGCAGCCCACTCCCTGGAGAAGAAATTGTGGGAGCAGTATCTTTGGGCAACCATGGTATTACTATTCATAGAAGAGATTGCGAAAATGTTAATCCAATTCCAATAGAAAGAAGATTACCAGTAGGATGGAATCAAACTAATAAAATTAATAGCAATAAATTTCCAATTCAATTGAGAATAGAAGTTATAGATAGAGTTGGAGTATTAAAAGATATTTTGATGCGTTTATCTGATAAAGGAATAAATGTAAGTGATGCGAGTGTTAAGACCGCATTTAATAAACCAGCAATTATTAATTTATGCGTGGAACTTGAAAGTTATAGTCAATTAAATAAAACAACAGATCAAATAAAGTCAATGGCTGATGTTATTGAAATTGCGAGAGTCGAATTAACATAGTAGAAAATAATATTTTTAAATAATTAGAAAATTTATTAAAGATTTACTTTTTTATAGTTTTTACTAGATAGTAAGTTAAGGTGCCACTTATCAAACCCAAAAGCAATCCAATAACACTAGAACCAAGTATTAATCTTGAAATTACAAACCACCCTTGTTGCCAAAATTCTTCTTTTATCAGACTTGGTTGAATTATTATATTTTCATCATCCTGTAAAAGGAAAGAACCTATTTTATAATTTAAAAAATATAAAGGTATATAGGTAAAAGGGTTACTTACCCATGTTCCAATTGCAGCTAAAGCTAAGTTACCTTTTATAATTCTTGCAAGGAAAATTCCCAATAATGTTTGAAAACCAAAGAATGGAAAACATCCACTAAAAACTCCTGCAGCAGTGCCTTTCGCTTTAAAATATGGGGTACCATCTTGCTGCCAAATTAATGATAGAATTTTTTTACTAGAAAATTCTTTTATTAAACTCATTCTGAAAATTCTATAATCAAAATTTTTTTTATCCTACATAATTATTTTTTACAAAGTGAGAAATGAGTACAATAATACCTTTAGATGACACAATAGCAGCGATAGCTTCAGCAATTACATTGGGTAAAGGAGGAATTGCCGTTATAAGAGTTTCAGGTCCAGATGCAATAAATTCATGTAGAAAAATTGTTCAAACGAAATCAAAAAAAGCTTGGGAATCAAACAGAGTATTTCATGGTTATGCAAAAGATATTGAAAATGAAAAATTAGTTGATGAAATATTAGTGCTAGTAATGCGATCACCCAATAGCTTTACAGGTGAAGATATTGTCGAAATTCATTGTCATGGTGGAATCATCGTAGTTAATAGAATATTAGATATTCTTTTAAAAAGATCTAATGTCAGATTGGCTAATCCGGGAGAATTTAGTCAAAGAGCTTTTTTAAATGGAAAGATTGATTTAACGCAAGCTGAATCAATTAATCAATTAATCAATGCAAATAATATTAGAGCTGCGGAGATTGCTTTTAAAGGTATACAAGGAGAATTAAATAATCAAATAAACCTAATTAAAAATTCTCTTATTGATCAATTAGCTGAAATTGAAGCAAGAGTCGATTTTGATGAAGATTTTCAAGAATTTGATTATGACAAGTTTGCAAAAGATTTAAACATAATTAAAGAAAAAATAAATTACTTAATTGAAATTACGGAGAGAAATCGTTATTTAGAAAATGGAATTTCAATAGCTTTAATTGGCAAAACAAATGTTGGTAAAAGTTCCTTATTAAATTTACTTTCTAAACAAGACAAAGCAATTGTTACTGAAATCCCAGGAACAACGAGAGATATTATTGAAGTTAATTTGATTATTAAAGATATCCCTATTCGAATCATAGATACTGCAGGGATACGAAATACTGAGGATTATATTGAGAAAATTGGTATTAAAAAAAGTTTAGAGATGATCAAAGAATGTGACTACATTATTTATATTTATGATCTTAAATCTGGCCTGAATCAAGATGATGAAGAAATAATAGAAAAAATTCCAGCTAATAAACTGATATCGATCTTAGGTAATAAAAAAGATCTTATTAGTATAAAAAATATAAGAAATAAAAAATATTCCGACAACACAATTTTTATGAGTATTAAAGAGAATCAGGGTGAAGGTTTGTTAATTGAAAAAATAATAGATAAATGTGGAAACAAAGAATTCCAAGATATTGAGGTATTACTTAACGAAAGACAAATGTCTAACTTAAGAGATTCTCTAAAGAACTTAAATGATACCTCAAATATAATCGATAAAAAATTACCTTTTGATTTTTTAGCAATTGAACTAAGAGATAGTATTAAAAATCTTGCTAAATTAACTGGAGAAGAATTAACGGAAGAATTATTAGATAATATTTTTTCGAAGTTTTGTATTGGTAAATGAATCCAAAACCAAAGAATAATGAATTAAGACTCCTTTAAAAGTTAAAATAGTATTTGAAATAAATAATTTGATTTTGGACTGGAATTCACCACAATTAAGAAATAAAATAAGTGATTGGATTTGTGAAGATATTGGAAATGGTGACTTAACACAATCATCAATTACAGAAAATATTGGTAAAGCTTGTTGGATAGCTAAAGAAGATGGTATTTTTTGTGGAATTGAACTTTTAAAAATAATTTTTAATCAAATTGATAAGGACATAAATTTTTATCCATTAATTAAAGATGGTCAAAAATTTAAAAAAAATGACATATTACTAGAATTGATTGGCCCATCAAGAAGTTTATTAGCTAGTGAGAGAATATCTCTAAATATTGCTATGCATCTTTCTGGTGTTTCAACTCATACTTATAAAATTGTTGAAAAGCTTAGAAACACGGGAATCAAATTAGCTGATACAAGAAAAACTACACCAGGCCTAAGAAGCTTAGAAAAGTATGCCTTTAAATGTGGAGGTGGGATAAATCATAGAATGGGGCTATACGATGCAGCAATGATCAAAGAAAATCACATTGCTTGGAGTAAAAATATAAAAAATGCAATTGAGAGGATAAGATTAAATACCCCTTTTACAACACATATAATAGTAGAAGCAGAAAATATAGATCAGGCTAAAGAAGCTATATTAGCTGGTGCTGATAGTATCCTACTAGATGAACTCAAACCAAGCATATTAAGAGAAAATATTAATTTATTAAGAGAAGTTAGGTTAAATAATGATTGTAAAGAAGAAAGGAAAAATTTAATAATTGAAGTATCTGGAATCAATCCAGACGAAATTGAAAATTATTTAATAGATGGTATTGACCTAATATCTACAAGCTCTGCAACAACAAAAAGTAAATGGATTGACTTTAGTATGCGTTATATTGATTAAATTGATAGATTAAATTTCAAATATTACTCTATGCTCAAAACTTATAATATATTAAAAAGATATTTCACTTCTTCTTTAAAGGAAAGTCTTGAGGAGAATAACAAATCCTCAGAATTTGATAATTTTAGAAAAAACATAATCGTACCATCCTCAAAAGAGGAGTTTGGTGACTATCAATCAAACATTAGCTTAATTTTATCTAAGTGTTATGGAAAGAATCCAAAAATAATTGCATCAGAAATTATTAAGTTAGTTAAAAAGAATAAGGAGATTATTGATATAGTTGAAAGTCTAGAAGTCGCTGGCCCAGGTTTTATTAATATTTCAGTTAAAAAAAATATTTTTGTAGAAAAACTAATAGAAAATTTAAAATGTCAAAGAGTAGGCATACCGCTTGCCTATTCAGAAAATGATAAAGATATTAATAAAAAAATAATAGTTGACTTTTCTAGTCCAAATATCGCAAAGGAAATGCACGTTGGTCACTTAAGATCAACAATTATCGGAGATTCAATATCTAGAATTTATGAATTGAGAGGCTATGATGTTTTGAGAATAAATCATGTAGGAGATTGGGGGACTCAATTTGGAATGCTCATTGCATATCTCAAAGATGAATTTCCAAAAAATTTAAATAATATTTCAGAAATCGAGATCGGTGATCTCGTATCTTTTTATAAAAAGTCGAAAATAAAGTTTGATAATCAACCTGAGTTTCAGAGAAAAGCAAGAGAGGAAGTTATTAAATTACAAAGTGGTAACAAGGATTCAATAGCTGCATGGAAATTATTATGCAATCAATCCAGAAAAGAATTTGATTTAATATATAAAGTCTTAAATATAAAGATAGAGGAGCGAGGAGAATCCTTTTATAATCCTTTTCTTAAATCAATTGTTGAAGAACTTAAATTAAAAAATATCGCAGTGGAAGATGATGGAGCTCAATGCGTTTTTTTAGAGGGGCTAACAAATAAAGAAGGAGGATCTCTTCCTCTAATTATTCAAAAAAAAGATGGTGGCTATAATTATGCAACTACGGATTTAGCTGCAATAAAATATAGATTTAGCGAAAAAGATATAGGGGACGGAGCAAAAAAAATCATATATGTGACAGATCAAGGTCAATCTAATCATTTTTACGGTGTTTTCCAGGTAGCTAATAAAGCTAAATGGATTCCAGAGAATTGTGAGGCAATACATGTCCCATTTGGATTAGTACAGGGTAATGATGGTAAAAAACTTAAAACTAGAGAAGGAAAAACTATTCGTTTAAAAGATTTGTTAACAGAGTCGATAAACAGAGCGAAAGAAGACTTATTGGTAAGAATAAGTTCTGAGAAAAGAAATGAAGATAATAACTTTATCGACAAAACATCTGAGGTTATAGGGATTGGAGCAGTCAAATATGCAGATCTAAGCCAAAATAGAATAACAAATTATCAATTTAGCTTTGACAAAATGCTTGCACTAAATGGTAATACAGCTCCTTATCTTCTATACACACTTGTAAGAATTGCCGGAATAAATAGAAAAAATGATCTTAAAGAGGATAATTTTAATACTGACTATATTACTTTTGAGAACTTGTATGAATGGAAACTTCTCAAAAAATTATTAAAATATGATGAGACCATAATATCTATTGAGAATGATTTAATGCCAAATAGACTATGTAATTATTTATTTGAACTATGTCAAACATTTAATAGATTTTATGATCAATTACCCATTCTTAAATCAGATAAACAAACTAAAAATTCAAGATTAGCTCTTTGTTCTCTTACTGAAAAGACTTTAAGATTAAGTCTTAATCTTCTTGGAATAGAAACTTTAGAAAAGATGTAATGTCAAAATCAAATCAATTTAATAACTCAATTCCTGAACCAAATGAATACATAAAAAATCTAAAATCTTATTCTGCTCCATTGGAGAATAGAAGAAACTTACTAAGATTAGATTTTAATGAAAATACTATTGGACCAAGTCAAAAAGTTTATAACGCAATCAAAAATATAAAAATAAATGAAATTTCTATCTATCCAGAATATGATTTATTAAAAAATAAAGTTTGTCTTGAATATCTTAAAAATAGAAATTTTGATATTGATGAAATTGGTATCTTTAATGGTGCTGATGCGGCTATAAATGCAATATGTAAAGCTTTTGGCGAAAAAAATAAAGTATTTTTAACTACTAATCCAACATTTGGATACTATTTTCCATGTGCGGAAATGCATGGAATGATAATAAAATGTTGTTCATACATTGGCAATAATTTCAAATTTCCTTTAGAAAATTTTTTCGAAAGCATTCAAAAATATAAACCAAAGTTGATCTTCATCTGTAATCCAAACAACCCAACAGGATCAGTAATAAGTGCTGAAAAGATTATGGAGATCGCGAATAAAAATAAGAAATCTCTAATTGTGATCGATGAATTATATGAAAAATTCTATGGAGATAGTCTACTTCCAATAATTGACTTTAAAAAAACAAAAAATATAGTTATTATTCACTCACTTTCTAAAACTGCAGGTTTAGCTGGATTAAGAGTAGGTTTCGCCTTTGGTAATGAGCAAATTATTAAACAAATTAATAAAGTAACTGGACCTTACGATGTTAATAGTTTCGCTGTCGCAGCAGCTCATGCAGCCTTAGATGATCAAGAGTATATTGATAATTATGTTTCAAAAGTGAAGGAAGCAAGGAATTGGATTCAAGAAAAATTTGAATCACTAGATATAAGACATAACTTCAACGGAGGAAATTATTTTTTAATTTGGCCTAATAAAGAACCACAAGTTTTAGAAAAAGAAATGAAAGACAATGGAATTTTAATTAGAAATATGCAAAACAAAAAAGATATTGATCAATCAGTAAGAGTTAGTATAGGCGTTATGGAACAAATGAAAATCTTTTGGAAAATCTATAAGAAATTAGATCAACAATAAATTAATTTTTAAAAATATAAACAATTTTATCTATATATTTTTTTGAATTTAATTTTAATTCTTTTCCAATATATTTAACTTTATATTGAGACATATTTTCTAAAAATTTATCTTCATTAGAAAAATCACAATCATCAATATTTTTTTTAGTATTTAAAAAGTGCACAGGTACAATTATTTTTGGATTTAATATTTCTACAATATTAAGTGCCTCTTTTCCTGAATATGATTTAATTCCTCCTCCAATAGAAATAAATAAAATATCTGGTCTATTAATTATTATTTGATCTTCAAAAGTTATATCACCGGCAGCACCTCCCATATGGACAATCTTAAAATTACTTTGATTCCATGTCCATACAGTTGCGTTACCATATCTTCTTCCGTTTAAACGATCATGAGGTACTGATATACCATTAAAAATTAAATTATCATATTCATAAGTACCTGGTTCAAAAAACATTAAATCATTATTTGGGTTATAACCTTCATCAGCTAATCTCGAGCTTGCCAATATTAAATCTTTTTCAATATTTAGAGACTCTCGAAATTGACTAGCACAACCAACAGCTTTGAATGGATTAATAAGGATAGATTTATCATTACCTTTTATTAAAAATTGACTATGACCAAAACTTTTTAATATCAATTCCTCTGCATTTACATGAGAGGGTATTAATAAAAATAATATTAAAAATAGTAGTCTTTTAAGTTTCAAGATTGATATCCGATATATTTATAAATTTTACATCTCTTGAGCCATTTTAAGAAAATTGCCAATTATTTTATGACCAAATTCTGTTAATACACTCTCAGGATGAAATTGAATACCTTGCATATGACTATATTCTTTATGACAAATACCCATAATGGTTTTATCCTCCAAATAAGCTGTAACTTCAAAACATTTAGGTAATGTAAGAGTATCAACTATCAAGCTATGGTATCTAGTAGCAAGAAATGGGCTTTGTATATCTTTGAACAATCCATTACTTTTATGAAATATATTAGAAGTCTTACCATGCATTAATTCTTTGCCAATAATAACTTTACCCCCATAAGCTTGTGCTAATGCTTGATGACCAAGGCAAACACCTAGTGTTGGAATATCTTTGGAAATTTCTTTTAAAATTGGTATACAAATACCAGACTCATCTGGATTGCCAGGACCAGGAGATAAAAGAATGCCTCTAGGTTTAAGCTTTAAAATTTCATCCAAAGTAATTTGATCATTCCTTTTTACTAAAATATTTTTAGTAATAGAAAATTCTGAAGATAGTTCTCCTAAATACTGAACCAGATTATATGTAAAACTATCATAATTATCTATTACTAAAAACATTTTTTTCTAACTAAAAAGGATCAATTTAATTTTAGGAAAAAATATAAATGCAGCAACAAAAATTGAATTACAAGATGCTAATAAAACGGATGCTGCTGAACAATCTTTGGATATCTTTGCAAGTTTATTAAACTTATTTTTAACATTCAAATCGACTAGAGATTCAATTGAAGTATTTAATAATTCAAGTATTAAAACAGAAAAAATTGTAGAAATTATTATCATATATTCATTAAGACTACATTTAAAAATAGAGCAAATAACTAATATTAACGCTCCAAATAGAATTTGTATGCGGAAATTACGAGTAGTTTGGAAACAATAAATTAATCCGTTAATGGCAAATTTAAAACTAGCAAAAATATTTTTTGAGGTTTTATAAGACTCTCGTTTTTCACTTGGTATATTATTTTGATTATCCATAATTTATTTATTCAATATTTAATCTTGAAATCAAATATTCTTGAATTTTTAGCATATTCTCTAATTGATTTTGATCTTGGTGATCCCATCCTAATAAATGCAATAATCCATGACTAGCTAACCAAATCACTTCTTGTTCAACTGAATTATTATATTCCATTGATTGTTTTAGTGCCGTTTCCAAAGATATAAAAATATCTCCAAATTCTGCAGAATTAAGATCATAGACTGAATCCTCTTTAGAAAGTATGGGGAAAGAAAGAACATCAGTGGGTCCAAATTTATTAAGCCATGTTTGATTTAAATCCGATATTTTTAGATCATCAACAATTTCAAAACTTAATGAAACAGATTTTTTATTTAATAAGTAATTTGGCAAAAACTGCTTAAATTCATTCAATAGAATATTAATCCACCTCATAAAAGTATTCTCCCAAAAATCATGTTCAAAAATATATTGTTTGATCCCAGTCACATTAATCTTATTTGGCTTTATTTCACAAGAGTTTTTAAATACCAATTCAATGTTTTCAATAGAATTGTGTTGATTAATCATATTTCTTAAACGGGTATATTTGGTTTACCCAGAGTTGCCAATAATATTAATATTCCAAATAATATTAAAAAAGTTACACCAAAATGAACCAAACTTTTAGAACCTTTTCTAACCATATTTCTCATTGCTAATTTGATGAAACTGGGAGGTGCAACCTTCTTTTCCATATTTTCTTGTTTAGTCATAATTTTTATATTTTTTCTGAAGAAACATTTAAACGCAATAATCCATATATGAAATTATCTATATTCCCATTCAAAAACCCTTCAACATCAGTGCTTTCTTGATTAGTTCTAAGATCTTTGACTAATTGATAAGGATTAAAAACATAATTTCTAATCTGATTACCCCAGGCCGCTTCAACAATCTCACCCTTTATGTCTGCTATTTCCTCTGCTCTCTGTTCTTTAGCAATAATTAGTAACTTTGATTTAAGAAGAAGCATTGCCTTTTCTTTATTTTGCAACTGTGATCTTTCCTGTGTACAGCGAACAGATATCCCTGTTGGTAAATGAGTAATTCTCACAGCAGTTTCTACCTTATTTACATTTTGTCCTCCAGCGCCCCCTGATCTACTTGTATTTATTTCTATATCTTTTTCTGGGATCTCTAAAGAGATATCTTCATCTAATTTTGGCATAACCTCAATACCAGCGAAACTAGTTTGTCTCTTTCCATTCGCATTAAAAGGAGAGATCCTTACCAATCTATGGGTACCTTTTTCATTTTGCAAATATCCATAAGCATATTTCCCTTCAATTTCAAAAGTAATACTTTTAAATCCTGCTTCCTCACCCTCTGACAACTCATTAATAGTTAATTTCATAGAGTGAGCATCTGACCATCGGGAATACATCCTAAATAAAATCTCAACCCAATCCTGAGCATCTGTACCTCCAGCGCCTGCATTAATTGAAATAACTGCATTACCTTTATCGTATTCTCCACTAAGTAATCTTTGAAGTTCCCACCTATCTAAGTTTTCTTTGAGTGTATCTAATCCTATCTGAGATTCTTTTATCAAGTCTTCATCTGGATCTAAAGCAAAAAGATCTAGGGAAGCATTCGCATCAGAAATTAAAGATTGCCATTTTCCCAATAGATCTAGTTGTTCTTTAACGTCATCGAGATTTCTCATTAATATTTTTGCTTTTTCTTGATTTTCCCAAAATCCCTTTACAGCAGCTTGTTGTTCTAAATCTATCTTTTGTGCTTTGAGTTTAGGTATGTCAAAGATACTCCTGAGCTTTGCTCAGGCGCTCTTTACATGAGGAAAGGTCTTTTCTAAATTCTGTAAGATCTAACAAAATAGACAAATTTCTTATTTATAATCTAACAAGGACTTTTATTTAATAGTATAAAGTAAATAATATTTAAAAAAAATGAAAAAAGTTGAAATCTATACATGGCAATATTGTCCATTTTGTATACGTGCTAAATCTTTACTTAACAAGAAGAATATAGAATTTATCGAATATAAAATTGATGGAGATGAATCAGCTAGAGAAAAAATGAGCCAGAGGGCTAATGGCAAAAGATCTCTTCCTCAAATATTTATAGATAATAATAGTATTGGGGGATGTGACGATCTATATTCATTGGAGGAAGACAATAAACTTGACTCACTTATTGGATAATTTATATGAAATTTCTTTTTGTGATTGATCCAATAAAGAATATAAACCCAGCAAAAGATTCATCTGCGGCATTAATGCAGGCAACACACAATAAAAAAGTTGAAGTTTGGTTTTGTACTCCACAAGATCTTGAAGCGAGAGGAGATGAGGTTTGGGCATCCTGTACAAATATTGAACCTATTCCATGGATTCAATTAAAAGAAAATAAATGCATTCCACTTGCACAATTTAGCTGTATTTGGATGAGAAAAGATCCTCCTGTTGATGAAGGTTATCTATACGCGACACATCTACTTGAAGTAGCGGAGAGAAAGGGTGTCAAAGTCGTCAATAAACCATCATCTCTAAGGGCATGGAATGAAAAGTTAGGAGCATTAAGATATAGCAATCTAATGGCTCCAACCATTGTCGCTAGCAAAGTAAATGATTTAATTAATTTTGCACAAGCTAACGAAGAAGTTGTTATTAAACCTCTAGGAGGTAAAGGAGGTCAGGGAGTAATTAGATTGGATAAAAATTCTCCTGGTTCTAGAGCAATCATTGAACTAATTACTTCACAAGAACAATTACCAGTTATGATGCAAAAATTTATTCCCGAGGTACAAAATGGAGATAAAAGAATAATCATTGTAGATGGAAAACCATTAGGAGCAATAAATCGAATCCCAAATCAAGGAGACTTTAGAAGTAACCTTGCGATGGGAGGAAAAGCTGAAAAAACCTCCCTAAGTAGTGCAGAAAAAAGTATTTGTCTTGAATTATCTCAACACCTGCAAGAAGAAGGACTATTTTTTGTAGGTATAGATGTTATTAATGGAATGCTTAGTGAAATTAATGTCACAAGTCCAACGGGCCTAAGAGAAATTGAAAAATTATCCAATAAAAATATTTCAGAAGAAGTAATTGAGAAATTGCTAGACATTATCAATTAAAATTTAATCAAAAATTAGATTTGCTAACGAGGCTAATTTGAGTTTAATTTCATCAATTTCTTTTTCACAAATAGATCCTTTTACTAAACCTGATCCAGCTATAAACTCTATCTCGCCGTTAAGTATCCTTGCACCTCTCAAAGCTACTCTAAAATCAGCATTACCTTCTACATCGACCCAGCCGAAGGGAGAAGCATAATTTCCTCTATCAAAATTCTCAAGGCTATCTAAATAATCTAAAGCTTTTTCTTTTGGAAAACCGCAAACCGCAGGCGATGGATGTAACTTTTCGAGTAATACAAATGGGCATATTTTATTAACCTCTGCACTTATTAAAGTACATAGATGAGCTATGTTACCGAATTTTTTAACCTTTATTTCTCCTTTTTTATAGTTTCTAATATTTAAAAATTTCAAATTTTCAATCAAATAATTTATAACAAAATTATGCTCTCTTAAATTCTTATCACTTCTAAGTAAAGTTTCCATATCAAATCCAATTTTTTCAGTTCCAGCAATTGCCTCTAATTGCAAAACTTTTTCTTTAAATGAAAATAATTTTTCGGGAGATGCACCAAAAATTATATTCTCCTTATTTCTTTTCCAAAGATATCTACAGGCATTAGCTTGGCTTAACCTTAATTTATGTAATATTTGAATAATATTTAATTTCTTCTTTAGTTGAAATATTAGTTTAGATCCTAATACTAATTTCTCAATGCAACCATCATTAATTAATTTAATAGCTGCAGATATTTGTTTATTTAATAATGGATAGTTTTTATAAAAGGATTTATAAAAATCATCTAAAGATAAATGTGCATTTCCATAATTATAATTTTGACTTTTTGAAGAAATTATTTTCCCTCTAACATCCCAAAATTCATTAATATTATCTCTAATAGATATTCTTGGATCAATTTCGATATTCATTCTAATTGTAATATTTTTGCCATCATTAATAATTAAAAACTTTGGTAAGACCCCCTCTAAAATAGAAAAATTGTTATCAACTTGATATTTGTTTAAATTTTCTCTAAAAGTAAAAAAATAAAATATCTTCGTAAGAGAAGAAAATTTATAATGACTCTCTAAATTAATGATATTTTTTAGTGTTTTATCGTTAAAGTCTTTGGCTAATTGAAATCTATTAGGACCCTTTAATTGAACACATTTACATTTATCAAGAGCTAAAAATGAAATATTATTAGTTTCCTCCCAAAGAATTGAAAAATTATATTTATCTAAAAAAATTGAGTAAATATCAATTAAATCCCTAAATGGTAACTCAATGCAAAAA
>Ga0209433_10000221_pt1 | contig 17489 bp, 17 predicted proteins | sample METZYME_5_50m_FD_187552 | JGI IMG/M metagenome (GOLD analysis project Ga0209433, IMG submission 187552) | Marine microbial communities from oxygen minimum zone in mesopelagic equatorial Pacific - METZYME_5_50m (SPAdes) (version 2) | ecosystem: Environmental > Aquatic > Marine > Oceanic | place...
CTAAAATAATTCTCTATCTCTTCAGCTAAATGAGAAACATTAACCATTATTTCTCTAAATCCATGTTCTTTTAATAATTCCAACAAAAACTCCATTACAGGCTTTTGCAAAATTGGGATCATGGGCTTTGGAATTATATGCGTTATGGGTTGAACGCGTGTTCCTTTACCAGCTGCAAGTATCATTGCCTTCATCGGCATTTTAAACCTCTTTGTAGAACATTAGCCTGATTTCCTCCAAATCCTCTATGCAGCGGTCGGAGAAGTATCTGTCACTTCCAGATTCTCGATAGGCAATTGAGCTAAGCCACCTTCTGGAATGACCCTTTTAATTTTTATAGGGCCATAAAGTGATTTAATCTGTTTGAGTTCAATTTTATTTTGAGAAGATAAAAATAGTAAAGACCAGAATACCCCTAATCTATCTTTATCAAGATCCTTTTTTGCAACTTCTTTCCATCTAATAACTAAATATTCAAAATCTATCCACTGCAATGCTTTTTCCCATTTATCGATAAAATCTCCTAAAGCCTTCGTCGTCTCAGGTAATTTCTCCCTATGAGCTAAGCTCTTTACTTGATCAATAAGTGCTTTATCAGAATATTTTTTATTTCTTTTCCTTTTCATTAAAAGTATATCCTGAGTTTCTATCGTTTCTGCAATCGATTCAAGTTGACTGATTAATTCACCTAAAGTAGCTGTTCTTTTAATAATAGGTTGAGCGGCTGATCTTCTCCTAAGGTATTTTTCTGGATATTGTGGAATATCAAAATTATTATTAATCCAAGGTTGTTCAGTTATTTCAATATCATCTTCAAAATTATTTTGATCTTCAGGGAAAACATCAGATTCCAAAACTTGAGCTTTCAAATTTACCAAAACTGATGCCGCAAAAAAGGCTTCACTTGTCTCTGATAAATCCTTCTCATATGAATTATTATTCGCTTGAGAATTATCAAATTTATGATCAAATTGATCTAAAAAACTATCTATTACACTTATAACATCAACATCCCATGGATCTAATTCTCCTCTGCCAGCAGCATCTTGAAGAAATTTAATCAACAATCTAGGTCCTAAACCTGACCTATCAATAGATGTTGAATTTGATATTTTAATTAAAGTGGCTACATTAAAGTTATCTGGTAACAAATAAATTCGCCAATAATTTTAAATTTACGTAAAGTTATATAGTTGGAGCTTTTAGGATAACAGTATTATCTTCAATAAATTCGACTGATTTAATATTTTGTTTAACTGCATTTAAATTCCTATCAACCAAGCTGTTTATAGAAGCTAAATAACTTTCTGTAATTAATCTAGGATAAAGTCCTATTCCAATAATGGGCAAAAGTAAACAACCGATAATATAAATCTCTCTTGGTTCTGCATCTATTAAGTTTCTTTCTTCAACTAAAGTAGGATTCTCTTTACCAAAGAATATTTCCCTCAACATAGAAAGCAAATAGATAGGAGTTAAAATAACACCTATTGCAGCTAAAGATGCCATAGTTATTCTGAACGGTAATGTATAAACCTCATCAGTAACAAATCCAGTAAATACCATTAGTTCTGAGACAAAGCCACTCATACCCGGCAATGCTAAAGAAGCTAGTGAGCATGCAGTCCACAAAGCAAACATGATCCTCATTTTCTGACCAACTCCTCCCATTTCATCAAGCTTTAAAGTCTTTGTCCTATCGTATGTAGCTCCAACGAGGAAAAACAGGCTAGCACCAATGAGACCATGACTTACCATTTGTAGCATTGCTCCACTTGTCCCCAATGCACTAAAGCTACCAATACCTATCAAAACAAATCCCATATGACTAATTGAACTATATGCTATTTTTCGTTTTAAATTTCTCTGAGCAAATGAAGTAAAAGCAGCATAAATTATGTTTACTGCACCTAAAACAATAAGTAAAGGTGCAAATTGAGCATGCGCCAAAGGTAATAGTTGTGCATTAAACCTCAAAAGTGCATATCCACCCATTTTTAATAAAATACCTGCTAGTAACATATGAACTGGAGCAGTAGCTTCTCCATGAGCATCTGGCAACCAAGTATGAAGAGGGACGATAGGAAGCTTGACCCCAAATGCGATTAATAAGCCTGCATAACATAAAATTTGAAAATTTTGACTAAAATCCTGCTGAGCTAAATATTCAAAATTAAAATTAGGAGCACCATTCCCATAAAAGCCCATTGCCAATGATGCTAAAAGAATAAAGATAGAACTTCCAGCCGTATAAATAATAAATTTTGTCGCTGCATACTGCCTTTTCTTCCCTCCCCAAATAGCTAATAACAGATAGACAGGTAACAGCTCAAGCTCCCACGCTAAAAAGAATAACAACATATCTTGCACAGCAAATACTGCTATTTGGCCTCCATCCATTGCAAGAATCAAGAAGAAAAATAATTTCGGCTTAAAACTTACTGGCCAAGCCGCTAAAACAGCTAAAGCAGTTATAAAACTCGTCAATAGTATTAAAGGCATTGATATACCATCTGCGCCGACTGACCAAGTTAAACCTAAATTTGGGAGCCAATTTACACTTTCTTTCAGTTGAACGTTTTCATCGTTAATATCAAATCCATTTATATATGCTCCCACAGTGATAAGAAAAGTTATTAAAGCTACAACTAGAGCAAACCATCTCACCTCTTTACCTTGACCTTTATCAGGGATAAAAGGAACAGCAAAAGCACAAATGATTGGAAATAGAATAGATAAAGACAACCATGGTACGCTGTTGAGGCCAGCGCCCAATTGCCCAAAAGGATTTATAAGCAAATTGTTTACTGAGAAATAATCAATCAATTGACAAAGATATTAATAATTAGAGTTTAGAAATATTCTCAGAATTTTCACCCAAATAGGTGTGAAGAAACACAATTCTCAATTATGCGACTTGTGGAGATTGAAAACCAAATATTGCAACAAGTAATATAACTCCTCCAAAAACAATAAGTGCATAAAATTGAGCCCGGCCAGTTTCAAAATATTTCAATCCTTCTCCACTCCCTAAAGTAACAAGACCTGTCAAATTAACGACTCCATCGACAACTTTAGAATCAACCTCTAAAATTTCCTTTGCGATCCTTCTTGTGCCTTTTACAAATATTTTTTCATTTATTTCATCTAAGTACCATTTTTTAGATAAAAATTTATTGATAGAGGGAAATTTTTTAGCAAAAAGAATAGATAAATCTATCTTATGAGCAAAATAAGCTAAATATGCAATTGTTATACCAGTAGAAGCAACTATTACAGAAGCAATTGCTAATGGCAAGAATTCTTTTAAATCAAATTCTTGAGCAAGCATTAATGCTTCGTCAGGATCTAATAATTTTATAAACTTACTATCCCAAGGCAAGCCCATAAATCCAATAATGACTGAAGGAAAAGCTAAAAATACTAAAGGGAATGTCATGGACCAAGGAGATTCATGAACTTCTCCATGTGAAACTTCTTCATGAGCTTCTCCATGTTGATCAACTTCTGAGACATCTGCATTCTCATTAGTAGAACCATGTCCATGAGATTCATCCTCAATTGTCAGACCAGCAGCAGTGATGAGTGTTGACTTTAATTGGTCATCATTTCCTCTGAAATCACCTTCAAATGTAAGAAAATATAACCTAAACATATAAAAAGCAGTCATTCCTGCTGTCATAAATCCGATAAACCAAAACGCAGGGAAAGAAACAAAAGCATTACCAAGAATTTCATCTTTACTCCAAAATCCTGCTAATGGAGGAATTCCACTAATCGCTATACATCCAATTAGAAAAGTTATAGAGGTAAATGGCATCTTTTTTCTCAAACCGCCCATTAATCTCATATCTTGAGCAAGAACAGGTTCATGCCCTACTACTTCTTCCATTGCATGAATAACTGAGCCAGAACCTAGGAATAACATTGCTTTGAAGCAAGCATGTGTAATTAAGTGAAAAATACCAGCTAATGGAGCCCCACATCCCATAGCGAGCATCATATAGCCAAGTTGTGAAACTGTACTGTAAGCCAAGCCTTTTTTTAAATCCATCTGAGTAAGAGCAATCGATGCTCCGAGGAAACAAGTAATAGTTCCAACCATCGCGATTATAAATTGCATAGAAGGAAATAAACTATAAAGAGGATCAAGACGAGCAACTAAAAACACACCAGCTGCAACCATTGTTGCAGCATGTATTAGAGCTGAAATAGGTGTAGGACCCTCCATAGCATCAGGTAACCATACATGCAAGGGGAATTGAGCTGATTTTGCCATCGGTCCTAAAAATACTAAGAAACATAGTAATAATGCTGCCCATCCTGGCAAAGAATTATCTGCTAAAGATTGAGAGATTCCTAAGGCAATATCATTAAAATCAAAACTGTTTGTAGCCCAATATAATCCTAAAATTCCTAATAAAAGTCCAAAGTCACCAACTCTATTAACAACGAAAGCCTTTTGTGCTGCATGAGCAGCTCCATCTCTGTCATACCAAAAACCAACTAGTAAATAAGAGCACATACCAACTAATTCCCAAAAGACATAAATTTCTAATAGATTAGGACTTATTATTAAACCCATCATCGAACTACTGAATAGTGCTAAATATGTAAAAAATCTCACGTAGCCCTTATCATGAGCCATATACCCATGGGAATAAATCATTACCAAAAGAGTAATTGTTGTTACCAATGTGAGCATGACACTTCCTAAGGGGTCTAAGACAAATCCCATTGGTATTTGAAAATCTCCCGCACTTGCCCATACAAATAATTTTTCAATAGATCTATATCCATTAATTTGTTCAAACAAAGCTTTATAACTTATTACTGCCGATGCGCCTACAAATGTTAATAAACCAATAGCCACATATTCTCTCAGTTCGTTTATTTTTTTATTGATACTTATCAAACTTAGACCAGATATAACTGCCCCTATCAAAGGTAGGACAGGAATTAACCATGCGATTTCAGAAGCTTGAGGCATTTTTAATATTACTTATAGATTAATCTTAAACTGCCAATCAAGAAATTCAGACAAAAAAGATGAATTAAATTGCATAACGGCAATATTTATATATTTATGAGAAGTCCAAATTACAATAATTGCAATTAAAATGCCTAACTGAGATAATTTTAAATACTCTCTAAATTTAAATATTTGTCTCCCTTCAATGATCGCCAAAAAAGGAATAACTGATGTACTATCTCTGAATTGATAAAATTCCTCACCGAATTTAAATTCTAATCTCTTATCACCATGCCAAATAGCAAACAAATGATGGCATATCAAACCAAAAGATGTCACCAAAGTAAAAGAAGTTCCAATCCATAATGAGTGAGCAATACACCATATTATTTGGCCTATCGCCTGCGGATGACGTGTAACTCGCATGATCCCAGTACTATAAATTCTTACTTTAGGTTTTTGCACCGAAGGTATTTCCAGTAAGTTATAAGTTGCTGGATATAAAAAAATAAAACTAATTGCAGTTAAAGCCCAAACAACATAAAAGACAAAACTATTACCTTGTAAATTCCATAATCTTATTCCATCATATCTATGTGTTAAAAAGTAACCGATTAATATAATTGCTGAAGGTAGGCTAAATGAGACGAAAACAATCCTCCATAATCTTGGTCCCATTATCAATTCAGCCTTATTTCTCAAAGCCGCCCCCCCACTATGGATTACCGCAAAAATTAAAATTAATATGAAAACCACCATTGAAGTTTTGTGATCTTCCATAAAATCTCTAATTAACAATTATTTATAATTTATTATTAACAATATTTCAGCTAAGTATTAAACTTTTAATATATATTTTGGCATTTGAATGCCTGAGCTACCATTTACACTTGACCAACTAAGAATATTAAAAGCTATTGCAGAGGAGGGTAGTTTTAAAAAAGCTGCAAATTTGTTATTTGTTACTCAACCTGCGGTTAGTTTACAAATTCAAAATCTTGAGAAGCAGCTCAACATAACAATTTTTGATAGAGGAGGAAGAAAAGCTCTTTTAACTGAGGCAGGTCAAATACTACTTGAATATTGTCAAAGGATACTTAATCAATGTGATGAGGCTTGCAAAGCTGTGGAGGATTTAAATAGCCTCAAAGGAGGTACTTTAATAATAGGGGCAAGTCAAACGACGGGTACTTATTTAATGCCAAGAATGATAGGTCTGTTTCGACAGAAATATCCAGATGTTTCGGTTCAACTTCAGGTTCATAGCACTAGGAGGACAGGATGGAGTGTCGCCAATGGTCAAATTGATTTAGCAATAATTGGAGGTCAGTTGCCACCTGAATTAGAAAATCTTTTACAAATAACACCTTATGCAACAGATGAACTTGCATTGGTTTTGCCATCAAAACATAGACTTTCGAAAGAGAAAGAACTCGTGAAGGAAGATTTATATACACTAAGTTTTGTAACACTTGATTCTCAATCCACTACAAGAAAAGTTGTCGATGAACTTCTTAGAAATTCAGGCTTAGAGATACAAAGGCTAAAAATTGAAATGGAATTAAATTCATTAGAAGCAATTAAAAATGCTGTTCAATCTGGGCTTGGAGCAGCTTTCCTTCCAGTAGTATCTATTGAAAGAGAATTAGCCTCAGGCACTCTACATAAACCTTCAATTACTGATTTAGGAGTGAAAAGAGAGCTCAAACTTATCACCAATCCATCAAGATATACCTCTAAAGCTTCAAAAGCATTTAAAAAAGATATTTTACCTCAATTTTCAAGTTTTAAAAACTAAATAAATTTAAAATTGAGAAGCCTCTTTATTAATACCTATCCCTCCATCTTCCGCTTGACCATCTCCCTTGATTATAAATTTATTCTCCTTTACATCAGTTTGATATACACATTTAACAATAGGCTTATCACGTATTGATCCTATGTAAGCAAAAGTATTCATCCTCTGTTTACATTCCCTAACGTCTTCATTACTAATAGCTCCTTGTTTTTGTAATACCGTCCAATTCTCTCTTCTAATAACGCATCCTGGCTGCAATGCAGGTTGAGTAACAAAGCTAGTTGAGGGATTTAAAGTGGTATACATTTCAACATCGATAACAAATGCACTAGCTCCCCATTGTCTACAGAATTCTGGATCTGGAACAGCCATATCGAGCTGTTGCTGACTAGCTATATTACCCTGACCACCATCTGTTGTGCTAGTAATAGCACTTCCTATCCCTACACCAAGTATTAAAACCCCGGCAAGTACAGCAATAGTTCCAGTATTAAAACTAATTGGCTCTTTCTGGGGAGAAGGCAATCTTTTTCTTCGATTAGAATAGTCATCTAAATTTGGATTATTTGAGGAATAAGGACGCCTCCTAGAATTACTTTGAGGACGTCTATCAGAAAATCTATTCACAGTTGTTCCTTAGTTTTTGGTAATCCCATTGAATAATTCATAACTCTACATTCGGGGTTGTAAGTTAATAAGCCTTGCTGAAGCAAAACTTTAATTAAACCTTCAATTTCTGAACCAATTTTACGGAGTTCATAATCATCTAAATTTTTCCCATCTCTCTCTTTTACAAGATTATTAAATTTTTCATTTATCTTCTGTAAACTTTCCTCATTCCATAAAAACTCATTATCAGGATCAACATCAATTGTGAGTTTATTAGGATCAAACTTTAACTCACTATTAATAACATTAGCCGTGAAAATCCTTACATGTCTGGTTGTAGATTTAATCAGCATTTTTTCCATAATTTTAAAAAAATTCAACAAAAAAAACTATAATGCTTTAACTTTAGAATAACTTCATTGTAAGTGCTTATTTATTTTTTTATTTATTAATGCGTATTTTAATTGCTGGTGCCGGTTTAGCAGGACTTTCATGTGCGAAGTATTTAGTTGATCATGGTCACATTCCAATAGTTGTTGAAGCTAGAAATGTGCTTGGAGGCAAAGTAGCTGCCTGGAAAGATAAAGATGGAGATTGGTATGAAACTGGTTTACACATATTTTTCGGCGCTTATCCAAATATGCTTCAGCTTTTTAAAGAATTAGACATTGAAGACAGATTACAATGGAAAAGTCATTCAATGATTTTTAATCAACCTTCTGAACCAGGAACCTACAGTAGATTTGATTTCCCAGATATACCAGCTCCAGCCAATGGCGTATCTGCAATTCTTAGTAATAACGATATGCTTAATTGGAGTGAAAAAATATTGTTTGGTTTAGGACTTGTTCCAGCCATGCTAAGGGGGCAAAAATATGTTGAAAAATGCGATAGCAAATCTTGGACAGAATGGCTTAAAGAGCATAACATTCCTGAAAGAGTTAATGATGAAGTTTTCATCGCAATGAGTAAAGCTCTTAATTTTATAGGTCCTGACGAGATATCTTCTACAGTTTTATTAACTGCACTTAATAGATTTCTTCAAGAAAAGAATGGATCTAAAATGGCTTTCTTAGATGGAGCTCCTCCCGAGAGACTTTGTCAGCCAATCGTTGATTACATTACTGAGAGAGGTGGTGAAGTCCATATGAATAGTCCCCTAAAAAAAATAAATCTAAATGATGACAGTACAGTTAAAAGTTTTACAATAGATAATCCAGAGAAAGGAGACCTTCTAGCTGATGCCTATGTAAGTGCAATGCCTGTAGATATTTTTAAATTACTGATACCAAATCAGTGGAAAGGATTGAATACATTCTCTAAGCTTGATGGTTTAAACGGTGTTCCTGTTATAAATATCCATCTATGGTTTGATAAAAAACTTACTGAAATTGATCATTTATTATTTAGTAGATCTCCGCTGCTAAGCGTTTATGCAGATATGAGTATTGCCTGTAAAGAATACGAGGATCCGAATAGATCGATGCTTGAACTTGTATTTGCTCCAGCTAAAGATTGGATAACAAAAAGTGATCAAGAAATAGTAGATGCAACTATGGAAGAATTAAAAAAATTATTTCCTTCACATTTTCTCGGCGATGAAAAAGCTAAATTGAGAAAATTCAAGGTTGTAAAAACTCCAAAGTCTGTATATAAGGCAGTTCCAGGATGCCAAGAATTAAGGCCAAGCCAAAGATCACCAATTAAAAATTTCTTTTTAGCTGGTGATTACACCATGCAGAAATATTTAGCATCAATGGAGGGTGCCGTCCTAAGTGGAAAATTATGTGCTGAAACAATTGATAAAGAATATTCAAAACAGTCAAACGTTACTGTCTAAGAAATATAAAATAAATTAAGTAGTAATTAATTAATAGAAAATTTTTGAACAAATCATTCAATAATCTTGAAGATGCATATGAAATATGCAGAAAGGAAACTCAAAAATGGGCTAAAACTTTTTATTTAGGGACTTTATTACTTCCTTATGAGAAGAGAAAAGCTATTTGGGCAATTTATGTTTGGTGTAGAAGGACTGATGAATTAATGGATAGTCCAGAAGCTCTTAAAAAATCTCAAGAAGAACTTTCAGATAGTTTAAATTCATGGGAAGAAAATACAAAAAAAATTTTTAAAGGTATTGTAAAAACAGATTTAGATGCAGTTTTGGCAGATACATTAGAAAAATATCCTCAAACTATCGATCCATACTTAGACATGATTGCAGGACAAAGAATGGATTTAACTAAATTTAGATACAAAAATTTTGATGAATTAAAACTTTATTGCTATAGAGTTGCAGGAACGGTTGGACTAATGACACAAAATGTGATGGGTATAGATGCTTTCTATGAAGCTGCATCATGGATAAAGGTTCCTGACATCTCTGAAGCTGCTATCGCATTAGGCATTGCTAATCAATTAACAAATATCTTGAGAGATGTTGGAGAAGATCGACAGAGAGGAAGAATATATCTTCCTCAAGATGAAATCAAACAATTTGGTTATTCAGAAGAAGAATTGTTGTCAGGGAAAATAAATGAACAGTGGAAAAATTTAATGGCTTTTCAACTAAATAGAGCTAGAGATTGGTTTAAAACTTCAGAAGAGGGAATAAAGTGGCTTTCAGCAGATGCCCGCTGGCCTGTATGGACATCTTTAAGACTTTATAGAAAGATTTTAAATTCAATAGAAAATCTAGATTATGACGTATTTAATAATAGGGCTTATGTTAATAAGACCGTAAAAGCTTTTGAGATTCCTATCTCATTCTTAATCTCTAGATTTAAATAATTAGGCTGGTGTTTTCTGATTAGCAAGTAAATCTTTTAATTTTGATAGCTCACCTGCCCATCTAGGGTCAGGAGTCTGAAGATTTGGTGCATCGCTATGAACAATTTTCTTAATATTCTTCCTCTTGTTATTCTTGTTATTAACTAGATTTTTTTTATTAGAAGCGGAATCCTTTTTTTCGGATTTTTCAACTCTTAATTTTGATCCTTGAAATTCAAATCCGTTTAACTTTTCAATTACAGAATTTGCACTCTTCTCATTATTAACAGTTGCGAAACCAAATCCTCTACATTCCTTAGTTTCTTTGTCTAATACAGGTTTAAATCTTATTTCTTCTTCAAGTGACTTAAGTACACCATCAAATTCTTTTGGATTAAAACCTTTTGGTAAATTTCCAATGTAAATACGAATGCCCATAAATTTAAAAATAATTTGGATCTAAATAAATAAACCAAAGATGACTATGTGTATTTAATCACATTTTGGCGCATTTTGTTGAAACCAAGCCTTTGCTTTATAAATAGCTTCATCAAAATTATTAAGTCTTTCATAGGCAAACTCCCTTGAAAGGTAATTAAGTAAATCTCCCAACAAGGGACCATCTTCTATTTCAAGAATATTTTTTAGTTGGTTACCATTAATATAATTCCTTGGATGAAATAATTTATCTTTTTTATTCCGCCACCGTTTTAACCATTCTTTATGAAATTTTTTCGGCAAATATAGAATAAATGCTGGTAGGGTAGATTCTAAGTCTTTATGCAACTCGAATCTTTCAATTTCTGTAAAATCCAGTATTGACTTTTTTTTAAGTTTTCCGCTCCACCTTCTTAAAGAATTAATAGCCAATGTATCAGACTTACTAAATTTAAACTTTGTAATAACAGGCTGTTTTAATAACTCTTTTAAATAAGCTATCGGAAAAAATTTATCAATTTCATCTTGTAAAAAATTATCAGAATTTATAAACATTAAGCTATTTGAATGGTGATTTTCATACGATTGAACCCAATCAAATATCTTTATATCGTTAAGAAATTGAACAGTCTTCAAAGCTTCTTTACCATGAACAATTTTTTTTAATTCATACTGTATTCTTTCAACAGAGACTGCTTTGAGATGATATTTGTTTAATTTGATAAATTCAAGGATATGAGGTTCAATATGAAAATTTAACTCTGATACAAAACGAAAACACCTTAAAATTCTTAGAGGATCATAAATAAGATTTTCACTGCGCAGACTTCTCAATAAGGAATTATTTAAATCATATATTCCATTCGCTGGATCTATTAATTTTTCATTATCAAATGAAAAAGCTATAGAGTTAATGGTTAAATCTCTACTTTTTAAATCTTCCGTTAATAATTCATGCGTTTGATTTGCTATGTCAAAAATAAAATTTCTAAATATAATTCTTACTATGTTTCTATTTGAATCAAGTATTAAAAATTTACCAGAAAATTTTTCTGCAATGTTCTTCCCAATTTCTAGAGATTTATCTGGTACAACAATATCTATATCAGGGAAGGGACTTACCCTATCCAATATAAGATCTCTTATATAACCGCCTACAAGAATTGATCCACTTGGTAATTCAGATACAATATTTCCTAGATGTTGATATTTTTTTATTTTATCTTTAATCTCAGAAATAATTAAAGAATGTTGTATGGATAAGTTTTTATCATTTAGACTTTTTTTTATTTCCATATTTATTTGATTGCTTAATTACAGAAATTACAAAAATAAATAACTGTAAAAATTATTATTAATATTCAATTTAAAGCAACATGTGACATATTTAATAAAATAAAGAAAAATAAAACTAATTCACTAATTATTTATAATATTTATATTCTATTTGCCAAACAAGTTACTTGCATCTTAAGAATAAAGTTTAGATAAAATTTAAAAAGCGAAATGTTGCCTACCAAAAATATTAATAAATTTATACTTGCGATTCACAGCACAAATGATTTTTTTGGTTTTGGTTATAAAGATTTAAAAAATAATACTATAAGGGATAACTTTTTTATACAAAAATTAAATAAAGATCTATCAAAAAATTTAATAAGTACCTTGGCTGAATTTTTAAAAAACAGGCAATTTGAATCTATAGCAAGAATCTCTATTAGTATAGGGCCGGCTAATTTCAATGCTTCTCGCCAGATAGTTGTTTGTGCAAGAGCAATGTCTCAACAGCTAAATTGCTCTCTTGATAAATATAGCTCTTTTAAAATTATGGCTAAAAGGATCGCAATTAAGAATGAAATTTTAGAAGACAATCAAAATTTTTGGATAACAAAAAGATTAAAAACTAGAGGATTTATAGCTGGTAAATACAGAATAAATAATTTGAACAAATTAAATTCAAATTTGCACATTGAAGAGGTAATTTGTCCCAAACTTTATAAAACTTTTAAAGTAAGAGAGCTAAACTTTGAGGCCGAATATGATATTGAAGATGAGCTAAAACAGCTACTGGAATCATCTGCTAGAAACCATAGAAATCTAATCCAAAATCATTGGGCAAATGTAGTACCCATTTACCCAATAGAACCAGTTAATTAATCTAGTAAAAAATTAATTTCATTTTTCAGTTTTATTGTTGTTTCAGTTATATCTGCCTTTGAGGTACTTAAAGGATAATTAATTGGCTTACCTATTCTAATTATGACTTTATTGAAGAATGGGAGAAAAAATTTAAATCTCACCAATCTGTGAGAATTTATTATTGCAACTGGTAATAATAATTTTTTTGTTTTTGAAGCTATTAGAGCTGCGCCATTTTTAGGTTTATTAACGAATCCATCTTTTTGCCTCGTGCCATCAATAAAAATACCAATAATTTCATTATTCATAAGTTTTTTGGATGCCTGGATAATTGAATTTTTATCCACTAAACCTCTTTTAACTGGATAAGCTCCACATGCTTTAATAATTTGCGAAAGAAGGGGTATGTGAAATAATTCTTGTTTTGCCATAAATGATACTTTTCTTCCTAATGCATGGCCTAAAAATGGAGGGTCTAGCAAAGAACCATGATTAGACACAATAATGAATGAGCTTTTATCAGGAACATTATTAACTCCAACTAATTCTCCACGAAATAATAATTTAAAAATAGGAAAAACTATAAAATTACTTATAAATGAATACGTAATTTTATTAATAAACAAGTAATTCATAAAGTTAATAAGAAATTTCTTTATCCGATGACACTTGACTAATCATAATGTTTCTTAAATGTCGTTTTGCAAGTCCTCCAAGTACATTAGAAGGACCGATCTCAACGAGATGAATATCATTACCTTGCTCTTTAATTAAATCCATTGTTTCGCGCCATCTAACTCCATTGCACATTTGATCTTTTAAACGAATTTTTAATTCTTTAGGATCAATGCAGAGTGTAGGATTAGAATTACTTATAACAGGTAATATGGGTTCTTTAAAATTAAGTTCATTTAAATAGCTAGAAAATTTTTGTGAAGGCTCTTTCATAAAGTGTGAATGAAAAGCTCCTGAAACATTTAAAAAAATAAATCTTTTGCAAGAGATTATTTTAGATAAACTTTCTAAAGCTTCTCTTTTACCAGACAAAACAACCTGAGAAGAACTATTATCATTTGCTATTACAACATCATCAAGAGCATCTACTGATTTTCTAAGTTCATCTACATCAAACCCTATTAAAGCTGCCATGCTACCTTTAACGGCTGATGACATTAATTCAGATCTAATTTTAATTAGCGATAAACAGTCTTCAAATGATAATACCTCTGCTGCATACAAAGCTGTAATTTCTCCTAAACTATGGCCCGCTAAATAGTCAGGTTTATATCCTTTTGACTTAAGAGAATCTAAAAGTATTGACTCAACCAAAAAAAGGCATATTTGAGTATTTTTCGTATTGTTAAGATTCAATTCATCACTGTTATTTTCAGTCTTCAAAGCGCAAATTTGATATAAATCTTTATTGAAGATATTTGATGCTAAATCAAATCTTCTTTTTGCATCATTCAATTCAATAACATCTTGTCCCATTCCAAGTTTTTGTGAACCTTGACCAGGGAACAACCACGCTGTAGGCATTTTAAAAGTTTTTAGTTTATTAACCCCATTTTAATAGGGCAGCACCCCAACTCAACCCTGCACCAAAACCGCTTGTTAAGATTATGTCATTTTTTTTAATCTTTTGATTTCTTATGAATTCGTCCAAAACTAAGGGGATGGTTGCTGCAGAAGTATTCCCATATTTATTTAAATTAGCCAATATTTTACTTTTATTTATTTTTAGTCTTTCTCCTACAGCATCCAATATTCTCTGGTTGGCTTGATGTAAAATTAGCCAATCAATATCTGCAATATCAAAATCTGTTTCTTTCAATAGATCACTAATAATAATAGGCACCTCTCTAACAGCAAATTTATAAACTTCTTGACCATTCATCGAAATATTTGAAAATTCTCCTTTACGAAATTTTATTTGGTCAATAATCTCACCATCCAACTTTTTATTGTAAAGATTTAAAAAGCCACCTCTTGCTCCATCAGTCCTCAACTTAAAACCAAATAAATTACTTTGATCACTGGAAGCTTCAATAGCTAATGCTCCTGCTCCATCTCCAAAAAGGATACAGCTTCTCCTGTCTTTCCAATCAACATAGCTTGATAATTGATCAGAACCAATGACTAATGCTCTTTTATATTTACCTGAGCTTAGATACTGGGAGGCTGTAATTAAAGCGAATAAGAAGCCACTACAAGCAGCAGTAAGATCAAAAGCCAAAGCGTTCTTTGCTAATAATTTAGACTGAATCATAGGAGCAGAACCAAAAAGATCACCTGGAGTAGAAGTAGCTAATATTATTAAATCAACAGATTCAGAAGTCCATTTAGCCATATCCATTGCTGATACTGCCGCTTTAAAACCCATTTCTGAAACATTTTCATCTATTGCAGCTATTCTTCTACTTGCTATACCAGTTCTTGTTTTAATCCACTCATCACTAGTATCTACTATTTGACTGATCTTTTCATTACTCAAAACTTGAGTAGGTAAATAACTGCCGCAACCCTTGAAGGTTATTCCAATATTGGCAAAGTTTGAACCGTTCAAGAAAATAAATTATTACTTATATAAGTCAAACATAAATCAGACACAATATGTTTATGAATTTAAAACTGGTTGTTTTTGAAGTTGATTCAAGTGCTCCATGACATCGTGACTCACTGCTGAATGCGCCAATCTTAAAGCACTTACAACAGATAATGACTTACTACTTCCATGACCAATTACACAAATACCATTTACACCAAGTAACAATGCTCCTCCATGCTCTGCATGATCTAGTCTTTTTTTTATCCTAATTAAATTACTTTTTAAGAAAGCAGATCCAACCTTTCCTCTCCTTCCTCTGGGTAATTCAGATCTTAAAATATCCAACAAAACACCACCCACTGACTCTAAAAATTTTAAAAGGACATTACCAGTGAAACCATCACAAACAACAACATCAAATTCTCCACTTAAAACATCTCTTCCTTCGCAATTTCCTAAAAAATTTAAGTCTTTTTCTTTTGAAAGCAATTTATATGTTTGTAATGAGAGCTCATTACCTTTACAATCCTCTTCACCAATATTTAAAAGACCTATTTTGGGACTATTTATTTGCAAAACATCCTTTGCATAGATATTTCCAAGTAACGCAAATTGAAGCAAATAGTTTGGCTTACAATCAGTATTTGCACCAACATCTAACACTAAAACTGGCCGACTTTGGTCTCTAGTAGGAAATAAAGCACCTATCGCTGGTCTATCTATACCCTTAAGCCTCCCAATTCTAAATATTGCTGATGCCATTAAAGCTCCAGAATTACCTGCAGAATAGACTGCTTTCGCTTCATTATTTTTTACTAAATTCATAGCTACATTGATACTCGCTTCCTTCTTCTTGCGCACAGCTGTTGCTTCTTCATTCATTCCTATAGGTGAACCACTTGCTACGAGTTCAAAGCGGCTATTTTGTATTTCTTTCACCATTAATTCATATAATCCAATTTTCTTAGAAGCCTCATTGATTTTGTCAATCTGACCTACAAATTTAATATTAATTGGAAATCTTTGTATTGCATCTAAACAACCTTCAAGTATAGGGCCTGGAGCATGATCTCCTCCCATACCATCAACAGCGATCCAAACTCTTTTAATAGTATTAACATCGTCATGATGATTAGCATTATCATTGGCTTGGAGGCGTTTTAATGGGTCAAAGACTAAGGGCTGCAGTGTATTTTTTGCTAGAGAACCTGCACTCGAAACTACATTCCCAGCTACATTACTTGCTGTACTTACAACTGACCCTGCACTTGAAACAACATTTTCAGCTACATTACTTGCAGTAGCTGCAGAACTGGCAGCAGAATCAACAATAGAAGTAACAGCGGCATTTCTTTTATACCAAATAACTAATCTCCTAATAGCTCTAGATTTATTTATTTTCCTATGATTTTCTTTAGTCATTTAATTACCTTCAAAGGGAGCGATATCAACAATCCTCTGAAATAAATAACCTGTACCCCTCGCCGTAAGAATTAATTCAGGATTAGCAGGGTCAGCCTCTAGTTTTGATCTAAGTCTGGAGATATGTACATCAACGACTCTAGTATCAACGTGTCTTTCAGGCGTATATCCCCAAACCTCTTTTAATATTTCCCCCCTACTAAAAGGCTCGCCTGACCTGCTGACCAGTAATTCCAATAAACTAAATTCCATTCCGGTTAATCTTATCCGTTCATCACTTTTAAAAACTTGTCTGCGATTTGTATCAATTTTAATATCTGTAACTTGTATTAACCCAGAATTAGGCATACCCGCAATTTGTTCTTTATCTATTCTTCTCAAGACGCATCTAATTCTTGCCTCAAGTTCTTTTGGACTAAAGGGTTTCACAACGTAATCATCGGCACCTAACTCTAATCCAGTAATCCTATCTGCAACGTCTCCTAATGCTGTTAACATCACGATAGGAACGTCAGAATCTTTTCTCAATTCTTGACAGACACCATAACCATCTAATTTTGGCATCATTACGTCAAGGACTACTAAATCTGGCTCATAATCCCTAAATAATTTAAGAGCCTCTTTGCCATCAGAAGCGGTTACAACCTTATAACCAATCATAGAGAGCCTTGTTTCTAGTATTCTTCTGATACTTGCCTCATCATCTGCGACGAGAATTGTTTCTTTTGTTTGACTTGATGCAGCCATTTGTTGCTATTAGCTAATCAGCATGAGTATTTAATCTATACCTA
>Ga0209433_10000222_pt1 | contig 17460 bp, 13 predicted proteins | sample METZYME_5_50m_FD_187552 | JGI IMG/M metagenome (GOLD analysis project Ga0209433, IMG submission 187552) | Marine microbial communities from oxygen minimum zone in mesopelagic equatorial Pacific - METZYME_5_50m (SPAdes) (version 2) | ecosystem: Environmental > Aquatic > Marine > Oceanic | place...
ATTTGGATTTTCAATAATTGGGATGTCTAAAGGGTTTTGTAAAATGTCAATATCACCTAAACTAAAATATTTTAAACTTGTGCTCCAAGAAGACCTTTCATTTGGCTTGTTGTAATATGAGATATTAGCAAGAAAAATATCATTTACTAATTTACTTAAATAAGGTGTATAACTGAACGCAATACCTGAACTTGATTCTGAAAAAACATATTTTGATGGATTCCAATGTTGTGAAAAATTATCCATTGATGTAGCAACTCCTTGTTCACCAATTCCTGCAGCACGAGCATCAGAGGCAATCATGAGAAAAGGGACAGCAGTTGTTATTACCCTTCGTTCTTGAGAAATTCCAGATGCATAAATAAATATTGTTATTAGTAAAAATTTAAACCTCATGTAAGATTTTAAAGCTCAAATGTAAATAAATAAACTAATGTTACAATAAACTTATTTAGGCATGTTTATTGATAATTTTATAAAAAAACATTGAAACTTCATATATTTACAATCGAATTATGAAAAAAACCCCTCTGTTCGTTCTAATATTTTCTCTAATTTTTATTATTTCTTGTAGTAAGAACAGTTATAAATCCGGAAAAAATATTTCTCAAGCTACAGGATGGAAGATAAATTCATCAGATGGAGGTTTTAAATTAAATAGCAAATATAAAGGTCAAATTAATGCTCCTGGGATGATATTCATTCAGGGGGGTACATTTGTTAAGGGAAATACAAAAGACAATGTCATGCATGATTGGAATAATACTCCTACGCAACAATATGTCAGATCGTTTTTCCTAGACGAAACCGAAGTTACAAACGCCATGTATGTTGAATATTTATTTTGGCTTAAAAACATGTATGGTAATGATAATGATCTTGTAGAAATTTATAAATCTGCCTTACCCGATACCCTAGTTTGGAGAAATCCACTTGGATTTAATGAGGATATGGTCAATAATTACTTAAGGCACCCTGCTTTTCAAAATCACCCTGTAGTTGGAGTTAGTTGGAAACAAGCAACGAATTATGCAAAATGGAGAACTCAAAGAGTAAATGTGAGAATTCTAGCTGAAAAAGGCTATCTAAATAGAGATTCCGTTTTAAATCCAAATTCAAAACTAAACTTTAACACCAACAGATATCTTTTAGATCCTGAAAATTCACTAGGTGATAATATTGAAGAACTCATAGGTGACAAGGCAAAAACTGAAGCTGAAGGTTTTGATTTTGCAGGTATTGAAGATGGAATTTTATTACCTGCGTACAGACTACCTACAGAAACTGAATGGGAATATGCAGCTCTTGGAATGGATGAAATGAGAAGTGCAAATTTATACAGAGGAAAAAAGAAATTCCCATGGGAAGGTGAATATACAAGATCCCAAAGGAAGAAAACTTTGGGTGATCAGTTAGCAAATTACAAACTTGGAAAAGGTGATTATGGTGGTATTGCAGGATGGTCAGAAACTGGATCCGGAATTACGACATCTGTTAGATCATACCCACCCAACAGCTTTGGTCTTTTTGGAATGGGTGGAAATGTAGCTGAATGGGTTGCTGATGTTTATAGGCCAATAATAGATGAAGATGCAAATGACTTTAATTATTACAGAGGTAACTTATATACTAAACCAGTTATTGATGAATCTGGAAAAGTTACAGCTGTGACTAAAGAAAATCTTTCAGACCAATTTGAGAGATTACCTAATGGTAGGATAAATTTTAAAAACCTGCCAGGTGAATTAATTGAAGTGAATTTAGACTCAATTGATTTAATTCGAACCAACTACTCAAAATCTGATAACCGTGACTTTAGGGATGGTGACTCTGAATCATCAAGATTTTTCTACATGGGTCAAGATCAAAACAAACAAATGTATAATGCTCCCTCTGATAACCAATCTGATCCCAGCGATTTTAGATCATCTTTAATAAGTAATGATTCCAGGGTGTATAAAGGTGGTTCTTGGCTAGATAGGTCTTATTATCTAGATCCTGCACAAAGAAGGTTTTTCCCAGAGTACATGACTACAAATTACATCGGATTTAGATGTGCCATGTCCTACCTTGGTGAATCTAGGAATGTTTCCAAACCAAAGAAAAGATAAAAATCTTCACCATTTTATTAAGACTAATCTCATTATCTTTATTTAGTTAATGAACACCAAACAATTATATCAAAAGTTTCTAGACTGTAATTCAATAATTGATATTGATTCAAGATCAATCTCCAAGGGTTCTATTTTTTTTGCTATTAAGGGTGAAAATTTTGATGGCAACAAGTTTGCTGATGAGGCACTAAAAAAAGGATCAAAACTAGCTGTAATTGATTCTGATGAAATTAATTTTAATAACAATAGAAATATTATAAAAGTTGATGACTCTCTAAAAGCACTCCAGGATTTGGCTTTATATCACAGAAAAAGGTTAAAATCAAAAATTTTAGCAATTACTGGAAGTAATGGCAAAACAACCTCTAAAGAACTAATACATTCTATTCTTAGCACAAGTTACAAAACTACATCAACAGAGGGTAATTTTAACAACCATATTGGCGTCCCATTAAGTTTGTTAAAAATTAAAGGCGATACTGAATTTTCTGTAATTGAGCTTGGTGCGAATAATTTTGGTGAAATTGATTTTTTAACTAAAATAGCTGAGCCAGATTATGGATACATAACAAATTTTGGTAAGGCTCATTTAGAGGGATTCAAGAATATTAGCGGTGTAGTAAGGGCTAAAACTGAACTTTATAATTGGTTAATAATAAATAACAAAATCTTGATACTAAATTATGATGACCCTGAACAAATCAAGTTTAAATCTTCAAATCATTTTTCTTTCGGATCAAAATTAGAAGCAAATTATATGTTTGAAATTATTGAAAGTGATAACGTCATAGTGAAATGCAATAATATCGTTTATGAATCTAATCTCTATGGAGACTATAATTTTTCAAATGTTTGTTCTGCTATAGCTATTGGATTAGAATTTGGTATCGATCCAAAACTTATTCGCAAAAAATTAAAAAACTTTAGCTCTAATAATAACAGATCTGAGATAATTAGAATTAATAATAAAAATGTAATTCTTGATGCATATAATGCAAACCCAACAAGTGTTGAGTTCGCGATTCGATCCTTTATAAAAAATAAAGGCACCAAAGCATTAGTTTTAGGTGACATGTTTGAGCTAGGCGAAAATTCAGCAATTGAACATAAAAAAATAATCGATATAGCTGATGAGTTGAATATTGATAGATGTATTTTTATCGGTGAAGAGTTTTATAAAGCAAAACAAGATTCAGTTAAAAATATTTTTTTCAAAACAAAAGAAGATTTCTATGAGTTAGGCGATATTATTCAAGAAGAAAATATTTTAATTAAAGGTTCGCGAGGAATGCAGATGGAAGATGTTTTAAAAAATAATATGATATGAAAATAATTATAAAATTGATATTAATTCTCTTATTTTTTAGCTGTAATTCAAGCTTGGAAAAATGGAAATCATATGATGAAACTCAGGAAATTTCAAAAAATTCATCGAGTGAAAATCAAAAACTCAGATATAAAAGAATTCAATCCATCTCAACTGATAAAAACAAATTAATTAATGGCCTTGAAAATGAAATAGAAAATTTTATCAAAACAAAATATGATAAACTAAAACCAAAAATAGTTGAGAAAAATATTCCAGAACTTCAACAAAGTGTAATTAATAAAGAATTTTCTTACTATGATCTCACATTATTTTACCTATCCAGAATTTACTTAGTTGAGTTCAATGAAGAAACATATCTAAATTCAATTATATCAATAAATAAAAATATTTTAGAGGAAGCAAAATCAAAAGATAGTCAAGGTAATTCTGATATTTATTCCATTTTTGGAATTCCCATACTATTAAAGGATAATATAGGTTTTGAAAGTTTGCCAACAACAGCTGGTGCTCACAGTCTTCAAAAAAATTATACAAAAGATGCCTATGTTGTTAAGAAGCTAAAAGAAAAAGGTGCTTTAATACTAGGCAAAACAAATTTAAGTGAATGGGCAAATTATTTTTGCTCTGGATGTCCTAATGGATATACTGCCTTGGGTGGTCAAACTTTAAATCCATATGGCAGAAAGAAAATTGATACAGGTGGGTCAAGTTCAGGAAGTGGGGCAGCCACAACATCAAATTTGACAGCTGTTTCATTAGGATCTGAAACATCTGGATCGATTTTGTCACCTTCTTCAGCTAGTTCTTTAGTTGGAATGAAACCAACAATTGGTAATGTGAGTAGGTCAGGAATAATACCAATATCCTCAACCCTAGACACAGCTGGACCAATGACAAAAAATATAATTGACAATATAATTGTCTACAATGCAATAAATGAATTTGACAGTAATGATTCTTATTCAAAAGAAAATTTAGATATTCAGATTGATGATGTCCTAAATTTTAATCCCACCTTGCAAAAGATTGGTTATTATTCAAACTTTTATGAAAATGATATAATTTATAAGGGTGCTATAGATTTTCTAATTGAAAAGGATATTGAGATGATAGAAATAAATGCTCCAAGAGTTGATTTAAGTGGATTTGTAAAAATTTTAGATGAAGATATGAGAATGGATCTTAAAAAATACTTTTTAAACTACGGAAATGACAATCTTGAAGTAAATGACATTAAATCAATTATTGAGTACAATAATTTAGATTCAATTGAGAGATCACCATATGGGCAAAGTATTTTTGAAAAAATTATTAGAGATACAATGTCAAAAAAAGATTTCTTAAAATTGAAATCAAGATTAATGGCAGAAGGAAACAAGTTTTACAATGTACCAATGGATAAACACAAACTTGATGTAGTGCTTTCAGTCAATAACTATCATGCAGGTTATGCAGCAGTTGCACATAATCCAGCATTAACTGTTCCAATGGGGTTGAGAGAAAATAATGAACCCGCGGGACTTACTTTTATTGGAAAATCTAACAGCGAGCAAATTCTTTATGAACTTGGTTACTATTTTGAATTAAATTTTTCTGGCAGAGTTCCGCCTGAAAATTCGAATTAATTACTGTACCAGACTAACTTCTAGTTCAACATCATCATTTATCAACCTATCGCCTAGATTTTCAAAGAAATTTCCAGAGCTGTAAGTAATTTCAAATTTTGTTCTATCAAAAGTTAAGCTGGATGAGTAATTATTACCACTTGGAATCAAAGTGAATTTAATAGGATTTGATATGTCTTTTATTGTAAGAGTTCCTGTTACCTCATAAACACCATTATTTAAAGGTACTCTTTCATTGAACATAAGAGTTGCTTCTTTGTGGTTTTCAACATCAAAAAAATCTTTATTTCTTAGATGGCCTTCAAGTCTTTGCTTTCCTCTACCTTGAATATCATCAACAGAAATTGAATTCATGTCTACAATAAACTTACCACCTACTAAATCATCTCCATCAAAGTCTAAGTTGGCTTCAGAAAAACTCAGTGATCCCCAATGAGAGGCATTAGTTATTTTTTTTCCTGTCCACTTAATCTTGCTTTTTTCTAAATCAAGGGACATTTGTGATATTAATGATTGGGACAGTAATAATACCGTCAATAGTGTTAGTATATTTTTCATACAATAGTATTAACTAAAATTATGCCAAATTAATTATTGAATATATAATCTAATGTCAACCCAACCATGGATCGAATACCAGTAGATATTGCAGAATCGTCCACGTAAAAGTCTGGAGTATGATGAGGTGCTACAGTAGAAAGATCAACACCAGGCTTTTGACCTCCTATGAAAAAATATGTTCCAGGAACTTTTTCTTGAAAATATGAAAAATCCTCAGCACCTGTTATTGCCTTCATTAAATGAACATTTTTTTTACCATTAACTCTCTCTAAAGTTGGTAATATTTCCTCATATAAGTATGGATCATTGAAAGTTATCGGATATGAAACTAAATATGTTATGTTAGCTTCAATATTATTTGATTTCGCAACATTATACACAATTTCTTCCAATCTTTTAAGTACTGTAGCTTTCATACCATTATCCAACGTTCTTATTGTTCCAAGCATGTAAAGATCCTCAGGTATAATATTACTTCTGACACCGCCATGAATACTACCTATTGTAACTACTGCTCCTGCTTCTGTGAGTGGTAAACTTCTACTAACAATAGTCTGTAAAGAATTAACGATTTGCGCTGCAGTTACGATTGGATCCTTTCCTGTCCATGGTGTTGAACCATGAGTTTGAACACCTTTCAAATCTATTCTAAATTCGTTAACAGCTGCCATTATACCCTCAGGACGTAAATAAACTTGACCTGCATACAATCCAGACCAGACATGCAATCCAAAAATTGCATCAACATCAGGATTTTTTAAAACACCTTCTTTAACCATAAGTTCAGCTCCACCCTCTTCACCAGGTGGTGCGCCTTCCTCAGCTGGTTGAAAAATTAATTTAACCTGACCAGGTATTTCATCCTTAATATCATATAAAATTTTAGCTGCTGCTAATAAAATAGCTGTGTGCATATCATGACCACAAGCATGCATTACTGGAACTTCTTCACCATTGTAAATACCCTTCTGTTTCGATGCCCAAGGAATATCAGCTCTTTCTTTTACGGGGAGAGCATCAATGTCTGCCCGAAGTCCTACAACAGGTCCAGGTTTTCCCTCATTTAAAATTGCAACAACTCCAGTTTTAGCAATTCCAGTTACTGGTTTATATCCAATTTTTGTGAGCTCATCAGCAATTCTTGCTGCTGTTTTGAACTCCCTATTACTTAATTCAGCATTTTGATGAAACCAATGTCTTAATTCAATTGTTTTATCAAGATTATCATTAATCAATTTTTCTATTTTTTGATCAAAAGATTGTCCAAATGAAAAAATTGCAGTTATTAATAGAAAAAATGTGAGATATAACTTCTTCATTTATTTTATTTAATCACCAATGAAGGTAATAAATATTTTTCTACCAGAGGCATGATTTCTATGTTCACACAAGTAAATCCCTTGCCATGTTCCTAATTGAGGGATACCATTTTTTACAGGCAAAGAAACAGAGGAACCTAAGATACTGCTTTTTATATGTGAGGTCATATCATCTGGTCCTTCAATCGTATGGGTAAAATATTTTTCATCCTCTGAAACCATTTTATTAAAATGGTTTTCAAAATCAACTCTGACTGAGGGGTCAGCATTTTCATTTATAGTTAGGCTTGCCGAGGTATGCTTTATAAAAACATTTAGAATTCCCGATCGAGCTGGCAAGTGATTTAAAACATCATCAGTTATTAGATGAAAACCTCTCGTTTTTGGTTCGAGTATTATTTCTTTTTGATATACCACTATTAACAAATATAAATTAAATAGTAATCTATACCATTTTGGTATTAAATTTGCACCTAAAAGTTTAGAATGAATAGAAAATTAATATCTGTTATTTCAGGCCTTTTAATTCTTGTCATTGCTTACTTTTTGTCAAGTTTAATTATTAATAGTGATGAAGAAAGCTATAATAACAACACCAATATCACATACTCAATTAGAACTTTAGAAGTTAAGAACAATTCGAACCCAATTTCTGTTAAAGTAAATGGAAATTTAAAGTCAAAATATCACATTGATTTATTCAGTGAAGTTCAAGGAAGACTGGAAAAATCTGAAAAAGAATTTAAAGCTGGTCAAAATTATAGAAAGAGTGAAGTGCTTTTAAAGATTGATTCCAAAGAGTTTTTAGCAAATGTAAAACAGTCAAGAAGTCAACTTCAAAATTTAGTAGCTTCAGTATTACCAGATATCAAACTTGATTTCCCAGAAAGTTTTTCTGTTTGGGAAAATTATTTTAAAAATTTCAATATCAATTCGAATACTAAAGCATTACCTAAACACAATTCTGATAAAGAAAAGTTTTACATCGTTGGGAAAGGTCTTTTGTCTCAATACTACAGAGTTAAAAATTTAGAGGAAAGGCTGAATAAGTACACCATAAAAAGCCCATTTGAAGGCACCTTGATTGAGGCTTATGGTTCAGTGGGAACATTAGTTTCACCTGGTCAAAAACTAGGCACATTCATTAATACAAATATTTTTGAGCTAGAGGTTTCAGTACCATCCAAGTACGGAAATAAATTAGAGATTGGTAAAAAAATAAAATTTAAATCAACCTATAATACAACTCATACAGGCGAAATAGTAAGAATTAATAACTCTATTGATAACAACTCTCAATCAATTAGATTATTTATCGAATTTAAATCCAACAAATTAAAAGATGGGATGTACTCTGAAGTTGATATACCACTTGGAAACATTGATGATAGCTTCTCACTTTCAAGATCTCTTTTGATTAATGATTCATTTGTTTACTATGCAAAACCTGATATGACTGTAGGTATTAAAGATGTTGAACCTCTTTTCTACGATGATGAGACTGTTATTGTTAAAGGTTTAGAAGATGGTATGATAATTTTAAAAAGTTACATCCCCGGCATTTATGATGGCATGAAGGTAAAAATTGTTGATTAGTGAGGAAAATAATTAGATACTTTGTAACCTATCCAAAAGCAGTTAATATTTTAATACTATTTTTTATTGTTTTTGGAACTGCAGGAATCATATCGTTAAATTCATCATTTTTCCCGCTAATTGATTCAAAATTTATTTCAATTAATGCAAATTATCCTGGTGCTTCACCAGAGGAAATAGAAGAAGGTGTTATACTTAAAATTGAAGAAAACTTAAAAGGAATACCTGGGGTTGTTCGAGTTACGTCCACATCAAGAGAAAATACAGGCAGTATTATGATTGAAACTGATGATAATTATGATATAGATGCTATGCTTTTTGAAATTAAAAACGCTGTTGATAAAGTTTCATCGTTTCCAGTTTCACTAGAGCCAGTGGTTGTCACTAAGATTGAAGAGCAACAACCAACAGTAATATTTTCATTAAGTGGAGTTGACATTGATCTAAAATCTCTTAAAAATATGGCTAAAAACATTGAAGATGACTTAAGAGCCATTGACGGTATTTCACAAGTAAATCTCTCAGGATATCCAGATGAGGAAATAGAAATTTCAATTAATGAACAAAACCTATTGGCATACAATTTAAGTTTTCAGGAGATAGTAAATGCAGTTAGTAATTCAAATATTCTAATTAGTGGTGGAAACATCAAAACAAACGAAGAAGATTTTTTAATTAGAGCAAATAATAAAAATTATTATGGAAATGGTCTACAGAATCTTGTATTAAAGAATGATTTTAAAGGTAAAATTGTTAGGCTTGGTGATGTAGCAAAAATTAGTGATCAGTTTTCAGAAACTCCCATTTCAACATTTGTTGATTATAACTCTGCTGTAGTTATTACCACATCAAGTACAAATAGCGAAGATCTTTTAGACTCCGCAAAGATTATTAACTCTTATATAGATGAATTCAATGAAGTTAATACAAGGTTTAAACTTACTGTTTTAAAAGATTACTCAATTTCATTAAAACAAAGGACAAACCTTTTACTTGAAAATGGGGGAATTGGTATTTTTCTTGTTTTAATTTTCCTTTCTCTCTTTCTAAATATTAGACTTGCATTTTGGGTTGCGTTTAGTATTCCTATCTCATTCCTCGGTATGTTAATTTTTGCTGGAGAATTTGATATAACTATTAACCTAATGTCTCTTTTTGGAATGATTGTAGTTATTGGGATTTTGGTTGATGATGGTATTGTGATTGCTGAAAATATATTCAGACACTACGAGCAGGGTAAAACACCTGAAGATGCTGCAATTGATGGAACAATGGAGGTAATGCCAGCAATTGTTTCTGCAATCATCACAACAATTATAGCTTTCTCATCTCTTATTTTGTTAGATGGTGATGTTGGAGATTTTTTTGGAGAGGTTGCATTGATAGTTATATTAACATTAACGATATCATTGGTTGAAGCACTCATAATTTTACCTGCCCATTTATCAAAATCTAAGGCATTACAAAAACCTACAAAAAAGATTGATGAAAGTAAGTTTAATTTTTTCAGATATATGAAAAGAATTAACTCAAGGGGGTTTGAAATAATGGATTGGCTAAGAGATAAAATATATAGTCCAACTTTAAAATTTGCACTTCAGAATCGTTTTGCAAGTCTATCTGGATTTATTGCTGCGCTATCTCTTACAGTAAGCTCAGTGATTGGAGGAATAATAGCTGTTGATTTTTTTCCGATTGTTGATAGTGACATTTTAACTATTGATTTAAAGATGCCGATGGGAACCAATGAGAAAATAACAGATTCTATTATTTCAATGGTTGAGGAAAATGCTATTGAAGCAGGAAAAGAGCTTGAAGAAAAGTACATGCAGAATGATAATAGAAGTTTAATCCAATATGTCAATAAAAACTTAGGCTTCTCAGCTGATAATATGTCAATGATGAAAGGTTTTGGTGATGTAGGAGGATCAGCTACTGCTTCACTTGAGGTCTATATATTAGACAGCGAGGAAAGGCCTAGCTCTATAAATGCCTCTATGTTAGCAAGTCTTATTAGAGAAAAAACTGGTGAAATAATTGGTGCTGAAAGATTTACCTTGAATGACGCTGCAAATTTCGGCGGAAGTCCTGTTTCAATTTCTCTACTTAGTGAAACAAACAATTTAGATGAACTTAAAAAAGCAAAAGAGGAGTTGATACTGCAACTCAAAAATAATCCATTATTAACTGATATTTCAAATAATGATCCTGAGGGAATAAAAGAAATTCAAGTTAAGCTTAAAGAAAATGCATATTTATCAGGACTTGACTTTTCAAAAGTTATGTATCAAATTCGTTCTGCTTTCTTTGGTATTGAGGCACAAAGATTTCAAAGAGGTGATGATGAAATCAAAGTATGGGTTAGGTATGATAAAAATACTCGATCCTATGTCAATAACATGGAGCAAATGAAGATTCTAACTCCATCGGGAAGTAGAGTTCCACTAAATGAAATTGCAACTTATAAGGTACAAAGAGGTGATGTCTCAATAAATCATTTAGATGGTAAAAGAGAGATTCAAATTAATGCAAATCTAATCGATCCTAATATAAGTGCGGCTGACATTGTATTTGACCTTCAAAGCAAAACGATACCTGTCATTAAAGAAAAATATCCCTCAATAACTGCTTCTTTTGAAGGACAATATAGGGAGGCTAATAAGACTATTCAATCAGCTTACACAGTTTTTCCACTAGTATTGTTTTTAATTTTTGCAACCATTGGGTTTACATTTAGGACATACAGTCAACCATTTTTACTTATTTTATTAATACCATTTAGCTTGACAACTGTTGCATGGGGACACCTTCTACATGGTTTTCCAGTAAACGTCATTTCCCTACTAGGAATTATCGCATTAATTGGAATTCTGGTTAATGATGGTTTAGTTCTAATATCTAAATTCAATTCTAACTTAAGAGAAGGAATGACATTTGATGATGCTATCTATAAAGCAGGTAGAGAAAGATTTAGAGCAATTTTCTTAACATCAATCACTACTATGGCAGGGTTGGCTCCAATAATTTTAGAAAAAAGCTTTCAAGCTCAACTACTAAAGCCTATGGCTATTTCGATAGCATACGGCATTGGTTATGCAACTTTCCTAACATTAATACTATTACCGATATTAATATCGATAACTAATACTTTTAAAGTAAAAGGAACATGGCTAATGAGCGGCAAAGTTTTGGATAAAAGAGATGTTGAATCACCTGTAGTTGAACTTAATCGAAAAAAATGAGGAATATATTCAAAATTTTATTCATGTCTTGTTTTTCATTGTTTTTATGCAATGCGCAAGAAAATCTTAGTGTAAGTGATGCTGTTAAGCTAACTCTTGAAAATAATCTTGATATTAAAATCACAGAAAATCAAAATGAAATTTTCAAGAACAACGCAAGTTTCTTAAACAGTGGTTACCTCCCAAAATTAAGTACTAGTGCAGGTTTTAACAAAAGCAAGCAAAATGTAGAGATTGAAACACCAAATAATCTGTCAGGAAAACTAGATAATATGAAAAGTGAAAACAGCTTTTCAAATATATCTTTAGAGTATGTTTTATTTGATAACAATGGTCGAAAATTTAACTATAAAAAGTCTAAAGAATTATCCAGTAGATCTGAATTAGAAGTTAGAGAAGTAATTGAAAACACCCTGATTCAACTTTACTCAATTTTTTATGAGGTCTGTCGTTTAAATGAAGAAAAAGAAATTGTCAAATCTTCTCTTGAAATTTCAAAATCCAGATTAGAAAGAAATAAGATAAAATTTGAATTTGGCCAATCAACAAAACTAGAATTACTAAATGCTGAAGTTGATGTTAATACAGATAGTATTAGATATCTGAATGCAATTAAGAATTTATCAAATGCCAAAAGAGATTTAAATCTAGTCATGAATGTTGATTTAAATTCTGATTATATTTTAGATCAAAGTGTTGTTTACAATTCTGAAGAAAAAATACTAGGCTTTTATAATAATGCAGCTGAAAATAACACCAAGCTTAAAATATATGATAAGTCTGTTGAAATTTCAGGTTATGAGTTAAAATCAATTCGTTCCACATATTTACCAACTATAGGATTGATTGGTTCTTATGATTGGAATGAAAGTATTAATGATAATCCTTACGCATTTTTTAATAAGAATATTTATGATGGAATTTCTGGTGGTGTAAATTTAAGATGGGATGTTTTTAACTCCGGGAAAAGATTAACAGCAAATAAAAATGCTAAAGTTATGCTTGAAAATTCTAAAATAGAAAAGGAAAAAGCATTTTTAATGTTTCAAAAAGAACTGAATAACTCACATGATACTTATAAAAACAACCTATTTATTCTAGAAGTTCAAGAGCAAAGTTTAAATACAAGTAATAATAATTTTTTGAGAAATTTAGAAAAGTATGAGATTGGTTTAGTATCATCAATTGAGTTTAGAAACGCGCAACTGAACCTACTAAATGCTAAACTCTCTCGAAATAAAGCTCGTTATGATGCAAAATTATCAGAGCTTTATTTTCTCAAGGTATCAGGCGTAATTATAGACAGCTCATTTTAAATCTGATCTGAATTTAAATTTTTAAGATAGCTTCCTAATGAATCTTTGAATTCTATTCCATCTAACATTCTATTTTTTGATAGCTTTTTAAATGAAGAAAGTCCCCAAAGTAAAATCTCCTTAATAAAAGAGATATCCTCATTGTTAATTTCCTTACAATATTTTTTAACTAATTCATTTAATGGTTTAATTTCATCTAAAGAATCTTGATATTCTTTATTTGTAAATTCATCACCTATAAAAAGTTCAGTACCATTCTCAACAAACCAGCTCAATATTTTGTCATATGGTGTTACCTCATTAGGCTTTTCAAGTTTACTTATTTCAGGAAAAAATCTTAAAAATATAGTCTTTACACCCTCATTAATTAAATTAAATGAAATTTGATCAGCTCCTTGTTCCTCTCCCTCATATACCAATTCTATTTTTCCATTAATTGCAGGAATGACCCCTGTAAAATCCGAAAGTCTTATTGACGTTTTTTCCTCGTTGTTTATTAGCATTCTTCTTTTTGCAGTACTAACCAAATTTTCAAATGCTGTAATACTCATCCTAGCACTTACTCCACTTTTAAAATCTACATATTCACTTTTTCTAGCGGCAAAATTAATTTCTTCAATTAGGTCATGCGCAAGTTCAGGAATATATACACTTGATTGTATAATATCTGATTCCTGTTTAGTAATTTTTTTTGCAATGCTTAGAGTATGAGGGTAATGAGTAATAATTTGTGATCCAATTCTATCCTTTAGAGGAGTTACAATACTTCCTCTGTTGGTATAATCTTCAGGATTAGCAGTAAATATAAATTGTAAATCAAGTGGTATTCTCAGCTTAAATCCTCTTATCTGTATCTCTTTTTCCTCAAGTATGGAAAATAGACTAACTTGAATTCGAGCTTGTAAATCCGGTAATTCATTAATTACAAATATGCATCTATTAGCTCTTGGAATCATCCCAAAATGAATAACCCTTTCGTCAGCATATGATAATTTGAGACTTGCGGCTTTTATTGGGTCTACATCTCCAATAAGGTCAGAGACTGTGACATCAGGTGTAGCTAGTTTTTCATAAAATCTTTCGCTTCTATGCATCCAATCTATTTTAGTATCGTCTCCATCTTCTTTTATTATTTTTTTTCCTAAAGATGAAATTGGACTCAGTGGATCATCATTAATTTCAGAGCCTTTTATAATTGGGACCCATTCATCAAGAAGTTTAACCATCATTCGAGCTAAACGAGTTTTTGCTTGGCCTCTCAAACCCAAAAAATTAATATTGTGTTTAGATAATATTGCTCTCTCAAGATCTGGAATTACTGTGTTTTCATAACCATGTATATTAGGAAAAGATGGTTTACCTGACTTAATTAGTTCAGATAAATTATCACTTAACTCATCCTTAATTGATTTAGATTTGTATCCAGTAGCTTTGAGCTCTTTTAAATTTTTAATTTTAGGTTTTTCCATCATATTTTTCTTTTTCTATTACTTTCATAATCCTCAAATATCATCTCTCCAAGATTATCCAAGCCGGTGTAAAAAGCTTTTCCACCGTTAGCTTTAGCAAATTCTCTCACAAAATGTTGTAAATAAACATCTCTAGCTATCATAAAAGTCGTTATAGGAATTTTTAATTTTTTTGCTTGCTTAGCCATATTATAACATTGATTTGTAATTTTTGGATCTAAGCCTGCACTATTTTTATAATAACTACCATCACTAAGCTTAAGACAACTTGGCTTACCATCGGTAATCATCAAAATCTGTTTATTATTATTTTTTTTCTTTTTTAGTATATCCATCGCTAGTTGTAATCCAGCGACAGTGTTTGTATGATATGGGCCTACTTTTAAATAAGGTAGTTGTTTTAAAGGAATAATTTTAGCATCATTTCCAAAGACTAAGATATCAAGGGTATCTTTAGGATAACGTGTAATAATCAGCTCTGCAAGTGCCATTGCAACTTTTTTAGCTGGTGTAATTCTGTCTTCTCCATATAAAATCATACTATGGCTTATATCAATCATCAAGACAGTACTCATTTGGGAATTATAGGATGAGTTTTTTACAACAATATCATCCGAAATAAGATCTAACTCGTCTGAGCCAGTTCTTGTGTACATATTCTTTAAACTTTCACTTACTATAATTTTATCAACTTGATCTCCATATTGATAATTTTTGTAATCGTTATTATCATCATCATCATTTCCTGAATATTTTGATTTATGATTTCCAGATCTTGACTTTTTGATTTGTCCAAAAATCTTTTTGAGAGCGAACTTTCGAAGCGCTTTCTCCATTTTTGCTGAAATCTTATTGAATGACCTATCATCACCAGGGGATATTTCAGCAGTGATAAAACCTTTATTTAATAAATCTTCAATAAAATCATCAATTGTATAATTTTCATCAGTGAGCACATACTCTTTATCAAGTTGTCTTAACCAATCTATAGCTTCATCAAAATCTCCAGACGTATAAGTAATGAGCTCTTTGAATATTTCGAATAGTTTTTCAAAAGGTGTTATGTTTTTTTCTTTAAAAACTCCAAAAGACCAACCTTTTATGGGTATCGAATTAAAAATATTCATTGATTTAATTTTAACAAAATGAATGCCAAATTTCTAAATTTTGAGATATAATTTAACGAATAAAAAAATTATTTTTTCTTAATTTTAAAAACTTAACCAAAACAAAACATTATGAAAATTAAATTAACAATTTTAGCTTTTCTTATAACATTTATGTCTGTAGGACAAAAGAAAAAAAATGGTAATATGTACATAGACCATCCTGCAATAAAAGTTATAGAAAACTTACACAAAGCAATGAACTCCAATGACGCTGATGCATTAAACAATATATTATCAGATAATTTTAGAGGTGTCTGGGGAGACCAATTCAATAAAGACCTTGAACCACAAACAAAGGCAGGTCTTATCCAAACAGTGCAAAGTATTCATGAAAATAATAGATATTTTAATGTAAATAAAAGTGCTAATAGCTACCCAGATGCAGTCGAGTATAAAGATGAAAATTTTGCTGGTGTTACTTGGGTATACAGCTGGGAAATTTGGTCAATGGTTGGTGGTACAACTGGTATTGATTATACAAATCCAAGACATGTTCAGTACGTAGTTAATAAGGATAATCAAGTTGCTTTTGCAAGAGTTTACAGAAATCAAGCTCCTTATACTGAAACAAATAAAAGTCAAAGAATGTTGGAAGATGGTAAGATATTTTCTCATCACCCAAACATTAATACAGTTAGGAAGTTTGCTGAAGCTCTTGAAAGAAATGACAAAGATAATATGATGACTGATTTTCATGAAAATGTGGTTGTTAATGGTCTTTTTAATGATTGGGGAAATGATCCTCTTAACTTAGAAGATTTGAAAAATGGATTTGAAAATTTTCATAAAAACTATGAAATTAAATCAATGGATACTTGGAATATCAGATATTTTGAAGTTGATTCTGGTCCAAACTTTGTCCAATCTTGGTGGAGAGTTGACGTAAAAAGAAAGTCTGATGGAAAAGATATTGTATTTCCAGTGATGTTTAATCATGGATTTGATAATGATGGAAAAATCATTAGACATTTTGAGGCTTGGAATGGCCAAAAGATTTATGAGTAGATAAAACAAAAAAACCCTCTCATTTGAGAGGGTTTTTTATTTAATGTAAATAAACTTTATTTACTCTTGAAAAGATGCCATAAATCCACCAAAATCAAAATAATCTCCTCCTTGAATGAGTAGACCATCTTTAAATGCCATTGCATGATAAGATTTCAATGCAAATTCCTTTCCAGTTTCGGCATGATTTCCTGTCCATGTTCCATAAGTTCTAACACTACCATCGTTAATTCCAGTCTCAGGGTCAACACCTGGCAACCAATAGTCAGCCTCATAACTAATATTGTCAAACATGGTCTGGTACATTTTCATTGCCTCAACGTGGCCTTCTTTACCATAATTTTCAGATCCATAAACAGGCTGAGCCCAATCTAAATCTTCGTGAATAAGTGCAGCTTGTGCTTCCCAATCTTCAGAGCTATGTAGTTCAATAAACTTCATTGCTAATTCCTTGTTTTTTTCAAAATCAGGATGCATAGCAGATGGTTTATCACCTTCACAAGAGCTTAATAAAAAAAGTGTAATAAATAATAATAGATAATTTTTCATACTTGTAAATTTAATTTATTAAATATAAAATTTTTATTTGATAGAAAGTGGGTGATACTGGATTCGAACCAGTGACCCCTACCCTGTCAAGGTAGTGCTCTGAACCAACTGAGCTAATCACCCAAAGTATGCGAATTTAAAAAATTAAATTAACTCAGCAATCAT
>Ga0209433_10000223_pt1 | contig 17435 bp, 14 predicted proteins | sample METZYME_5_50m_FD_187552 | JGI IMG/M metagenome (GOLD analysis project Ga0209433, IMG submission 187552) | Marine microbial communities from oxygen minimum zone in mesopelagic equatorial Pacific - METZYME_5_50m (SPAdes) (version 2) | ecosystem: Environmental > Aquatic > Marine > Oceanic | place...
TTTGTTGTATTTTTTCAACCTCATTTTCCGCACGGTTTATGATATCGTGTTTGGCGTCTGGAATAATAATATCACTTATTGATATAGATACACCACTCATAGTTGCTGTTTTGAAACCAATGTCTTTCAAGTCATCAAGCAACTGAACTGTTTTTTGATTACCAGCTTTTACAAACGATTCCCCAATGATAAAACTAAGTTTTTTCTTGGAAATAATTTCATCATAATAGCCTAACTCTTCTGGAATGATTGAATTAAAAATTGCTCTTCCTGCAGTAGTATTCATATACCATTGACCATTATGTCTAACGTTAATTATAGCATGCATGCCAACTTTTCCATTGTCGTAAGCAATTCTAACCTCATCTAAAGATCCAAATGATTTGCCTTCACCTACGTCACCTTTCTTTCCTCTAGTCAAATAGTAACACCCAAGAATCATATCTTGAGAAGGTAAAGTTATTGGCTTTCCGCTGGCAGGATGTAAAACATTCTGACTAGCCATCATTAAAATTCTTGCTTCCAATTGTGATGGAATTGATAAAGGTACATGAACTGCCATTTGGTCACCATCAAAGTCTGCGTTAAAAGCTGAACAAACAAGTGGATGAACTCTGATTGCTTTACCGTCAATTAAAATTGGTTGAAACGCAATAATACCCAGTCTATGAAGAGTAGGAGCACGATTCAACAAAACTGGATGATCTTTTACTACACTCTCAAGGATTTCATAAACAAATGATTCTTTATTTTCAATCATTAGCTTTGCGCTTCTTGGAGTAGCTGCCATATCTCTCCTAATTAATTCCCTTATTAAATGAGGTTTAAATAGCTCCAAGGCCATATTTTTAGGAATTCCACATTCTGTCATTCTCAATTCTGGACCAACAACAATCACAGATCTACCAGAATAATCAACTCTTTTACCAAGAAGATTTTGTCTAAATCTACCTTGCTTACCTCTTAACATATCAGAAATTGATTTTAAAGGTCTTTTTGAACCACTTCTAATAGCAGTTTTTCTCTTTGTATTATCAAATAATGCATCAACAGATTCCTGCAACATTCTTTTTTCATTTCTAAGAATAACCTCGGGAGCTTGGATGTCCATAAGCTGTTTTAATCGGTTATTTCTAATAATAATTCTTCTGTACAAATCATTTAAGTCACTTGCTGCGAATCTTCCACCTTCAAGCGGGACTAATGGTCGTAATTCAGGTGGCATAACCGGTAAAATTGAAACTATCATCCATTCAGGTTTATTGTTCCTGTCTTGAGCAAAATCTTTAACAACTTTAAGTCTTTTCAGCGCATCTTCTCTTTTTTGTTTAGATTTTGTTGTGGAACTAATTAACTCTAGTTCTTTTTTCAATTCAAGTAAATCCATTTCAGCTAATGCATCTTTTATTGCTTCACCACCCATAGCTGCATAAAAATAGGATTCCTCTTCTTTCTCCTCCTGTGATACAGCATCATATCCAAACTCCTGATCTAATTCAATAAATGCCTCTTCATCTATTAATTCAAATCTTTTATATCCGCTTTTACCAGGATTTATTACTAAATAGTTTTCATAATAAATAACACTTTCAAGCTGTTTAGCACTTTTTCCTAAAATGTAGCTAAGCTTACTTGGAATAGATTTTAAAAACCAAATGTGTACTACTGGAACAGCCAAGGTTATATGTCCCATGCGGTTTCTTCTAACTTTCTTAGTTGTAACCTCTACTCCACATCTATCACAAATAATTCCTCGGTACCTAATTCCTTTATACTTGCCGCAATGACATTCAAAATCCTTTACAGGTCCAAAGATTTTTTCACAAAATAGTCCATCCTTTTCAGGTTTGTAAGACCTGTAATTGATTGTTTCAGGTTTTAATACTTCACCAAAAGAACCTTCAAGAATTTTTTCTGGAGAAGCTAACTTTATTGATATACTATTTTTCGCTTTGTACATTTATTTTTCCTTTAATCTAAATTTATATCAAGACCTAAACCTTGAATTTCTTTCATGAAAACGTTGAACGCTTCTGGTGTAGTAGGATCAGGTAAATCTTCTCCCTTAACTAAAGCGCTGTAAACTTTGGACCTACCTTCAATATCGTCTGATTTAATTGTAAGTATTTCACGAAGAATGTGAGCAGCTCCATAAGCTTGTAAGGCCCAAACTTCCATTTCACCAAACCTTTGTCCACCAAACTGTGCTTTACCCCCTAGAGGTTGTTGAGTAACAAGTGAATATGGTCCAGTGGATCTAGCATGCATTTTGTCATCAACCATATGATATAATTTCATCATATATTGATAACCTACCAATACTGGATTATCAATTTTTTCTCCTGTTAATCCATCATATAAGTCTACCTTTCCAGACTCTGGCAAGCCAGCGTCTTTCATTTTTATTGCAACTTCTTCAGGAGAAGCACCGTTGAAAACCGGAGTAGCATATTTTTCATCTAAAATTTTTCCTGCCCAACCAAGCATAGTTTCGTATAACTGGCCAAGATTCATTCTTGAAGGAACACCCATTGGATTTAAACATATATCAACAGGAGTACCATCTTCTAAATAAGGCATGTTTTCTTCCGGGACAATTGTAGCAATGACACCTTTATTACCATGTCTTCCAGCCATTTTATCACCAATAGATATTTTCCTCTTATTAGCAACATATACCTTAGCAAGTTTAAGAATACCTGGCTGAAGCTGATCACCTTCTTTAAGTTTAAAAATATCTGTTTCTAGTCTGTCTTCTAACTTGGCCAAATGGGAAGTAAATGAATTTAAAATTGACGTAATCTTATCCCAAGACTTAGGTCCAGAAATCCAAGGTTCATCCAAACTAAATAGTTCAAAATTCAATGATTCAAGCTTTTTGACTGTAAGCTTAGTTCCTTTTTTAACAAGCACCTTATCATTATTGTCTTTAATACCTAAAGAAGATTTATCTTTTAAAATGCTGATAATTTTACTATCCCTGATTTGACGAAGATTTTTTTCATCTTCACGTTTTTTCTTCTGAAGCTCCTTAATAGACAAATTAACTTCAGCTCTGGATTTCTTTGAGGTTTTTTCATATAAATCAGTTTTGATAACTACACCTTTTACTCCTGGCTCAGCTTTTTTCGATGCATCCTTAACATCACCAGCCTTTTCTCCAAAAATAGCTCTTAATAGTTTTTCTTCAGGAGAAGGATCAGTTTCACCTTTTGGAGTTACCTTTCCAATCAAAATGTCATCCTCATTAACAATTGCACCTACTCTTATAAGACCTGTTTCATCAAGTTGTGCAGTAGCTTCCTCGCTAACATTTGGTATCTCAGGCGTTAATTCCTCTTCACCTCTTTTTGTATCTCTAACTTCAAGTTCAATCTCATTTACATGAATTGATGTAAAAATATCATCACGAACTAATCTTTCGTTAATTACTATAGCGTCTTCAAAGTTGTAGCCATTCCAAGGCATGAATGCAATCAAAACATTTTTTCCTAGTGCTAATTCTCCACCTTGAGTAGATGCTCCATCAGCAATTACATCGCCTTTTTTAACTTTATCACCGACTCTCACTAAAACCTTTTGATTATAACAAGTGTTTTGGTTTGAACGGCTATATTTAATAAGATTAACCGTGCATAGATCTTCATCTTTTATCAAAACAGAGTCTTCTGAAAAATTACTATCTTTAATTACAACCTTATTAGAGTCAACGTGAACTACTTTTCCACTTACAGGAGATAAAAGAACAGACTTAGAATCTTTAGCTACAACTTTTTCCATTCCTGTTGCAACAATTGGCGCCTCTGTTTTCATAAGTGGAACAGATTGACGTTGCATATTTGAACCCATTAGGGCTCTATTTGCATCATCATGTTCTACGAAAGGAATTAAAGCAGCAGCAACACTTAAAATCTGATTTGGAACAATATCAGAATAATGTACTTCCTCAACATCAACAACTGGGAAGTCACCTTTTGATCTAACACGAACTTTATCTTCTGAAATAAGATTATTTTTGTTAATTGCCAAACCGGATTGAGCAATGTTTGCTCTATCTTCGTCATCTGCTGATAAATATTCAACTTTATTTGTAAGTTTTTTTGTATCTATTTTTCTGTATGGAGCTTCAATAAATCCATGTCTGTTAATTTTAGCCATTAGTGCTAATGACGAAATAAGACCAATGTTTGGACCCTCAGGAGTTTCAATAGGACATAGTCTCCCATAGTGTGTATAATGCACATCTCGTACTTCAAACCCTGCTCTTTCTCTTGAAAGACCTCCTGGTCCCAAAGATGAAATTCTTCTCTTGTGTGTGATTTCAGCAAGAGGATTAGTTTGATCTCCAAATTGTGACAATTGACTGGTGCCAAAGAAGGTATTAATTACTGTTGTTACTAATCTTGAATTAATTAAATCTTGTGGAGTAATAGTCTCAGATTCTCTAAGATTCATTCTTTCATAAACGGTTCTGACCATTCTAGCAAGAGCAGAATTAAATTGAACTTTAAGTTGTTCACCAACAGTTCTAACTCTTCTATTTCCTAAATGATCAATATCATCAGGAGCTCTTAAACCTTTTCTCATTTGAATTAGATACTTCAAGGTAATTAAGAAGTCATCTAATGTAAGAACAGAATCTTTACCAGAATTATCTAGGTTAAATTGTTTATCGAGTCGATATCTTCCAACCTGTCCTAAATCATATTTTTTTGGAAAGAAAAACATTCTATTAATAAATTTTTCAGCAGATTCGGGACTAGGTGCTTCACTTCCTCTAAGAAGAAAGTAAACTTTTGTTAAGGCTTCTTCTGTAGATTTTGTAGGATCTTTTTGAATTGTATTGTGAATCATCATACTATCAATGCTATTTCTAACATCAACAAGCTTAACACTTTTACTACCACTTTTGACAAGCGTCTTCAAAATTGATTCGTTTAATTCTTTTCCACCTTCAACGAATAATTCGCCAGTTTCAGTATCAATTATATCTTCAACAACAATATAGTTTGCAATCTCTTCATCTTTAATTTTTGAAGGATCAAGTTCATGAATTAAACCAAATGCATTATAAATGTCTTCATCAGTACTAAATCCTAATGACCTCAATAGTAAAGTTGCGGGAAATTTTCTTTTTCTATCAATAATAGTAAAAAGAATATCATTAATGTCTGTTGTAAAGTCAATCCATGAACCTCTAATAGGGATGATTCTTGCATTATATAGCTTTGCTCCATTAGGATGAAATTTTTGATCGAAAAACGCACCTGGTGACCTTTGAAGTTGAGTCACGACTGTTCTCTCAGCACCATTAATAATGAATGTACCTTTTTCAGTCATGTATGGTATGTTTCCAAAGTATACATCTTGATCAATTACCTGAGCAAACTTCTTTTTATCTTTTTCGTCCGTAATTTTTAATCTTAATTGAACTTTGAGCGGGACGCTGTAGGTAATACCTCTATCAGAACATTCTTTTGGTGTATATCTGGGTTTACCTATAGTATAACTTTTATACTCAAGTATGTAATTTTCATGATTATCCTGCAAAGGAAAAATTGAAGCAAAAGCTTCATGTAATCCAAACATTTCTCTTTCCTTAGGATTTAAATCTTCCTGAAGAAAATCATGGAATGAGCCGACTTGCAGATCTAAAAGATCTGGAAATTCGGTGGTAGTTTTTATTTTTTCAAAATTATGTCTAGTGTTTAACTTGTTATTTTTCAAGATAACTTGCCTCCAAAAAATTGGTTAATTGTAATTACTTCTACTATTTTAATTCTACTGTAGCTCCAGCTTCTTCAAGTTGAGACTTTAATGTTTCAGCCTCATCTTTTGCGACGCCTTCTTTTACAGCTTTCGGAGCAGAATCAACCAATTCTTTAGCTTCTTTTAATCCTAAACTAGTAATCTCTCTAACAACTTTAATAACAGATATTTTTGACTGACCAGCAGCAGCTAGTACAACATCAAAACTGCTTTTTTCTGCACCTTCAGAAGCCTCACCAGTGGAAGCCCCACCAGCAGCAGCTGCAACGGGTACAGCAGCAGTTACACCAAATTTATCTTCAATATCTTTTACAAGCTCAGATATTTCTATCATATTAGCTTCTTCAAGATATTTTAAAACATCTTCTCTTTTAACGCTCATTTTTAACTACCTTTCTTTGAATTTAATTGTTCAAGTGTTCCTAATAAACCTGATACTGGGCTTCCAAGCGTACTACTTAATTTCGACAATGGAGAATTAAGCATACCAACAAGCTTTGAAAGTAACTGTTCTTTTGAAGGAAGATTTGCAATTTTATCAAATTCTTCTGCAGGAAAAACTTGACCATCTAAAATCATACCTTTAACAGCTGGTTTATCAAAATCTTTTAAAAATTCTTTAATGACCTTCGCAGGATTTGTTGGATCTTCATAGCTAACAGCCATTGCAGTTGGACCGCTTAAAAAATCATCAATGCCATCCATTCCAACATCTTTTGCAGCTAATTTAATCAATGTATTTTTAGCTATAGTAAACTCAACATCATTACTTACAAATTCTTTTCTCAACTTTGTGATGCTAACAACGTCAAGACCTAAATAATCTGTAAAATATATTGCCTTAGCTTTATCTAACTTTTCAGTAAGGCTTTTTACTGACTCTAAATTTTTATTGCTAGGCATTATTCAACTCCTACCTTTAGTCCTGGACCATGCGTAGATGAAATACTTATAGATTTTAAATATTTTCCTTTAAAAGAATTAGGCTTAGCAGAGATGATTGCATTGTGCAATGCATCAAAATTTTCCTTAAGCTGATCGGATGAAAAAGAGGTTTTTCCAATGGATGAATGTAATATACCATTTTTCTCAACTCTAGCATCGAGCTTTCCTGCTTTTAATTCTTTAACAGCTTTACCAACATCATTTGTAACGGTGCCTGATTTAGGATTAGGCATAAGCCCCTTTGGTCCAAGCACTTTACCAAGCTTACCAAGATGAACCATCAAATCTGGCGTGACAACAATCTTATCAACATCGCTCCATCCACCTTTAATTTTTTCTAAATAATCATCTTTTCCGACAAAATCAGCACCTGCTTTTTTAGCTTCATCCACTTTATCTTCGTTAACAATCGCTAGTACAGATACATCCTTACCAACTCCATGCGGTAGATTGATACTTAATCTGATATTTTCTTCTGCATGTCTAGGATCAACACCTAAATTAAATGCTACATCAACTGATTCATCGAAGGATTCTTTTTTAAATTCCATTACAAACCCTAGCGCTTCATCAACATTAAAAAACTTAGTTAAATCAACTTTTTCGGAAACCAATTTTGAAAATTTAGTATTTTTCATCTTTCAACCTCAATACCCATGCTCACAGCAGTACCTGCTATCATTTCTGCAGCTTGATCTAAGCTGTGTGCATTTAAATCTTTCATTTTAATTTCTGCAATTTTTTTACATTGGGATAAAGAAATACTTCCAACCTTATCTTTATTAGGTTCTTGTGAACCTTTTTTCATCTTTAATTCTTTCATAATTAGTGTAGATGCTGGAGGTGATTTAGTTTCAAAAGTAAATGATCTATCTTTATAGACTGTAATAATAACTGGCGTTAACATTCCTTGCAATTCTTTAGTAGCATCATTGAAAGCATTGCAAAAGTCCATAATATTTACACCGTGTTGACCAAGTGCAGGTCCAACTGGAGGTGCAGGATTTGCTTGCCCAGCAGCAATTTGTAATTTTATTAAACCAGTTTTTTCTTTTTCAGCCATTTTTAACTTTCACTTAAAATTTGATTCATACTTAATTCAATAGGTGTAGGTCTTCCAAAAATATTAACATTTACTTTGATCCTATTTCTATCATTTACTTCTTGAACTAAACCATTAAACTCTTTAAATGGGCCATCTATCACTTTAACAGAATCACCAACTTTGAATGGAATTTCGTCTAAATCTTCCTTAGAAACATCGTCTCCTTCAGTTGTTGAAAGATATCTACTCATTTCAATTTCACTTACAGTCTGAGGATTTCCTCTAGGGCCAACAAAGCTCATTACACCATCAATACTTTCAATAAAAAATTTTGTCTCATTGTTCATCTGCATTTTAACCAAAATGTATCCGGGTAATAGACTCTTTTCTTTTACAGTCTTCTTCCCATTTTTAATATCAACAACATTTTCAATCGGTATTAAAATTTCTTCTACATTGGCTTTTAAATCTTTTTCGTAATCAAGCTCCCTAAAAATGCTATCCTTTACCTTAGATTCTTTTCCAGACATTACTCTTAAGCTATACCAATTCATATTAATACCCTCATAAACCTCTGAATTACCCAATCAATTCCAAATAAGAATAGAACAAAAAGTAAGAAGAAAATAATTATTAAATAGGTCGAACCTCTCAACTCATTATAAGAAGGCCAAGAAACTTTATTCATTTCCAAGTAAACCTGATTTAAAAAATTTTTAACTCTACTAAACATAAACTATCCTATCTCGCAGGTGAGGCAGGAATTGAACCCGCAACCCCCGGTTTTGGAGACCGATGCTCTACCAATTGAGCTACTCACCTATATGCTATTTAATTTCTTTGAAAAGAACATGCTTGCGAGCTACAGGGTCAAACTTTTTATATTCAAGTTTGTCGGGATGTTTACTCTTATTCTTAGTAACAGTATAACGGTACCCTGTCCCTGCAGAACTCTCAAGTCTTACAATTGCTCTTTTACTATTTCCAGCCATTAGTCAGTTACGGTAGTTACTACTCCAGCTCCTACTGTATGTCCACCTTCTCTAATAGCGAATCTTAACTCTTGATCCATAGCAATCGGTGTAATTAATTCAACGGACATTTCAACATTATCTCCAGGCATAACCATTTCAGTACCTTCAGGTAGTGAAACAACACCAGTTACGTCAGTTGTTCTGAAGTAAAACTGCGGTCTGTAGTTATTAAAAAATGGAGTATGTCTTCCACCTTCTTCTTTTTTCAAAACGTAAACGTTTGCTTTGAACTTGGTGTGAGGAGTAATAGAACCTTTAGCAGCTAAAACTACACCTCTTTTTAGGTCTTCTTTTTCAACACCTCTAAGAAGTAAACCTGCATTATCTCCAGCCTCACCTTCTTCTAGTGTTTTTTGGAACATTTCAACACCAGTAACAGTAGTTGTTCCAATTTTATTGTCTAAGCCGACAACTTCAACCTCTTCACCAACCTTAATTTTTCCTGATTCGATTCTACCAGTACCAACAGTACCTCTACCAGTAATACTGAAAACATCTTCAACAGGCATTAAGAAAGGCTTATCAATAGCACGTTCAGGCTGCGGAATAAAAGTATCACAAGCTTCCATAAGCTCGCCAATACATTTTACAGCTTCTTCGTCACTTGGATTTTCAAGAGCTTTTAAAGCACTACCTTTAACGATAGGTGTATTATCACCATCGAATTTGTATTCACTTAGAAGATCTCTTAATTCCATTTCTACCAATTCCAATAATTCAGGATCGTCAACTTGGTCAACTTTGTTCATAAAAACCACAATGCTAGGAACATTTACCTGCCTAGCAAGCAATACGTGTTCTCTAGTTTGTGGCATAGGACCATCAGCTGCACTAACAACAAGAATAGCTCCATCCATTTGAGCTGCTCCTGTAATCATGTTTTTGATGTAGTCAGCGTGACCAGGACAGTCTACGTGCGCATAGTGGCGGTTAGCTGTCTCATATTCAACGTGTGAAGTTGAAATTGTAATACCTCTTTCTTTTTCCTCAGGTGCATTATCAATAGTGTCAAAATCACGTTTAGCTGCCAAACCTAAATTAGATTGGGTTTGTGTAATTGCAGCTGTCAATGTTGTTTTACCATGGTCAACGTGACCGATAGTACCAATATTACAGTGAGGCTTATTTCTAACAAATGTTTCTTTAGCCATTTTGTTATCTCCTTGTTTTTAACAATTTTCTTTTTTTTTGAGCCTACGACCGGGATTGAACCGGTGACCTCTTCGTTACCAACGAAGTGCTCTACCTACTGAGCTACGCAGGCAAATTTCGAGCGAGTGACGCGATTCGAACGCGCGACCCTCAGCTTGGAAGGCTGATGCTCTACCAACTGAGCTACACTCGCAAATCCTGTGGGCAAAGAAGGATTCGAACCTCCGTAGACTTACGTCGGCAGATTTACAGTCTGCTGCCTTTAACCACTCGGCCATTTGCCCGAGATCATCTCTCATTCCTGATAGTAAGACAAAAAAAATTTTCAAATACCTTGCTTTTTACCCAAAAAACTGAGCCGGCGAGAGGATTTGAACCCCCGACCCGCTGATTACAAATCAGCTGCTCTACCAACTGAGCTACACCGGCAATGTATAGATACACGTATATACACGCACGCGTAGGCAAAAGCGACGAAATATAATGAAATTTATCAGGAAAACAAATTATTTCTTTTTGAGGAGATTTTGACCATCAACACTATCTTCAACTATCCAACCCATTTCACTGAGTTTATCACGTAAATTATCAGATAATTTCCAGTCTTTATTATCTCTTGCTTCTTGACGAGAAACTAATAAATCTTGTACTTCTTTAGGAATTTCATTTTCTTGCAAATTATCTAAATCAATTATATCAAATATTGAATTAAATAATTTTAAAAAAATAAAAGATTTTATGTTATCAGAATCATTAAAAGAGTTTTCTGCTATTTTTTTATTCATTTTTGTAACGAAACTGAAGAAAACCCCTAATGCTTCAGGAGTATTCAAATCATCATTTAATGCATCAATAAACTTGTTATGATCTTCAGAAAATTTGAGGTTTATTTTTTCATCACTTTTAATAATATTTGATGCAAATCTATTGATTTTATTAATCATTTTTTTACAATCGTCTATTTTTTTTTGATTAAATGATACCTTTGTTCTATAATGGGCAGATAATAAAAAAAGTCTGACAATATTAGATCCATTTTCTTTAATGAGTTTTTTGACATCAACAAAATTTCCAAGAGATTTACTCATTTTTTCGTTATCGACATTTAAATGTTCTGCATGTAACCAATAATTTGAGAGATTGTGTTTTTGAATAGCCTCGATTTGAGCACTTTCATTTTCATGATGTGGAAATTTTAAATCAATTCCACCACAATGAATATCTAGCTGGCCATTAAAAAGTGTTTTAATCATTACAGCACACTCAGTGTGCCAACCTGGTCTTCCCTCTCCCCATTGACTTTTCCAAAAAATTTCACCATCTTTTTCTTTTCTTGCTTTCCATAATGTAAAGTCACTACGATTTTTCTTTGATAAATCAATGTCTTCAATTTCTAAATCATCGTTAATTTTTACAAACTTTCCATAATGAGGATACTTTTCTATGCTAAAAAAAATATTTCCATCCATTTCGTATGCCAAATCATTATCTATTAATGTTTGAATGAACTCAATCATTTGGTTTACATAATCAGTAGCTCTTGGATTATAATTATTTGGCAAAATTTTTAGAGAACTAGATAGCTCCATAAATGATAATTCATATTTTGAAGTTACTTCTTTTAACGTAGTCTTCTGTTCATTTACCTTATCAATGATCTTGTCATCAATATCAGTAATATTTACAGCAGTTTCTGTTTCATACCCATTCATTTTAAGGACTCTATTTAATAAGTCATAAAATACAAATGTTCTAAAATTACCTAAATGTGGACTGTTATAAACAGTTGGACCACAACCGTAAGTTTTAACTTTTTTACCAGAAATAGATTTAAAAATTTCTTTCTTGCTTGTCAGTGAATTATATAATTTTAAACTCATTTTTTTTGGGATAATTTAATAATTTTATCTATTAAATCTTTAAAAGAATATCCATGTTTATTAGCAGACATAGGAAAAAGGCTAGTTTCGGTCATTCCAGGAAGTGTATTAATTTCTAAAAAAAATACTTCATCATTATATATTTTAAAATCAACCCTCGAATAAACTTCACAACCAAGCAATTGGTGAATTCTTTGTGCTGTATCTTTTATCTCAGATGTTAATTTTGTACCAATATCAGCTGGGCATACATACTCAGACATTCCTTTTGTATATTTTGAGGAATAGTCATAGAAACCTTTCTTTGGAATTATTTCAATTACAGGTAAAACTTCATCTCCCAAAATAGGAACAGTTATTTCAGCCCCACCAACATATTCTTCAATAAGAACTTTACTATCAAAGTCTAACGCATTATCAATAGCCTCATTAATCTTCTCATAATTATCTATAACTTTGAAGCCAACAGAACTGCCTTGAGAATTAGGTTTGATTACATATTTTGATGAAGAAAAACCTATATTATCATTGCAGATATTGGATTCAACTACATAAAAATCAGGAGTAATAATTCCATCATTGATTGCTATCTCTTTACAAAAGGATTTGTTAAAACACTTCTTAGAAGCAAACTGATCAGATCCATTATATTTTATATTATTTTGCTCTAGTATTTTTTGTAATGCTCCATCTTCTCCAAAAGTACCGTGCAGGGCAATAAATACAAAATCATGCTTTTTCAAGCTGTTTATTTCATTATCTATCGAATTAGTTTCTAATAAATAATTTGTGGTTTGGTATCCAAGACTTTTACAAGCCTGACTTATAGCAAGCCCAGAATTCTTAGAAACTTCACTCTCGTGCGAATCTCCTCCAAATATAATTCCAATGTTCATAATAACTTCTCAGCTGCCACTAATAAATTATCACAAATAAGATATGGTTCACAATTTTCTTCTACTTCACTTAAATAATCATGACCCATTCCAGTTAACAAAAATATTGTTTTCATTTTACATCTTTCTCCAGCCTGAATATCTACAATAGAATCTCCGATCATGAGTGAATTTCTCAAATCAACGCCAAAATCTTTCTCGGCTTGTTCAAACATTCCAATTCCAGGCTTTCTAAAAGAATGAAAGCTCTCATCATAGTTGTCAGCATAATAAATTTTTTTTAACGGTAATCCTTTTTTTTCAAATTGGTCATAAATGAATGCGTGTATATTTTCAACATTTTCTACATCCACTTTTCCTGTTGAAATCCCTGATTGATTTGTTACAATGAAAAACTTATCTGTTAAAGAGCTTAATTTTTCTAATGCGTTAAAAGTATAATCAAAAAAATGATAATCACTAACATTGTTAATATAACCATAAGGATCATGGCTAATAGTTCCGTCTCTATCAAGAAAAATTGCATCAAACATTACTCAACTCTCCAATCCACAGTTTTCCAGTCATTTGTAATTAATAACTTTTCAATTGTATTGTTGTTTTCGAATATTTTTAAAATTTCAACTTCAAAATAAATATTTTCATTTTGAACTACCTTAATCTTCATGATTCTATTTAATTCTTCATTAAAATCAATTTCGAGTGTATAAATATTATTTGAATATGTAATTCTATGGTTGTCTTCAAAAATACTTTTTTTTATGACTTTGTAATCATTGAAATTTTTAAATTTGAAGAAGCTTAGAAAATTTTCATCAGCATTTTCAATTATCAACCTTTCATTTTGAAAGTCATATGTAAAAATTGTATTGTTTTGAATTTTTGTTATTGTATTATCATGATTACTTGAATCAAAAAAAATTATATCTCCATCAATTGATAAGTTTGAATTAATTTTTGTTTCATTATTTTTAATTATCAAATTGATAGTTTTATTTTGAACTAAACTAAAAAAATTTTCTATTTTTGATTCAACATTTTCGAAGCAAAATACATTTGAAATAAGTAATAAATTTAGTAAAAATTTATTCTTCATTAATCGTTTCTAAGTAACTTTCATCAACAAGAACTTCCCTGGCTTTACTGCCTGTAAAAGGTCCTACAATTTTAAGCCTTTCCATTTCATCTATTAAACGAGCAGCTCTTGAATAACCTACAGAAAGCCTTCTTTGTAATAATGAAATCGAACCTTGTTTACTCATAACAATGATTTCAATGGCCTTGTAAAGAAGATCGTCATTAATGCCCTCTTCACCATCATTAATTATACTTGATTCTTCTTTTACAGTATCAATAATAACCTCGTTTGGCTTTGGTTGGTTTGAGATATGATTTACTAAATCTTCAATTTCTTTTAATGTTATGAATGCTCCATGCATTCTTACTGGTGCAGGTGATCCTGGTTTTTGATACAACATATCTCCTTTTCCGATCAACTTATCTGCTCCATTTTCATCCAGAATTGTCCTTGAATCAATTTTTGTTGCTACCTGAAATGCAATTCTTGCTGGAAAATTAGCCTTTATCACACCAGTTATAACATCCACTGATGGTCTTTGTGTAGCTACAATTAAATGAATTCCAACTGCTCTGGCTAATTGTGCTAGTCTTGCAATTGGTGCTTCAACATCTCTTGGGCTATACATCATAAGATCTGCCAATTCATCAATCATAAGAATTATATATGGCATCAAATCTTTTTTTGACTTTTTCATTGAATCATTGTATTCACTAATATTTCTTTTACCTGCCTCAGCTAATAAATCATACCTTGAATCCATCTCTCTTTCTAAAGACCTCAAGGCAAGTATAGCATTATCTTTTTTTGTAATGATTGATTCATCAATACCGTTAAACTTTAATAAATAATGACTTTCTAGAGCTCTGTATAGTGACATTTCGACCTTTTTGGGATCAATAATTACAAACTTGACCTCTTCAGGCTTGAGTTGATAAAGCAAGCTTACAATTATTGTATTTAGCGAAACTGACTTTCCTGAACCAGTGGTTCCTGCAATTAATAGGTGGGGCATTTCGACAAGGTCCAAGATTGAAATATCTCCTAGAGTTCCCTTTCCAATAGCTAGTTTTAATTTTGCTTTTGATTTTAAATATTTTTCAGAGTTTATTACATTTTTCAAAAAAATTGTTTGAGGATTTTTATTCGGTATTTCAACACCAACATAATTCGATCCTGGAATAGGAGCCAAAACACGTACGCTTTGCGCCTCCATAACTCTAGCGATATCGTCTGATAATTGCACAAACTTATTTACTCTTACGCCTTCTGCAGGTAGAATTTCAAACAGAGTAATTATCGGTCCAGTTTTTATTGAACCAGATGAACCTTCAACTCCAAAGTTAGAAAGAGAATTTTTAAGAAGCTCAGATCTATTTCGAATATCATCTTCATTGATTTCATTTGATTCATTTTGTGATTGTAAAATATCTGTTGATGGAAATTTCCATTCTCTTTTTATGATTGATTTTTTTCTTTCTTTATCAATTTCAGCAATTTTTTCTTCAACTGCAGCTTCTATAGAAAGCTCATCAAGCTCTTCTTCATCGATGATTTCATCATCTTTGACTTCAATACTTTTATTTTCATCAAATTGTTTTAAAGTATTTTTTAAAACATCTTTTTGAATTAATTCTGATTCATTTTCATCATCTTCAACAGATAATTCGTTAATAAATTCTTTATCTTTGATGATAACATCAGGATTTTTATCTTCTTTTATCTTTTTTTGTGGTAAAAAATTTCTGAGATCAAAATTTATTTTAAGTTCTATTTTTTTCAAATTTTCAAAAATTTTCTTTGAAAAACTAAAGATGTCAATTTTGAAAAAAGATGTAATGAATATCAATAAAGTAAAAAAGATAATAATTGAAGTACCAATTAAACCTGTCCAATCAAAAACTAGGCTTAGTAGTAAACCTCCTAACAATCCAGATAAATCGAACTCTGAAATTTGATTTGAGGTTAAGATGTCATCAAAATTATCAAAAAAACCAATTATGAAAGATAAAATTATAAGTCCTAAAACTTGAAACTTTATTAACCTTAAAATCTTTAAAGAAAAATTTGATATTAATTGAACACCAAATGTAATTAAGATTAAAGGTAAAAAAAGTGAGGCATATCCAAAACCTAGCTTAAATAAATAAAATCCTATGTATACACCCAAAATATTAAATGGATTATTAATATTTTGTGCTAACAATGATGGCTCTTCCGATAAATCATACATTAAAATTGAACCAGCTATTAAAAATGCTATACAGATTGTGAGCAAACCTATGACTTGAATTTTAAACTTATCAGTCATCTAAATAAGTTCCTTCTTTATAAAATGGTAATTTAGTTTTATTAAATAAAAAATACTTATCTCTTATCTTTATATAAAATTCATTTTTAACAGAGTTTTCTTTTTTAACTGAAGCCAAAGCAATACCCTTTTTAAGCATTGGAGACATTCCGCCGCTTGTAACAAATCCTATATGATTTTTTTGTTTATCAAAAACCTCATAGCCTGACCTTGGTATAGCTTTTTCTTCTGATATCAAAGACACTAAATTTTTTTTGGGTTTTCTATCAATTAGTTTTTCGGAACCAATGAAATTTGTAGATAACTTGGTAATCCACCCTAATCCAGATTCAATTGGTGATGTTTTTTCATCAAGCTCATTTCCATATAAACAATAACCCATCTCCAACCTTAGGGAATCTCGACAACCTAATCCTACAGGATGAATATGATCAGATAAATCTAGAATTCTTCTCCAAATTTCTCTTGCTAAATCATTGGGAACATAAATCTCATAACCCTTTTCACCTGAATATCCAGTTCTAGCAATAATGACTTGATTTTCATCAGGTAATAAGGTCTCATAATATGAAAGAGTGCTAATTTTTGGAAAAATTTTTAATAGGGATTCTGATGATTTTGGTCCTTGTAATGCAAGTAATGAATATTTTTCAGACTTGTTTTCTAAAGTCACACCTTCGATCAAATTTTTTTGAAGCCATGAATAATTTTTTTCAATATTAGCTGCATTTACAACAAGCATATATTGATCTCCTAAGTGATATATTATTAAATCATCAATAATACCACCTTCAGGATTACAAAATGCACTATATTGAGCTTTACCAGGAACGATATTTTCAACATCATTAGTTGTAACCATCTGGATAAATTTTTTAGCATTTTTCCCATAAATAAAAAATTCGCCCATATGGCTTACGTCAAAAATACCTGAACTATTTCTTACATAATTATGTTCTTTTAAGATTCCATCATATTGAAGAGGCATCATAAAACCTGCAAAAGGTACCATTTTAGCTCCAAGCACTTCATGCTCATCAAAGAGTATTGTTTTTTTGTAATCACTCATCGAATTATGGCTAAAACTTTTTTAATTACTTTTTCAATATTACCTTTATATAGACCCTCATTATTCAGCTTTTTGATAGCTGTATCTATTTGAATTTTTTTATAACCTAAAGATGATAATGCAGTGAAGATATCATCATAAGTGAAGTCAACATCATTTTGCTCAACTATTTCATATGAAGATTTATCAGAAATTTTTTCTTTTATATCAAGAATTATTCTTTTAGCAGTTTTTGGACCAATACCTGGAATTAAAC
>Ga0209433_10000225_pt1 | contig 17357 bp, 19 predicted proteins | sample METZYME_5_50m_FD_187552 | JGI IMG/M metagenome (GOLD analysis project Ga0209433, IMG submission 187552) | Marine microbial communities from oxygen minimum zone in mesopelagic equatorial Pacific - METZYME_5_50m (SPAdes) (version 2) | ecosystem: Environmental > Aquatic > Marine > Oceanic | place...
AGTTTGAGTTTGATTTAGAAAAAGGATTCCCGGCAGTTACTACAAAATCTCTTGCATGGAAAGGTGTTGTGTCTGAACTTTTGTGGTTCCTTGAAGGTTCTGATGATGAAAGAAGGCTTGCTGAAATAAGATTCAATAAAGATAGGGCTGAATTAACTGATTTAGAAAAATACTCAACAATATGGACTGATAATGCAGACACTCAAGGCAAAGATTTAGGATATGAAAATTCAGATACAAAAAAGTTACTAGGTCCAGTTTATGGTGTTCAATGGAGAAATTGGTGTGGAACTGATCAAATCAAAGATTTACTTAAAGGATTGAAAGAGAATCCAGATGGTAGAAGACATATTCTTTCTGCATGGAATGTTGGTGAAATAGAAAAAATGGCTCTGCCGCCATGTCATGTTATGTCACAATTTTATATTCATAATAATTCTATAAGTTGTCACATGTATCAAAGAAGTGCTGATATGTTTCTTGGAGTTCCTTTTAACATAGCAAGTTATGCTTTGCTTTTATCTATTTTTGGTGAAATCCTAGATTTACAACCAAAAAGGTTTATACATTCTTTTGGTGATGCTCACATTTATAAAAATTCAATTGAGCAAGTAAAGGAGCAAATATCAAGAGAGCCTAGGCCACTTCCAACTCTAAAAATGCCTCAAATCAACTCTCTTGAAGATATTAATAAATATGGCGTAAATGATTTTATTTTAGAAAATTATGATCCTCATCCTCAAATTAAAGCAGAAATGGCAGTATGAGTATAATAATTTCACATGTAGTAGCTTTATCAAATAATAATGTTATTGGAGTAGATAATAAACTTCCATGGAATTTAAAAACCGATTTAAAACATTTTAAAAACTATACTACAGATAAAATTCTATTAATGGGAAGGAAAACATTTGAATCTATAGGCAAGCCTCTTCCTAATAGAATAAATTATGTTGTTTCAACAACAATGAGTGAAATTGAGGGCGCTGAGGTATTTAAAAGTACACAGGATGCTTTAGATGCAGCAAATAAAAAATGTGCAAATGATTCTAATTATAATGAAATCGTAATAATTGGTGGTGGTTATCTCTTTAGAGATACTCTAGGAATAACTAACAAATTAGTATTAACAAATGTGGATTGTGATATTGATGGAGATGTGTTTTATCCAGATATTAATTTAAATGATTGGCAAGAGAGAAATTCAGAAAACTTCTCAAAAGATGCAGAAAATGATTATGATTTTACGGTTAAAGTTTTAGAGAGGATTTAAGAAGAAGAATTCATCTGGATATAGTCTCTTCTTAAAGCAAGATTTTTAACTCTCACCTCCTCATTTTCAGTGTATTTAATCCAGTTATTTGCTTGGGTTTTAATTTTCTTATCTTTGTCTCTGGCAGCAATTCTAAAATTTTTCTTTGCTTCTTCAAACTCTTGAAGTTCAAAATATGCTTGTCCTAAAGTTAGATATACTTGTGAAAGTTTTTTAATATCTCCTTTTTTAAGACCTTTTTTAATTGCGTCAACAGCTTCATTAACCTTATCCTCAGATAAGTATAAGTTACCTAACAACACATAGGATTTACCATCTTTCGACATCTCAGCAGCTTTTTCTAGAACTGGAATGGCTTTATCAATCTCTTGTGCCATTCTCCATGAATCTGCTAATACCTTTAAATTTTTTTCAGTACTTTTGACAACAGGGACCATTTTTTCTTCTTCAGTTTTCTCATCAACAATAGTTATCATTTTATTTTGGCCAGATACAAGAACTTCAGCAGCCCAGTATGGATTTTTATTTAGCAACAATAATTGTGCTAACGCTAAATACTCTGATTCTTTATCTAAAAAATCTTTTTGAAAAGCAGTCTTTAAAGTGATCATATAATCTCTTTCTCTTCCAAGAGTTCCATATGCTCCTCCAAGTTGGATAAAATAAGTTTTCTTAGGGTATAAGTTAACTAATATCTCGTATATTGGTATTTGCTTTAGTAAAGATTCTCTCTCACCTATTTCATCTTTCAATTCACTGTAACAACCAGCGAGAAGTGAGTACCAATTTTCTCTTGGTTTATAACCCTCTTCTTCAGCCATTGATATAGCTGTTTCTAAAGATGACATGGATTTTCTATAATCGCCAAGAGCAAAATATGCTTGTCCTAATACAGAATAAGACTGAGCTGTAACCTCTTCCACCTCACTCATCCACTGTAAGATCAAGTTAACACCCTTTTGATAATTGCCTTCAGCTAAATTCAATTGCGCAAGAGAAAATAAGGCACCGTTTCTTAGCCCTATTGTAACCTCTGGCTCATTCATCACATTTGTATATGCTGTCATAGCCTGTGGATACTTACCATCAGTCATATAAACATAAGCCCAAGCATTCCACATTACTGATCTGTCATAGCTTTTAAGGTTGTCTCTATCAGACCTAAGTTCTGTAAGAATATTAACGACTGTTACCATGTCAGGAGCAGGCTCTCCTTTATCATCAACCACCTCTAATGCTTCATATACCTTTGCCATTTTTTTTGCAGTTGATGTTTGCAACGCACGAGCTTTTTTATACTTTATTGGTTTTTTTGTTTCTGATTGAGCCTGAACTTCGATCGAAATTGATGAAAATGCAAATAATAAAGCGAGTATTGAAAATAAATGTAATGTAAATCTTTTATTCATAAGTTATTTTTTATTCATCATCTAGTATATATGTAAATCTATGAAGAACTCCACTCACAGGAACCGCTTTTCCATCTACGATTTTAGGTTTATATTTTAACTTTAATGCCGCTCTAGCAGACGCACTATTAAACATTGTGCATGGTCTAAATTCAGTAGATGGATCACTTGGATCACTGTTTGAACAATATCCTTCAATAGTATTTGCATCTTCTACGCTTCCAGTTTCAGTTATTGTAAACTCCACTAATGCATAGCCCATAGTACCTCTTTCTTGAGCTCTTCTAGGATATATTGGTACAACTTTAAATAGTGGAATATATTCGCCATCTCTAAAAAATGATCCCCCAGCCTTAAAGTTAGCTTTTGGTTTTGCAACTGACACATCAAGACCGGTTAATGGTTGGAGATCTAGTTCAGGCTGAGCAATATCTTCAGGTTGTTCTTCAGGCTTTTCAGGTTTATCAACTTCTGACATAAAAGTATCAATTTCTCTTTCTGGCATAACGATATCTTGAAGTTTCACAGAAGTATCTTGTTTTAATCCACTATCACCTAAAGCAATCAAAAGAACCATTACAAAAAATAAAGTTAATGTAATTACAGATGAAAATCCTATGCCTGCTGCATATTTATTTGCATTGAAAGCCTTAATGTAAATATCATATATAGGCTTTGTAACAGTATTAATTGCAGACAGGACTTGATTCATAATCTATTTTGGTTCTGATGCTAGAGATATAGCATTAACTCCAGCTTCACGAGCCCCATCCATAACTTTGATTATGGTATCTGCAACCGCTTTTTCGTCAGCTTGTATTACTACAGATCCCTGCGGATTATCAGCAAGCATTTTTACAACATTTGCTTTGACTTGCCTCACATCAATTCTTCTTCCATCCATCCAAACCTCTCCAGTTGGACCGACAGCAATTAATATTGCAGCATTTTCCTGAGTTTCAGCTGTATCAGAATCAGGTCTGTTAATCTCGAGTCCTGGTTCTTTGATAAAGTTAGCTGTCACGATAAAGAAGATAAGCATGATGAAAACAACATCAAGCATTGGTGTCAAATTAATTTCGCTTTCTTCATCCTTAACAGCAGTACTGATAGCATTTCTTCTCATTTGTTAATCTCCTATAGTTCTCTCTTTATTAATTCTCTTAAATCATTTGTGTGTCTGTCAGACGCACTAGATAAATATATAGTGGCAAATACGCCTGATAAAGCTACAACCATACCAGCCATTGTTGGAAGTGTTGCCTTAGAGACACCACCAGCCATTGCTCTTGCATCGCCGCCGCCATTAAAGGCCATAACTTGGAAAACTTCTATCATCCCTGTTACTGTTCCTAAAAGTCCAAATAATGGGGCTAAAACAACACAAGTTTGAATTATTGATAAGTTTTTATTAATCTCTACTTTTGCTTGAGAAAGCATCTTTTCTCTGATTTGAAGGGCATGCCAAGAAGTCTTATCAGCTCTGTTATTCCATTTTGCTGAAAGGTCCTTAACATAAAATTCATGTCCGTGAGAAAAATACCATATCCTCTCAAAAATCATTGCCCACATGAAAAAAACCAAAAGTGCAATCAGCCATAAAACACTTCCACCCGCCTCCATGAAGTCTCTGATGGATGAGAATGCTTCTGAGATAGCAAAAAACATAACTAATTATTAACTTCCTTCAGCTCTTTCAGCAAGAATACCTGTGCTTTGTTCCTCAAGAACACTAATTATTCCTTTAGCCGAAGAGGCTGTGAAGGAATGGAGAAGTGTAGTAGGTATTGCAACTAACAAACCTAAAACTGTAGTAACAAGTGCTTGAGAAATACCACCAGCCATAAGTTTAGGATCGCCCGTTCCATAAAGAGTAATCATTTGAAAGGTAACAATCATACCTGTTACTGTTCCCAATAGACCTGCAAGCGGTGCAACAACTGAAATTATTCTCACAGCGCCAATTCCTCTTTCAATTGAAGGTCTTTCAGCCATAATTGCTTCAGCAAGTTTAAGCTCTAATGTATCAATATCTTTCTTGAAGTTTTCTTCTCCGACTTTAAGAACTCTTCCAAGAGGATTTCTAACATCTAGTGTTTTAGATCCTGCTTGAGCTCTTACTGCCTTGCCGAGAACATATAAACTCCACAATTTCCAGAAAGCTAATCCAATACCAATAAGACCAACAAAAATAATTGCATATCCAACTTCTCTACCTTGGGCAGCTCTTTCTGCTAAAGAAGGAGTCTGAATTAAATTAGCTAGAAGACTTCCTCCAGTAGGTCCAGTTGGGTCAACACCGAATCTAACTTGTTCTCCAGCGTCTGCATTACCAACACTTTTTGCAGTTTTTGTAAATCTTCCAGCAGGTTGTCTTGGTAAAAATGCATATTGACCGGTTGCAGCAACATATTCTAAATATTTACCGTCACAAACAGCATTGAACAAACCTACCCTAGTTACATTGCATGTTGAAGACTCACCGTCAACATCTATAACAGTTGTATCAAAAGACACTACTTGCCCACTTGCAACCATTTCTCTTTGAAGTTCATACCATAAACCTTCAATTTCTCTAATAGTTGGTAATTCTGTAGTCTCTGACATTTTTGAAGTAAGATCATTTAAGAAATCTACTCGCTCAAGACCATACTGAGGGCTTGTTAAAGATCCAGAAAATTGAACTGCAGCCTCACCTGCGGAGCTTTGAAGATGACCAAAGAGTTCCACTAAAGATCCAAGTTCTTTTTGATATGCTTCTTCCTTCACTCTTAAAATTTCTTCGTTCTTTTTATACTCAGCCTCAAGCTGATCAGCAATTCTTTCTTGTCTAGCTAATTCTCTCTTTTCAGCAGCTAAAATTGCGGCTTGTTCATTTTTATTAGCCATAAACTTAGCTTCACGATCTGCATTTGCAGATTGTTCTTTAGTTTTACCTTCTTTAACAAGTTGTAAAAGCGCTTCAACAGTTGATATTTCTGTTTCTTCACCTTCATCTTGTGCAAATACAAAAGTGTTAAGTGTTAAAGTTAGAACAAATAAAATAGATAAGTACTTTTTCATTATGCCTCTCCCTTAACAACAGGCATCATCAACATATCAGTGGGCGCTAATTTTTTAGCCATCCTAATACCGTCTCTGATAGGTTTCCTGTAACTTCCAGGAAGTTCTTCCCAAGTGCCATTTTCATTGTCCCATCTTCCACTAGTTCTTTCGTCTTTAGTTTGATAGAACATTCCAATTCTTCCTATTACAAGTATGTTAACAACAGTGCCATCAGCTAACTTATCTTCGTAAGTATCAACTTTACGCCCATACTCAGCTTCTATATTGTAAGCCTCCAGAACTTGTCTTACTTGCTCAGATGCAGTCACTTTTGGTTTTGCCAAGGAAGACCTAACCAAATCAACCCTAGCTTTTCTTTCTTCTGATCTAAAGGGAGTATCTAGATTGATAAAAGTCTCTAGGGTATCCAGCATCTTTTCTGCTAATGGAGGTATTTGTCTTTGCATAACAACAACTTGAACTAATTGCTCATCAAGTTTGTCCATTAGGTCTAGTTGAGCTTGAATTTGAATTCTCTTTTGTGCGTTGTATAGCTTGAGCCCTTCTACTTGTTTGTTAACTACTTTATATTCATTAACAATTTTGTCTGTTTGTCTTTCTGTCTGATCTATTTTATCTTGCGAATTTGCAGAAAGAGTTTGATTTTCTCTACCTACTTCTAAAATACTTTCCATATTTACTTCGACGTTGGTTTCATTTGCAGAAATCAATACGCTAATGCAAAAAAGTACTGGTAAAGATATATTCTTTATTAATTTAAACATTTTTGTACTCCCTAAGGTTTGAACATGTTAACAGCCCTAAACCAATAAATAAAATATAAATTTATACTTTATCTAGTATCTAATTCTATCAAAAAGTTAGTGATTTCTACGAATTTTGTAAATTTTTCTATTTTTGCTTGAAATTTATCAAAAATTATAATTTAGGAAATAACATTGGAGTGCTTTTCTTATATGACTTATAACTCTCATCATTAGCCCATTTTTGATCATTCATGTCTTCAAGCATCCTAACACCACTAACATAAACAAGTAAGATATATGTGAACAATGGTGATATTAGTGTAACTAGTTGAAGCCCCTCAAGAGATGAAAAAGAAATCACTGCAATTGCAAACCATAACAAAACTTCTCCAAAATAATTAGGATGTCTAGATTTGGACCATAGACCAGACGTTATAAAACTGTCTTTATTTGCTTCGATAGATCTAAAAGCTGTTTTTTGATTATCTGCAATAACTTCAATACTAAATCCAATAATAAATAAAATTATTCCAATATAAGTTAATGCATTCATAACTATGCCTTCAGCGCTAGATATGGCTACGAGCGCACACATTGAGCAAAGTGTTACCCATAACCCTGACAATGTGAATGTCATAAAAAACTGAGAAGCAGATGTTTTGATTGTTCTAAACCTTTTATCCTCACCAGCTTTATGTATTCTCATGAATAAAAACACACCAAGTCTTATTGTCCAAACTGAAATAAACAAAACTAAAATCAGATTTCCAAAATTAAGTGAAATGGATTGATATGAAGACAAAAAAACAAACCATACAACAAATAAGTATGTAATGCTTCCTGTTAAATCATAGAACTTTTCAGTTTGCAGCATGTATGCTGGTATATATGCAACCCAATGAATTACATATGCCAAAAGTACTGCATTTTTCACAATTACACTTCCAGTCAAATATGCAATACCGTAACTAATTGCAAAAGATAAAACCGAAATTAAAATATTAGTTATCCATTTCATTCTTCACTCCATCCACAAGTTCTGTTTTTATTTTCTTCATCAAGCCATTTTTTTAGTGGTGCATAATAGTTCAATATTGATTTTCCACTGAGCTGTCTTGAGCCAGTGAGATTCTCAAAAGCATCCTGCCATGGCAAGCTTTGACCCATTGCCATAGTTGTAATAATTTTATCACCTGCTTCTTTATTTCCATAGATTGAACATTCGTGTAAATACCCATCATAATCAATTAAATTACAAAGTGCTTCATGAAACTGATATTGCATAATGCTAGCTAAATAATATCTAGTGTATGGAGTATTGCCAGGAATATGATACTTTGCCCCTGGGTCAAAATAGTTTTCAGATCTTGGATAGCTAGAATTAATTCCCTGATATTCTTCTCTTAAACTCCACCATGAAGAATTCAAATTTCTTTCGTCAATTTCGCCATTAAATACTCCAGATCTCCATTTATCTAGCATTAATGCCCATGGAATGATTACTACACCATCTAAAGCTTGTTTCATAAGTAACGCGATAGGGTCTCGTTTTGCTTCTTCTGCATCGTCTTTAGATATAAAACCAATATCAACTAAGTAATCAGGAGTTATCGAAAGCGTTAAAAGATCACCAAATGCTTCATGAAATCCGTCATTTGCGCCGGCTTGAAAAACTGTTGGGATATGGTTATATGCCTGGTAATAAAAAATATGACCTAGTTCGTGATGGATAGTAATAAAATCTTCTTCATTCTTTTCAATACACATTTTTATTCTAAGATCATTATTTGCAGGATCTAAGTTCCACGCGGATGCATGACATACAACTGATCTATCTCGAGGTTTAACAAATAAGGACCTTTCCCAAAAAGTTTCTGGTAGAGGCTTAAATCCCATTGATATGAAAAAATCTTCTGCATACTCCACCATCTCTATTTCACTCAATGATTTTTCATCAATTATTTTAGTTACATCTATATACTTCGAATCTGGTTTTTCTTCATATACCAAATCATAAATATTTGACCATGATTGGCCCCACATATTTCCTAGAATGTGAACAGGCAACGGTCCTGTCTTTGAGATAACCTCATCGCCATAATGCTCATTTAATTTTGCCCTAACATGACAATGAAGAGCTTCATATAGTGGTTTTACATCATTCCAAACTCTGTCAGTATCATCAAGGAAATCATCTGCGGGCATATCGTATTTGCTGAACCATAAATCGCTCAATCCCTCATAGCCAAGATCAACCGATCCTTGATTGCCTATCTCTACCATTCTCATGTACATTGGTTTCATCGGCTTACCAATCTCATGCCAACCCTCCCAAGCTCTCAGTAATTCCTTAGGATCTCTAGAGTTATCAATAATTGATTCGAATGCTTCTAGGTCATAGCATTCTCCATTATCAAAACAATGCTCTCCACTTCCGTACATTGCTTCAAGGTTTGTGGTAATTTCTGAAAGTTCAGATGCCAGCATTTCATCTAAAGGCGGAGGCATCACAAAAGAACTTTTAAGAATATTTAACATTCTTCGATTTTCTTTAGAAGTATTAAGTCGGTCAAAACTTGCAGCCTGTCTCGATCTTTCTAATGATTTTAATGTGTATTTTGTTCCATAATCTGCTATTACTTTCTGAGAATCATATGTTATAAAATTTGAACTTATCCACGAGGCAGAATATATAACAGGGCCATCTTTTTTATTTTCTAATTCAACGTTAGCAAGAAATTCTTCTAAATCTTGATTTGTTTGGGTTTGTTCGCCACTTGGAGCACAAGAAGTTACAATAATAAGTAATATTAAGCTTAGAAAATTTTTCATTTATATTCCTCGCTATTAAAATAACATAAAAAATAAAATTAATATGAAAATTTCAACAAACCAGTTTAAAAACGGAACCAAATTAGTAATAGATAATGCTCCCTGCTCAATTATTGAGCATGAATTTCATAAGCCTGGAAAAGGCCAAGCTGTGATGAGGGTTAAATACAAAAATCTTTTAAATGGAAACACTAATGATAAAACTTTTAAATCGGGAGAAAGCGTTGAAGCAGCCGATGTGAGTCATAAAGAAATGGAATTTTTATACAAAGATAATGATTCGTGGCATTTTATGGATAAAAATAATTATGAACAAATTGAAGTTAGTTCATCTCAGATTGGAAATGCATCAAAATGGTTAGTAGGACAGGAAACTTGTGAGGTTATTTTATGGAATGGTCAGCCTATTATGGTAAATCCTCCTATAATTGTTGAACTTAAAATTATCAGAGCTGAGCCAGGAGTGAAGGGAGATACTGTTTCTGGTGCAACAAAAATTGCAAAACTTGAAACAGATGTTGAGGTTCAAGTTCCTTTATTTGTTAATGAAAATGAAATAATTAAAGTGGATACCAGAGATATGACATATGTTGGAAGAGCAAAATCTTGATTGATGCAATCAATAAAGAAGTAGAAAATTTTCTATCTTCAATTATAAATAATAAAAAAAATATTAATTCAGTTATGGAAAAGTGCTCTACTGCTATATCAGATGATCTTAGTAAAGGTCATATAACTACTAATGTTTGCATGATTGCAGCAAGTATACTTAAGGTTAACCCAAAAAAATTAGCAGATGATCTAAAAATTAGACTAGAAGAGATTAACAAATTTGATAAGGTCGAGACAGCAGGCCCTGGATTTATAAATGTCTCATTAAAGAGAGAGGATTTTGCATCAATAATTAATTTAATTAATAAAAGCAAAAATTCATTTGGCAGTTCAAAAGCTAGAAAAGAAAATAAAGTTCAAATTGAGTTTGTTTCAGCTAATCCTACTGGGCCTCTTCATGTCGGCCATGGAAGAGGAGCTGCCTATGGCGATGCAATTGCAAGGATTCTTGAGTCGACAGGCGCAAGTGTTGAAAAAGAATATTATGTTAATGATGCAGGAAGACAAATTGATATTCTTACAGCAAGCGTAATATTAAAATTAATTAAGAATGATATTAATAATTATTTTCCTGAAAATGCATATAAAGGAGAGTATATCGATGAAATTGGAAAAAAATTAGGCCAAGAAGTCAATGTAGATGATTTTAAGTCACTTTCTACTTCAGACTATAAAGATCCAGAAGAAGAAATAGATAATATTATTTATGAACTGGAAAAATTAAATAAAGAATCATGGAATCTTATAAAAAATTTATCGTTAAAAGAAATTGTTAAATCAATTGAGGATGATTTAAAAGCATTTAATGTTAATTTTGATAAATGGTTTTATGAATCTTCTATGGGTAAGGTTGATGATGAAACATCTGACATAGCAACATCAATAAATAAATTAAAAAAAGATGGGCATGCCTATGAGAAAGATAAGGCTATATGGCTAAATACAGATATTAGTGGTGATGACAAGCATAGAGTTTTAGTTAGAGATAATGGAAAGACTACTTATTTTGCATCAGATGTTGCTTATCACAAAAATAAGATCGATAGAGGCTTCGATAAATTAATAAATGTATGGGGAGCTGATCATCATGGATACATTAAAAGAATAGAGGCATCTATTGAGAATCTTGGTTCAAGTAAAAACAAATTAGTTGTTAAGCTTGTGCAATTTGCCAATCTTTTTAAAGATGGAAAAAAAATCAAAATGTCCACAAGATCTGGAGAATTCTTTACGTTAAAAAATCTGATTGAGGATATTGGTTCGGATGCTGCAAGATTCTATTATTTATCAAAACAGGCTGATCAACATTTAGATTTTGATCTTGATTTAGCAAAATCTGACAGCAAAGAAAATATCTTTTACTACATACAATATGCACATGCAAGAATTGTCTCGCTTGAAGAAAAAGTTGTCGATAAGTATTCTGATATTAAAAGAAATATTACAAACATAAATAATGGAAATTACATAGAGTGTGACAATCTAATTCACGAAATCTCAAAATTCCCTGATATCGTAAATAAATCTGCAAATTCACTTCAGCCACATGTAATTATTTATTACCTAAAAGATTTATCTCAGCTATTTCACAGTTTCTATAATGATAATCATGTTTTATCTGAATCTGAGGAGAATATGCAATCAATTATGGAATGTCTCACGGCTGTTAAACAGGTAATTTCAAACGGCTTGAATCTTCTTGGAATAACTCCAATGCAAAAAATGTAGTTATATGAAAGACTTTGCAAATGTAAGAAGTAGTAAATCGACTAAAACTAAAAGAAAGGCTGTTTTTAGATCAAAAAAACCATCTGCAAATACAATATCAACTAAAACAATTCTTATATTAATCTCGATAAGCACAGGTTTAGTTGCAGCTTCAGTATTTCTATTTAAAACAGATGTTACATCAATCAAGACTACCAATACGTTAAATTCTGTAAATATAGATTTCCCCTCATCATTACTCGAGAATTCAGTTCTTATTGAATTTAATGAAGAAAATAATTTCCTAGAGTGTCAGTATTTCGTGCAAGTTGGTGCTTACGGAAATAAAAAATATGCTTATGAAGCAATTAATATGCTGAGTGGCGAAATAAAAAATCTAACCATTAACGAGGTATATAGTACTCTTTTGCCTGGAAAACCCTTAAATAGTGTAATATCAGGGCCCTATGTTAATAGGTCTGCTGCAAATAATGCTAAAGAAAAAATAACAAAAAGTGGTTTCGAGCCTAGATTAAGAACTTTATGCAAAGAGAATTAATTAAAAATATAAATTCAATTAATAGCAGTATCAATGAATTATGTTCATCAATTAACAGAAATAAAGAGGAGATAACTTTAATTGCTGTTTCAAAGAAAAAAAACTTCAAATTAATTGAAATAGCTCTTGAGAATGGAATATATAATTTTGGAGAAAATTATGCTCAAGAGCTTGAAGAAAAGTCATCATTGATAAATTCAACTGACATAGTTTGGCATTTTATAGGGCCAGTTCAATCTAATAAGGTAAAAATGATCTCAAAGAATGCTGATTGGATTCATACCCTTGATAGAGAGAAAATTATCAAAAAATTTAATGATGAGTGTAAAAAAATTAACAAAGTAATTAATGGTTGTATTCAAGTAAACATTTCATCTGAAGAATCAAAAAGCGGATGCAGTTCAGATGACCTTTTTGATATAGCTAAATTAGTTGAATCTATGGAAAATATAAAATTAAAAGGCATAATGGCTCTCCCAAAATTAACAAATGATAAAGAAGAAAGAGACTTTATGATGAGAGAAGTAATAAATTTAAGCTGTAAATTAAAGAAAATTTATCCCGAAGCTGACGTAGTGTCTCTGGGAACTACTTCTGATTTTAAAGATGCGATAATCCATGGCTCAAATATGCTTAGAATTGGAGAGTCAATTTTTGGTAAAAGAACATGAAAGATATAGTTTTTTTTGGTGGAGGTAATATTGCACAAGCATTGATTGCAGGGCTTACATCAAATGGGGTAGAAAAGAAAAAAATATTTTTTATTGATAGGAATACTCTTAATCAAAAAAAATTGCGTAGATTAGGGATTAAGAGCTTAAAGAAATCAAAAACTGATATCGATGTATTTATTTTGTCTGTAAAACCTAAAGATGCTCTAGAGGCCTACAAAGAAATTTTAAATAACTATAAAAAACCTAAAATTATAAGTCTTGTAGCAGGGATAAAATCTTCATCTTATTCTAGACTAAATAAAGATATCGAATTCATGAGAGCTATGCCAAATACTGCTTCAAAGTATAGTCATGGAATTACTGCTTTATATAATTCGTCTTTTAAAAAAAATAGTTTAAAAAAAGCTCATTCCCTATTTTCAAAATTAGGTACAGTCATTGAAGTAGATAGTGATTCAAAAATAGATACTTTTACTGGAGTCATTGGAAGTGGTCCTGCATACTTTTTTCAAACACTTAAATCGTTTGAAAAAAAACTTATGAAATTATGTAATCAAGATAAAAAAATTGTCAGAGAAATTATTGCAAATCTTATGAAAGGCGTAGGCTCATCGATAGAGAATGATGGAGACTTAGATAATCTAATAAAAGCAGTAGCATCTAAAAAAGGCACAACTGAAGCTGGTTTAAAGTCTCTCAAATCAAATAAACTTAATCAAATCTTTGAAAAAGGATTAAGTGCTGCAATTAAAAGATCAAAGGAAATTTCAAATGAGTTCTAATATACAAATACTTGGGCTCATTTTAAGTATATTGAATTATGCCCTTATCTTTCTTTTCATCTTTAACTTAATGAAAGTAAATTATTACAATCAAATTGTTTCTATATTTGTCAAAGCATATAGTCCCATAGCTAAAATATTCTCTCCCTTACCAGTTCAGGCTTTAAATATTTTAATCATAGCCATAGTATTTAAGCTTTCATCACTTGTAATATATTTTGGTGATCAGTATGAAATTACAACCTTAATAGGGGTTTCGGTAATTCAAACAATAATGGTGATTTTACGGATCATATTTTTTGCTGTAATTGGGGGTGTGATTTTAAGCTGGGTATCACCCTCAAAATCAAATGCTTTTTTAGAATTAGTTGAAGAAATTTCATATAAATCTTTGATGCCCATTAGGAATTATATTCCATCAGCTGGAGGACTAGACTTTTCTCCTCTTTTTGTTTTGATTCTCATAAATTTAATTGAATCTTTTTTATCAGATGTGCTTAGGTCAATTGTATGAAGATAGAAACGAAATTAATTCATTTTTCAAAGGGAATTATTCTCGAATCAGGTGAGAAACTTGATTCATTTGATTTGATGGTTGAGACCTATGGTAATCTAAATGAAAACAAATCAAATGCAATTCTTTTATGTCATGCTTTTTCGGGTAATCATCATGCAGCTGGAAAAAATGATGATTTTGGAGTCGGTTGGTGGGATCAATTAGTTGGACCAGATAAACCAATTGATACTAATAAATATTTTGTAGTTTGTTGCAATAATCTTGGTGGATGCGCAGGATCATCTGGACCAGCTTCAACCAATTCATCATCAGGAAAAGTATTTGGAAAATCTTTTCCTCAAGTGAGTGTTTTGGATTGGGTTAACTCACAAAAAATGCTAATGGATGAATTAAATATAGATTGTTGGCACTTTGTTGCTGGTGGAAGTCTTGGCGGAATGCAGGCCCTTCAATGGTCAATTTCATATCCAGATAAAGTTAAAAAGGCTGGAATTTTTGCTGCAGCCGCGAAATCTAGTTCTCAGAATATTGCAATGAATGAAGTTGCTAGAGAATCTATAAGAAAAGATGAGAATTTTCATAACGGTGATTATTATGAGCACAACGTTATACCTAAAAATGGTATTAAAACTGCAAGGATGCTTGGTCACATTACGTATCTTTCAGAAGAACATATGGATTCAAGATTTGGGAGAAAGTTTCAAGATGAAGGTTCGAAAGTAGAAGAGTCTGTGAGCTTCGAGGTTGAAAATTATTTGCAATATAAGGGCGAACAATTTTCAGAACTTTTTGATGCAAATTCATACATTTTAATGACAAAAGTAATGGACAGTTACGATGCTGGAAAGGATAAAACACTAGTTGAGGCTTTAAAAGATGTAAAAGCTGAGCTCTTAATTGTTGGTTTTTACTCAGATTGGCTCTATCCACCAGAAAGAGGAAAGGAAATACAAATAGCTGCAATGAATAATAATATAAAGTCTTCTTTTGTGGTTCTTCAAGGAGATCACGGACACGATAGTTTTTTATTTAATTCAGAAACTTACTCAAATTTAATTACAAATTTCATAGAATCATAATGGCTACAAGACTTTCAAAAATTATAAACAGCTGGGTGCCAGAAAATTCAAAAGTTATTGATTTTGGTTGTGGTGATGGATCATTATTAAAAGAGTTATTTGAAAATAAGCAAGTTCTTGGATATGGCGTTGAGATAAATGATTTAAAGATTGAAAAATGTATTGAGAAAGGTATACCTGTAATTAAGCTTGATATAGACAAAGGTCTTAATGATTTTATGTCATCAAATTTTGATTTATCGATTATGGCAAGATCAATTCAGTGTCTCAAAAATCCTGATCTTGCTCTTAACAGGATGTTGGATTTATCAAAAAGATGCGTTGTTACTCTTCCTAATCTTGGTTACTGGAGATGCAGAATAAACCTAGCATCCGGAAAAATGCCAATAACACCAGAATTACCTTCTAGCTGGTATGAAACAGAGAACATTCATTTATGTACAATTAAAGATTTTGAGAATCTTTGTTTAAAAGAAAATATCAGCATCAAAGATAAAGTTTTTATAAATAGAAGTGGAAATCAAGGTGGTTTATCCAAAATTAATCCAAATTTATTTGCCGTAGAAGGGGTCTATTTACTTGAAAAGTAATGGTGACATCCTTATTGCTTCATCAAATAAGGGAAAATTAAAAGAATTCAAGAAACTATTCAAAGATCATAAAGTTTTTTCTTTATCTGATCTTGATATAAGAGATGCTATTGAAGATGGAGATTCTTTTTTAGAAAATGCAATTATTAAAGCAAAACATGGCGCTAAAGAATCTAAAATTTATACGATTGCAGATGATTCAGGAATTGTTGTCCCTGAATTAGGCTATGAACCAGGCATTTATTCTGCAAGATATGCTGGCGAAGGCGCTAGTGATAAAGATAACAGAGATAAGATTATCCAGAAGTTGATTGAAAAAAAAGAAGAGAGTCTTGAAGCTTTCTATGTTTGTGTTCTTGTTGGACTAAGAAGTCCTAATGATCCTATGCCTATTGTAACTCAAGGTGAAATTCATGGAAGAATATCAATAAATAGTTCAGGAGAAGGAGGGTTTGGATATGACAAAATCTTTTACCCGAATGGCTTTGATTGCTCAATGGCCTCTATGGACCAACAAGTTAAAAATAAAGTTAGTCATAGAGCAATTGCTTCAGAAAAATTTATAAAAATATTTAACGATAGTTATAATAATTTTTCATAATTAAATTCAAATAACTCTCTACCCTCTTCTATTCCTCTTCTTTCGAACTTAGAAAGAGAATCTTTTTGAAAAGGCTTATGAGAAGATGGCTTAAATAATTTATTTAATTTAAATGATTCAGAAATACTTTCTGCATAGTTTTCCCAATCTGTAGATATATATAAGTTTGAATCATCCTTCATAAAATTATGGATCATTTTTAAAAAAGATTTATTTATTAGCCTTCTTTTATGATGTTTTTCTTTTGGCCAAGGATCCGGACAAATAATAATAACTGAATCAAATACTTTTTTTGGTTTTTGATCTAAGAGAAGCCTAATATCATCTGAAAAAATTCTTATATTATTAATTTTATTTTCTTTTATATTCGAAACCAAAGTCCCTATGCCTGACATATAAACTTCAGAGCCTATAAATAATGAGCTAGGCTCGTTTATTGATTGGAAAATAATATTTTCAGCATTGCCAAAGCCAATTTCTAAATAACATTTATCAAACTGCTTGCTGATATCCTCAACTTCTTGAATAGTTTTTACAGAAAATTCTGATAAGGAAGTTAAGCTTTGAGTCTGCTTTTTTGTGATTCGACCTTTTCTTTTGACAAACGAGGGAAGAAATTTTAATTGCATTGCTAAATGCTAGAATTATGCAAAATCTACCATAAATGCTTTTAATTTCTTAAGTGCGCTGTTTTCGATTTGTCTTATTCTTTCAGCGGACACTTTATATTCATCGGCTAAATCATGAAGAGTAGCTTTTTCATCGGAAAGGTATCTTCTATTAAGAATATCTTTACTTCTATCATCTAGAGTTTTTAATGCAGCAAGAAGCTCAGCTCTATTTACTTGTTCTGCTTGCTCTGATGCTACTACGATTTCAGGATCATATCTTTTGTCTTCTAAGTATTGAG
>Ga0209433_10000226_pt1 | contig 17340 bp, 14 predicted proteins | sample METZYME_5_50m_FD_187552 | JGI IMG/M metagenome (GOLD analysis project Ga0209433, IMG submission 187552) | Marine microbial communities from oxygen minimum zone in mesopelagic equatorial Pacific - METZYME_5_50m (SPAdes) (version 2) | ecosystem: Environmental > Aquatic > Marine > Oceanic | place...
TTTCTCCTCTAGTACAATCTCTGCTTCGTGCACTCTCAAACCTCTAAGATCAACAGTATTTTTTGATGTTCTAATATTTGAAGAAGAATAATTATCTTGAGTAGATTTAATTTTAATTTCTGATTTTAGAACAATTGGCTGTTCCCCATGAAGACCTTCTAAATCACTCAGAGACAAGATACTATTAAATGATCCGCAATTGACTGTAAATGAAAGTCCTTTTTCATCAGAGCCTATTATTTTACCAGTGGTGTTTAGGCTTTTAATCCTTATAAAATCTCCAATTTTTGGCGTCCATTCATAATTATCAACCTTTTTCTCTTCTTCAATAAGCAATTCATTTTCAATCTCCTTCAACCTTACACCAACTCTGCGCGAATCCTCGCCTGAAGCATTTTTATTTCTCAATTTTTCAATAAGAGAAACAACTTCTGATTTTGCTTGATTAATTGATTTAGTTAATTTTTCTCTTTCTTTCTCTTGAAATTTTTTGGCTTGCGATTTTTGATATTGCTGAAATTTATTTATTTCATCGTAAAGAATCTCAGTTCTTGCAATTAAGGCAGCTGCTTCCTCAGCGGCATTTTGTTGAAGTATCTTTTGATGTTCTAAACCTTTAATAATTTTATTAATATTTTCAGTTTCTTTCGGTTTTAAGTAATCAGTAGCCAAGTTTATGATATTTTCACTTAAACCGATTTTTTTTGCGATAGATAGAGCGTTGCTTCTTCCAGGGATACCCCAATTAAGAGTATAAGTTGGTTGAAAAGACTCCTCATCAAAACTTACAGATACATTTTCAAATCTTTCATCTCTATACTTCAAAGCTTTGATATCTCCATAGTGTGTAGTTGCCATTGTTAAATCTGATTTATCTGCAAATTCTCTAAGAAGAGAAATAGCCAATGCAGTTCCTTCTTCTGGATCAGTTCCTGAACCAATTTCATCTAGCAAAACAACTGATAAGCCATTTTTGCTATTTAGTGCATCTAAGATATTTTTAATTCTTGTTATGTGACCACTAAAAGTTGATAAATTACCCTCCAAAGATTGTTCATCTCCTATGTCAGAATAGATATAGGAGAAATAAGGAATAATTGGGGTTGAATTTGCAGGTAAAAACAATCCGGACTTCGCCATTAAAAAAGAAATTCCTAACCCTTTTAAAGCAGCTGTCTTTCCTCCAGTATTTGGTCCAGTTATTGCTACAACTTTTATATTTTCAGCTATTAAAAAATCAATCGCTTTTGGTTGTATTGAATTTTTCTTTTTAAATTCCCAGATCAATAATGGGTGAGTAAAACCAGTGATAATTAATTTATTATTATCACTAAATTTTGGAGGTAAACCATTTATAAATCTTGAGTATCTTGAGCGAGTAAGAGAATTTTCAATTTTTAATAAAATATCAGAATTTAAGAGTAAAGTTTCATGATTTTCAGAGATCAAGGAGGACCACTTTTTCAATAATTTAAATTCTTCATTAGAAATTTTTGCATTAAGAGAGGCAATTTTATTGCCTTTTGAAGCTATTACATCAGGTTCAATAAAAATGGTATTTCCAGAAGAAGAAGAGTCATGTAATATACCCTTAATCTTATTTATATAATTTACTTTTACTGCTACAACAGGCCTACCATATCGATCTCCAATAAATAAATCTTGAAGGTATTTACTATTATTTTTGACGAAATCATCTAAGAGACGACGCCTTTCATTTTTAAAATAATTTAATTGGCATCTTAATTCTTTAAGTTTTTCACTAGCCTTATCAGATATTCTGCCAGATTTTTCGATACCATTTTTCAAAATCTTTTCAAGCTGAATATGATCCACAAGGTTATCAAGAATTGATGAAAGTAAAGGTCTTGAATCAGTATTAAAAATAAAAGCCTTTAATTTTCTTGAATTAGAAATTGTATCTGCTATTTCTAACAAATCTACTGCATTAATAACTCCATTTTTAAAGCAAATCTCTATATTCTTTTTAATATCAAATACACCTTCAAAATTAATTTTATGATCAGTTTCATTTTCTAAATTATACATTTCAATTGTCTCTTTTATTAAATTCTCAGATTCTCTTTTTGTTGAAGGTATTTGGAAATCTAATATTGCCCTTTTTCCCATTGGAGTAGAAGCAAAAGAGGAAATTTGTCTTATCAAATTTGGCCACTCTAAAAGTTCCAAAGATCTTATACTTAAATTCTTTGGTAAGGATTCTTTATCACAATTATCTGCTTCTAGATCTTGAAAAAATGTCATCAAATATTAGATTTAATTCCTCCCTTAGGGATATAAATCATTTCAAGCCAATTACCTTCTGAATCTTGCATATAAAATGAAGCAGTACCATCTCTATGATCATGTATCGCTCCGACCTTAATACTTGAATTCTGAAGATCATTATGTATTTTTTCAATCTCTGTTCGATCATCAAAATGAAAAGCCAAATGAGGTCCTGCCGATTTATAACTAGGGCCTAGTAAAGCAAGTCCATCCTTACTTTGACCAACCTCTAAGTAACACCAATCTTTATCATCCCAAATTAATTTCATCCCTAAATTTACATAAAAAGATTTAGATCTTTCTAAATCCTTTACTCTAAGTGCTACATGGCCAATTCTATTGACACCATTTGATGTTTTTAATTCCAAAACTTTAAATAGCTCTTCATAAGAATATACAAAAAATATTTAATAAATGAGCTTTAATTTTCCTTTAACCAGTTAGCAGCATCACATGCATGATATGAAAGAATCAATTTTGCTCCAGCTCTTTTAAAACTTAGTAAAGTTTCAAGAACTACATCCTTTTCATTGATCCAACCTTTCATAGATGCAGCTTTAATCATTGAAAATTCGCCACTAACGTTATAGGCGGCTATTGGCTTATTTGAAAAATTATTTAGTCTATAAATAATATCTAAATAAGAAAGACCAGGCTTTACCATTAATATATCAGCACCTTCAAATTGATCTAAGGAAGATTCCAAATAAGCTTCTTTGGCATTTGCTGGATCCATCTGATAACTTGATTTATTCTTTGGTATTAATTTATTAGAATTTAATCTTGGTGCCGAATCTAAAGCTGATCTAAATGGCCCATAGTAAGCAGACGAATACTTTGCTGTGTAACTTATTATTCCAACATCAATAAACCCATTTTTATCAAGTGACTTTCTTATTGCTCCAACTCTTCCATCCATCATGTCACTTGGACCTATAAAATCAGCCCCAGCATCTGCTTGCGTTAATGCTTGTTTTTCAAGTATTGCGATTGTCTCATCATTTAAAATGTTGCCATCTTGATCTACCAAGCCATCATGGCCATCACACGAATAAGGATCTAAAGCTACATCAGTCATAATTGCCATTTGAGGTACTTCTTTTTTTAATTTTCTAATCACCCTCGGGATCAAACCTGCCTCATTAAAACATTCTGCACCATCTTCTGTTTTTAAGTTATCATCAACTTTAGGGAAAAGGACAATACATCTAATTCCTAATTCCCAAGCTCTTTTAACTTCCTCTATTAAACCCTTAATATCCCAACGAAAAATTCCTGGCATCGCAGAAATCTCTTCCTTAAAATCTTTATCATGAACAAATATAGGATAAATAAAATCTTCAGGACTTAACTTATTTTCACTAACCATTTGTCTTATAGCCTCAGTTCTTCTTAACCTTCTTGGTCTAATAATTGAATTCATCTTTATCTAATGATTTTTAAATTAATTCAAGAATAAGAATTAATTAGGTCAATTAATATTTAAACTGATTAATTCACAAAAATAAACATCTTATAATTATTTTTTAGGAAATTTAATCTAAGAAACTAATTTTAAAACTCAGAAAATACAAACTTAATTAATATGAAATTTTTCACAAACTTAATTTTTCAACAAAATGGGACCATAACAGGATATTATTCTTAATCAATAAAGTTTTTATAAGGAGAAATTATTTGAACTTAATTAATGGTTTGCACCTTAAAAATTTAAGGGGAGATATTCTCGGAGGAATTACTGCTGCAGTAGTAGCATTACCTCTCGCTTTAGCATTCGGAAATGCAGCACTTGGCCCTGGTGGCGCTATTTATGGATTGTATGGAGCTGTTGTTGTTGGATTCTTAGCTGCTTTGTTTGGAGGAACACCTGCTCAGGTAAGTGGTCCTACTGGGCCAATGAGTGTAACCGTTGCTGGAGTAGTTGCAGGTTTAGCTGCTGTAGGTGTCCCGCGTGATCTTTCTGCAGGAGAAATACTTCCTCTCGTTATGGCCGCTGTAGTTATTGGAGGTCTACTTCAAATTGCATTTGGACTTCTTAAACTTGGAAAATACATAACACTAGTACCATATTCAGTTGTTTCAGGCTTTATGTCTGGAATTGGTGTAATTATTATTGCCTTACAAATTGGTCCTTTACTTGGTATTCCCACTAGAGGAGGGGTAATAGAGTCATTAACAACAGTAACTTCAAATTTCACACCTAATGGAGCTGCTATTGGAGTAGCTGTGATGACGCTAGGTATTGTTTTTCTAACACCTAGAAAAATTAGTCAGTGGGTCCCATCTCCCTTATTAGCTTTAATTATCGTCACTCCATTATCAATAATATTATTTGGAGATGGAGCAATAGATAGGATTGGAGAAATTCCTAAAGGTGTCCCTTCTTTAAGTTTGCCAAGTTTCAATCAATACTTCCCAATAATTTTCAAAGCAGGATTAGTACTAGCTGTTCTTGGAGCTATTGATTCACTTCTTACCTCATTAGTCGCTGATAACATTTCTCAGACCAAGCATAATTCGGATCGAGAGTTGATTGGACAAGGTATAGGAAATGCGATAGCAGGTCTTTTCTCTGGTTTGCCTGGCGCAGGGGCCACGATGAGAACTGTTATTAACGTCAAATCAGGAGGTTCAACCCCAATATCTGGAATGGTACACTCTGTTGTCTTATTAATCGTGCTTGTAGGAGCTGGCCCATTAGCAGAAAAAATACCAACGGCATTACTTGCTGGAATTCTGATAAAAGTCGGTTTAGATATTATAGATTGGGGATTCTTAAGAAGAGCTCATAAACTCTCTTTAAAAACAGCTGCCGTAATGTACGGAGTCTTATTAATGACTGTTTTCTGGGATTTAATTTGGGCTGTTTTAGTTGGTGTGTTTATTGCCAATATGCTCACAATAGATTCCATTACAGAAACTCAACTAGAGGGAATGGATGCTGATAACCCTGTAAATGATCGTGATGAAACTATTAATTTACTTCCGCAAGATGAAAAAGAGCTCTTAGACAAATGTTCTGGAGATGTAATGTTATTTAGATTAAGGGGACCTTTGAGTTTTGGTGCAGCAAAAGGTATTTCTGAAAGAATGATGTTAGTACGAAATTATAAAATTTTAATTCTAGACATAACGGATGTACCTCGCCTTGGTGTAACTGCAACTCTTGCTATAGAAGACATGATGCAAGAGGCAAAAAATAATTCTAGAAAAGCTTTTGTTGCAGGAGCTAATCAAAAAGTTAGAGAGAGATTGACTAAATTCGGTGTTGATGGAATTATTGAATCAAGAAAAGAAGCATTGCAAGTTGCAATTAATGAATTAAATAAATAATTTTATGGAGTTAAATCTTTTACTTCAAAATATATTTGCACCTACTGTACTATTTTTTTTCATAGGAGTAATTGCTGTTTTATGTAAGTCTGATTTAGAAATTCCAGCACCTTTACCAAAACTTTTTTCCCTTTATCTACTATTGGCTATTGGATTTAAAGGAGGCATTGGTATACAAAAAAGTGGGATTTTCAATGATCAAGTATTGCTTACACTAAGTGCAGCAGTTCTTATGTCCTTATTGATCCCACTTTTAGGATTTGTAGTCTTAAGACTTAAATTTAATGTATTTAATTCGGCTGCCATAGCGGCTGCATATGGTTCAATTAGTGCTGTTACTTTTATTTCTGCTGAAAGTTTTTTAACTAGTCAAAGTATTAGTTCAGATGGATTTATGATTGGCGCATTAGCATTAATGGAATCCCCAGCAATTTTAGTTGGACTTTTACTTGTAAAGTATGGAGGACCTAAAGATAGGCCAGATTCAAGAAAACTTCATTTAAGATCGATACTGCATGAATCGTTTTTAAATGGTTCTGTATTTTTATTACTTGCCAGTCTAATTATTGGATTTCTAACTGCTTTAAGTAATCCATTAGCCATAGAAAAAATGAAACCTTTTACACATTCGCTATTTTACGGAGTGGAATGTTTTTTCTTACTGGATATGGGCATGGTTGCTGCTCAAAGATTACCAAGCTTAAAAAAAGCAGGCTCCTTTTTAATTAGCTTTGCTATTCTAATGCCAATTTTTAATGCTCTAATAGGTGTTTTGGTAGCAAGATCATTGGCCCTTGATACTGGTAATGCATTTTTATTTGTGGTTTTATGTGCAAGTGCATCATATTTAGCGGTTCCTGCAGCGATGAGAATGACAGTTCCTGAAGCAAGATCTAGTTACTACATTTCAACTACATTAGGATTAACATTCCCTTTCAATATTGTCCTAGGTATTCCAATTTATATGAGTCTTGTAAATAAAATCATACCTACTTCTCCGCTTTAAAATGAAAAGATTAGATTTAATTTTCAGTGAAAGAGAGCTTCAAGCCATCTTAAATACACTTGAGAAAGCAAATGTACCGGGCTATACCGTAATGAAACATGCCACAGGAAGAGGTCCTGAAAGAGTGGTTACAGAGGATATGGAATTTACGGGTTTGGGAGCTAATGCTCACGTGATAGTTTTCTGCGAACAAGAAATAATTGAAAAGATGAGAGAGGATATTAGATCTGTACTGAGTTATTATGGAGGGGTGGCTTACATTTCAGAAGCAACCCCTTTATAAGATTAAATAATAAATTTTAAAAAATATTTAGGAGTGGATCCAATCAACTCTTATATTTTTTCTACTATTCAAGTAACGATCAATTGACATTGCAGCTATGCATCCATCGGAGGCTGCTACAACAGCCTGTTTAAAAGGAGTATTTCTAATATCTCCAATAGCCCAAACTCCGTCTGAATTAGTCGACATAAAGTCATCTACAATAACACCTCCATCTTCTCTTAAAGCTATTTGATCTCCAACAAAATCAGTTATAGGTTTGGATCCACTCATATATACAAATACTCCGTCTAAAGTGAGATTAATAGGATTTTCTTCTTGTTTATTTTTAATAACGACCCCATTAACTCCCATATCATTACCTTCGATTTCTAATAATCTTGTTCTACTCCAATGCTTAATATTATTAACTTGCATAAGCTCCATCGCTTCTAAGTTATCAGGTTTAGGATCACTAGAAGTAATCCAATGCACAGTTGAGGCAAACTTCGTAAGTACATTTGCTTCTTCAATTGCTTCTTTATTAGCACCAACAACAGCCACCTCTCTACCTTTATAAAAAGCACCATCACAAGTAGCACAATAACTTACACCTCTTCCTAAGAAATCTGCTTCTCCTTTAAAGGAGGCAGGTCTTCCCATAGCACCACTAGCTAATACTAAAGCCTTTGATTTAAATGTACCCTCAGGAGTATAAACTGTTTTTAATTCAGAAGAAACATCAATTCCAAATACCTGCGCTCTACGATAATCTGTTCCATATTCAACAGCTTGATCTCTCATTAAATCTAGTAATTTTTCTCCACTGATATCATTTGGAACTCCAGGATAGTTTGCAATCTGATGAGTAATCGCAAGTGCTCCTACAGATGGGTTCTTATCTAAAATTGTTGTCTTTAAATTTGCTCTAGATGTATATAATGCGCAAGTACACCCTGCAGGACCACCACCGATAATAACAACATCAGATTCAAAAATTTCCAATTCTATGAAACTCCATTAATACACGATTTGGACAATAGGTTAAAAATTTAAAATTTCTTTCCTGATATATAAGTTAGAAGAAAAAAACTAAAAAGTGACAATATAGATACAAACTTAAATAGGCTCCATCAAAATTAATTTCTCCTTTAACTAAAAAATTAGTTAGCTACACAAATTTATTATCAACTTTTTTGCTCTTATTTCATCTATTATTTAGTTAAGAATAATTTAAAACTTATAGTACCTGCAATCCATGTCCAATTCTGATTATTTGATAAAAGCTACTATTAAAACAATAAGTGAAAAACTTAATAGAACTTTTTCTTCAAAAATAGATGAGGCCGCAACCGCTGCACAAGAAGTGCCTGAGCTATTAAAAAAAGAGATAGAAATACTTAAAGATGAAATAGTTGATGAAGCAAAAAGGATGGAGGAAGAGAGTAAAAATGAATCACATAATAAAGAAGATGGCACTAATGATCCTATTTTTATTAAAGCATCCAAAAAGATGTCCCTAATAACTAAAAAATTAAATGAAATTAATAATATTCTTGATAATTAATATTCAATGATTAAAAAAATTCTATTTTTTAAATTTAATGCTTTAAAGAGGAATCTTATTATATGGAGAAGTCTGTTTTTTTTACTCTTTCAACTTTGGATTGATAGTTTGCTTTTTAAATTCTTTATAAGAAATAATATTAAAAAAGAAAAAATACAAAGAATACGTGCAAGATGGTTCACAGATGAATTAATTAAGCTTGGATCTGCTTTTATAAAAATTGGTCAGTTATTATCGGCGAGGCCCGATTTAATCCCTAAAACATGGATAGAGGAATTAACAACTCTGCAAGATTCAGTACCGCAATTTTCCTTTGAAATTGTTGAAGAAATAATTTCATCTGAATTAAAAGAAAAATTTTTGGAAGTCAAACAAATTGATCCTTTACCAATTGGATCAGCTTCTCTTGCTCAAGTACATAAAGCAAAACTTATTAATGGTAGAGAAGTGGTTTTCAAAGTACAAAGACCAAATTTGCAAACTCTTTTTACTATTGATTTAAATATCATGCAAAATATTGCCTCAATTTTACAAAAAAATAAAAGTTGGAGTAAGGGTAGAAATTGGGTCGAGATTGCCAAAGAGTGCAGAAAAGTCTTGATGAAAGAATTAGATTTTAATTGTGAAGCACAATATGCAGCTAGATTTAGACAACAATTTTTAGATGATGAAAATATTGATATCCCAGAAGTATTTTGGGATATGAGTACTGATAAGGTTCTATGTTTAAGTTATCTAAAAGGCACAAAAATCAATGATATTACAGAACTTCAATCAAAAGGGCTCGACTTACCAAAGATCGCGGAAATTGGAGCAGTAAGTTATTTAAAACAATTAGTCAACTTTGGCTTTTTTCATGCTGATCCTCACCCTGGGAATTTGGCAGTTTCTGATTCAGGAAAATTAATTTTTTATGATTTTGGAATGATGGGTAATATTTCAAATAATCTACAAAAAAGGATTGGATCGATGGTTAAATCAGCTGCGATAAGAGATGCGTCATCATTAGTAACTCAACTTCAAGAAGCAGGATTAATATCTGAGGATATCGATATTGGGCCGGTGAGAAGACTAGTTAGACTTATGTTAAAAGAGGCACTAACTCCTCCATTCAGCCCAAATATAATCGATAAACTTTCTGGAGATTTATATGAACTTGTTTATGAAACACCCTTTCAGCTGCCAGTAGATCTTATATTTGTTATGAGAGCATTATCAACATTTGAAGGTGTTGGTAGAATCTTAGACCCAGACTTTAATCTAGTTTCAATAACAAAGCCTTATCTTCTTTCTCTTATGTCTTCTAATAATCAAAGTCCCAATGAATTGATCAATCAACTTGGTAGACAAGTGGGCGAATTAGGTTCAAAAGCAGTAGGTATTCCAAAAAGAATCGACGATAGCTTAGAAAGGCTTGAACAAGGAGATTTACAACTTCAAATAAGAATGGGTGAATCTGATAGACAATTTAAAAAAATGTTTACAGCTCAAAAATCATTAGGACATTCAATTTTAATGGGAAGCTTAGCAATATCTTCAGCTTTATTAGTAACTAACAATAATTCAAATATTGCAATACTTCCAATGATTTTTGCAGCCCCAATAAGCATCGATTGGATTAATTGCCAATTAAAAATGAGAAAAGGCTCTAGGTTAGAAAAATTAAAACAATAAATTTACATATTTTTAGGACCTAAACCAACATCACCCGCAAATATAGCTTGATTATTCAATTCTGCTTCTATCTGCAGTAACCTATTATATTTTGCAACGCGCTCACTTCTACTTAATGAACCAGTTTTAATCTGTCCAGATCTTGTTGCAACTGACAGGTCCGCAATAGTAGTATCCTCTGTTTCTCCACTTCTATGACTAATTATACTTGTATATCCAGATCTTTTAGCTAGTTCAATCGCTTCCAAAGTCTCTGTGAGTGTACCTATCTGGTTGACTTTTATTAAAATTGAATTTGCACATTTATTAGTTATTCCTTTTCTTAATCTCTCAGTATTAGTAACAAAAAGATCATCCCCAACAAGTTGCACCTTATCACCAATAGCTTTATTTAACATTGCCCATCCCTCCCAATCATCCTCAGCTAAGCCATCCTCTATAGATACAATAGGGTAATCAGAAACTAATTTTGAAAGATAATCAACCATATCGCCTGAATCTAAATCATTATTTTGATACTTATAAATCCCATTTTTATAAAATTCAGTGCTTGCAACATCTAATGCTAATGAGACTTCTTTACCAGAGGCAAAACCTGCTTTTTGAATAGCTTCTAACAACAAATCTCCGGCTTCCTCACTAGATCGAAGATTAGGAGCAAATCCTCCTTCGTCTCCAACTGCAGTAGATAACCCTTTCGCGTCAAGCAAAGATTTTAATGAATGAAATATTTCTGTACCCATTCTTAAAGATTCACCAAAAGTTTTTACACCATGCGGTACGAGCATAAATTCTTGAAAATCCAAACTATTTGGAGCGTGAGCACCTCCATTAATCACATTCATTAAAGGAACAGGCAAAAGCGTTGATAAGGGATCACCTAAATACCTATATAGAGGTAAATCCAATACATTTGCAGCAGCTTTTGCAGTTGCAAGACTTACTGCCAGTATTGAATTAGCTCCAAGATTAGATTTATTTTTAGAAGCATCAATCTCAATCATCACTTGATCAATATTTTTTTGATCCAAAGAAGATAAACCGCATAGTGCAGGCGAGATTATTTCATGAATTTTGTTTACGGCATTCAAAACGCCTTTACCCATGTAATCTGAACCACCATCTCTTAATTCATGAGCCTCATGTGCTCCAGTACTAGCACCACTTGGCACAATTGCTTTACCAGAGACTCCAGACTCTAGAAAGACTACTGCCTCTACTGTTGGATTTCCTCTTGAATCAAGAACTTGTCTTGCTTCAATAGTGTCGATCAAGAAATCAAAGTTGTCTTTCACATTTCAATTATTACTATATAAATCCTATTAATAGCTGAGGTATTTGGCTAATTATGAAATAAATTAAATTCAATTTGTATAATAATAAATTAATAATTTTAAATAGAATTATTGATTAAAACTATTACGTAGTAGGCAAATTTGTAGAAAAGTACTTAAATAAATAATTCTTTTTTTAAAAAAATATAACTAATTTGTTATGAAAACAAAATTTTTTTTAATTTTTTTAAGAAATAATTTCGAAAAAAAACTATATCGAATATTAATCAAAAATATATTTTATATTAAATATACATTCATAAAAATGAATTTTTAAGTTTTTTATGAAGAAAACACTTACCTCTAGTCCAGAATTATTTAGTAATCTTTCTTGGGATCTTCTTTTATTAGGTGAAGAAGCAGCAAAAAAATGGGGACATTCAGAATTAAATATTGAACATATTATTCAAACACTTTTTACAGCAAATCAATTCGCTAATTTTATTGAAAAGTTATCAATAGATCAAAACATGGTTTTAGATATAACTGAGGATTTTCTTGAAGAAACCCCTGTTGATGATTCAGATAACCTAACCATTGGAGAGGATCTAGAAGTTTTACTTGATAATGCTAATCACATAAAAATTCAATGGGGGTCTAATCTCATAGAGATACCTCACTTATTGATTGCAATTGCTAGGGATGAAAGATTAGGCTACTACGTTTTCGAAGAAGGTAATTTGTCGGTAGATAAGTTAGAAGCCGAATTAAGAATATACCCTACAGTCCCTAAAATTCAAAATAATGATTCATTAAAAACTAAAGCCGCAACTGATAATAAAAATTTTCCAGAAAACATAAATAAGTCAGAAGAAATTAAACAAGATAAAATTATTCTTTCATCAAAAGATGAGTATATTTTAGATTCTTTTAAAGAGAATAAGGAAGAATCTGCACTCTCTTTATATGGAAAAGATCTAACCGAAGAAGCAAGATTAGGCTATCTAGATCCTGTAGTTGGAAGAGAAGTTGAAATTAATAATTTGATGAGAGTACTTTCAAGAAGAAATAAAAATAATCCAATCCTTATTGGCTACCCAGGAGTAGGAAAAACTGCAATAACACAATTACTTGCACAACTTATTGTTAAAGGGAAAGTCCCAGATTCATTAAAAAACTCTAAAATTATTTTACTTGATTTCGGTGCTCTTGTATCTGGCACAAAATTTAGAGGTCAATTAGAAGAACGATTAAGAACAATATTGGATGAATTGAAAGATCCCAATCAAGGAGTAATTTTATTTATAGATGAAATTCATACAATATTAACTTCTGAAAGATCAACTATAGATATAAGTAGTATGCTTAAGCCATTATTAACAGGGGGTGATCTTAGATGCATTGGATCAACAACTCCAGAACGTTTTAGGGAAAGTATTGAAAAAGATCAAGCATTAAATAATTGCTTTCAAAAAATCTTTGTGAATGAACCAACATTACAAGTCAGTTCGAAAATTCTTAATGGTGTAAAACGAAAGTACGAAATACATCACGGCATTAAAATCACAAAAGAAGCTGTTGAGTATGCTGCCAAGCTCGCAAATAGATATATAAGTGATAAATATCTTCCTGACAAAGCTATAGATTTAGTTGATGAAGCAGCCGCACAACTCAAAATAGAATCAAGCTTAAAACCTCATTTATTAATTGAAGCAGAAAAGAAATTAGAAGAAAAAAATTTAGAAATCAATGAATTATCTAATGAAGATTACAATAAAAAAACTATTCTTTTATCTGAAAAAGAATTTCTCTCAAATAAATTAATTCAAATAAATACAAGATGGTTAAATCAGAGAGAAACTCTAACAAAATTAATATCTCTTTTTTCGGAAGAAGAAAAATGCATAAAAAAAATAGAAGGGTCCTCAAAAGGATTAATAAAAGTTGATTTAGATGAGTTTGAACAGTACTTATCAGAAATAAGAAGCGAAATTAAAACTATTGACGAGAATTTTAAGTTTTTAAAAGAAAACAACGAATTTCTTATCAAGTATGAAGTACAACCAGATGATATAGCTGATGTAGTTTCAAAAATGACAGGAATTCCTATTTCCAAAGTAGTATCAAACGAGAGAAAAAAATTAGTAAATTTAGAAAAAGAAATTAGTCAAAAAGTTATCGGGCAAGATAAAGCGATTACTGCAATATCTTCAGCGATAAGAAGAGCAAGAGCAGGAATGAAAAACCCTAAACGCCCTATAGGTTCATTTTTATTTATGGGACCCACAGGTGTAGGGAAGACGGAATTAGCAAAGTCATTAGCGTCTTCCTTATTTGATGAAGAAGAAGCCTTACTAAGACTTGATATGAGTGAATATATGGAACGAAATGCAGTCGCAAGACTACTCGGAGCTCCTCCAGGCTATGTAGGCTATGAGGAAGGAGGACAATTAACCGAGGCAGTAAAAAGAAAACCCTATTCCGTAATTCTCCTCGACGAAATTGAAAAAGCTCATAGTGAAGTCTTTAATATTTTATTACAAGTTTTAGATGAGGGGAGATTAACGGATTCTCAAGGGAGCACTATTGATTTTAAAAATACAGTCATAATTATGACTAGTAACCTCGCAGGAAAAGCTATATTAGAAAATCAAATACAATCAAACAAATCAAATCTTAATAAAAAACTTTTAAATGAATCTCTTGAAAAAGCTATCGCCAACTCTTTATCATCAATTTTTAGACCAGAGTTTTTAAACCGAATTGACGAAGTAATCAAATTTGACCCACTTTCAAGAGAGCAATTAGAGAGGATAATATTGCTACAGATAGAAGATTTAAAAATTTTATTACTTGAACAGAATATTCAAATAAACATCGATAAAAAAGTTGTTATTAAAATAGCTAATGATGCATATGAGCCTCAATATGGAGCAAGATCTATAAACAGAGAATTACGAAGGCAAATAGAAAATCCACTAGCTACAAAACTTTTAGACGATAATTTTAATAACAAAAAGACAGTTTTTATAAAAATAGATCCCAAAAATAAAGATTCACTTTTATTTACTCCTGGCTCATAAGTAAATTAATAAGTTAAGATATTAAATAAGCTAATTACTTTAGTTTAAATTTAAAATACGTGACTAGTCCAACTACCAATCAAGAACCCCAAAAAAAAGCAGCTTCCGATGAAATGGACCTAGCAAAGAAAAAGAAAAACTTCTTTGCATCTACTTATGACGAACTAAAATTAGTTGTATGGCCAAACAAACAACAATTATTTAGTGAATCAGTTGCTGTAATCATAATGGTATCCTTTTCTGCTGCTGCAATAGCAACTGTAAGTAGATTCTATGGATGGGCTGCAGAACAAATTTTTCAATTAAACTAAAAAATTATTGAATTCAAATTTATGAATTTATATATTTAATTTCAAATTTTTCAATTTAACATGAGTAACGAATCATCAAGCAATTTAATCTCCACGAAAGCAAATACTAGTATTGCAAGATGGTATGCCATTCAAGTTGCTTCTAGCTGCGAAAACAAAGTAAAAGCAACTCTAGAACAAAGATCTGTAACTTTAGGAGTGAATAATAGAATTCTAGAGATTGAAATACCGCAAACTCCAGGAATAAAGCTTAAAAAAGATGGTTCAAGGCAAACAACTGAAGAAAAAGTTTTTCCTGGATATGTATTAGTCAGAATGGTTTTAGATGAGGACACAATGATGGCTGTTAAAAGTACACCTAACGTTATTAATTTTGTTGGTGCAGAAGATGGCAGAGGCAGTGGTAGGTCCAGAGGTCACATTAAGCCTAGACCTTTGTCAAGACAAGAAGTTAATAGAATATTTAAACGAGCTTCAGAAAAGAAAGCTATCGTGAAATTAGATATTGAAGCGAAAGACAGAATCATTGTTACTAGTGGACCCTTCAAAGATTTCCAAGGAGAAGTTGTTGAGGTTTCAGGAGAGAGAAATAAATTGAAAGCATTACTTTCAATATTTGGGCGCGAGACTCCTGTAGAATTAGAATTCTCACAAATCAGCAAACAGAATTAAAGATTTTTAATTTGTTTGTTGATTATCCCATTTCTATTTAAAAACGAACCTAAAAGATTATGGCAAAAAAAGTTGTTGCGTTAATTAAGCTAGCACTTCAAGCAGGGAAAGCAAATCCTGCTCCTCCAGTTGGACCAGCTTTAGGTCAACATGGTGTTAATATTATGGCCTTTTGCAAAGAATATAATGCACGTACTCAAGATAAAGCTGGTTTTGTAATACCAGTAGAAATTTCTGTTTTTGAAGATAGAAGTTTTACTTTCATTACTAAAACCCCACCTGCATCAGTTTTGATTACAAAAGCTGCTGGAATCGAGAAAGGTGCTGGAGAATCCGCAAAAGGTTCTGTAGGGCAAATAAGCAAATCTCAACTTGAAGAGATAGCCAAAACTAAACTTCCTGATTTAAACTGTACAAGTATTGAATCTGCAATGAAGGTCATTGAGGGCACAGCTCGAAATATGGGAGTCTCTATTTCAGATTAATTACCTATCAAATTAAATACAGGGGAGGTTTAAAAAACCGATTGAACCCAAAAACATTATGAAAAAACTATCTAAAAGAATGGCTCTTCTCTCTGAAAAGATTGAAGATCGCGTCTACCAGGCAAAAGATGCATTGAATCTAGTTAAAGAAAATGCTAATGCCAAGTTTGATGAAACCATCGAAGCTCACATACGTTTAGGGATAGATCCTAAATATACTGACCAACAGTTAAGAACTACTGTTGCACTGCCTAATGGAACAGGCCAAACTATAAAAATTGCGGTTATTACAAGTGGTGAAAATGTTGCCAAAGCTAAAACTGCAGGAGCTGATTTATTTGGTGAAGAAGATTTAGTTGAAGATATAAATAAAGGGAAAATGGATTTTGATTTATTAATAGCTACTCCAGATATGATGCCAAAGGTTGCTAAGTTAGGAAGGGTATTAGGACCTAGAGGTCTGATGCCTAATCCTAAAGCAGGCACTGTAACAAATGATATTGATAATGCCATTAAAGAATTCAAAGCAGGGAAGCTAGAATTCAGAGCTGATAAAGCTGGCATAGTGCATGTACGTTTTGGTAAAGCAAGTTTTTCGTCTGAAGCATTATTTGATAATCTAAAGACTCTACAAGAAGCTATTGACAAAAATAAACCTAGCGGTGCTAAAGGAAAATATTGGAAAACAATGTACATATCCTCAACAATGGGGCCTTCAGTTCAGGTTGATATAAATGGATTACAAGAATTTGTTCAAGAAAGTTAACTTCTTGTAGTACAATAAATATTGCAATAATACGGCCAAAGAAAGTAGGTTAATTTAGTTTCCTAAATTAATAAACCCTACCGAGGTTACGTTAATTTTTTATCCATTGGATCGAATAATAGCGGCATCCTCTTTTTAATTTTGCCGCATTTCCTGCTCTTCCTAAACTACGATCCAAAAACAGAAAATGGGCCGAACACTAGAGAATAAGCAACAAATCGTTGAGGAGATCAAAACTCTCTTAAACGAATCGGAAATGGCAGTAGTTCTTGACTTTAAAGGTTTAACTATCAAAGAGATGTCTGACTTGAGAGCAAAATTGCGCTCAAATAACGGCATTTGTAAAGTTACAAAAAATTCATTAATGCGCAGAGCAATTGATGGACAAAGTAATTGGACAGACCTTGAATCTTTATTAACTGGTACTAATGCATTTGTTTTAATAAAAGATGATGTGGGTAGCGCAGTAAAAGCTATCCAGACCTTTCAAAAAGAAACAAATAAATCCGAAACTAAAGGTGCTTTATTCGAAGGAAAACTTCTTAGTGAATCTGAAATCAAAGAAATCGCTAACCTTCCTTCAAAAGAGGTACTAATGGCGAAAATTGCTGGTGCATT
>Ga0209433_10000228_pt1 | contig 17246 bp, 22 predicted proteins | sample METZYME_5_50m_FD_187552 | JGI IMG/M metagenome (GOLD analysis project Ga0209433, IMG submission 187552) | Marine microbial communities from oxygen minimum zone in mesopelagic equatorial Pacific - METZYME_5_50m (SPAdes) (version 2) | ecosystem: Environmental > Aquatic > Marine > Oceanic | place...
AATATGCTGGCATCTTACTAAGAATTAAATAAAATACATACATGAATATTGCTGTCTTTAGTGATAAATTTTCTGGCACTTTAAGCGCCATTGAAGTGCTTGACATTGTTAAAAATAAGTTTGTGGATTCGAATATAAATGCAGACTACTTCAGTATTACTGATGGTGGACAAGAAAGTACAGAAATTTTCAAAAGTTATGATTTTAAAATTCATGATAGTTTTGAAACATTTAATTGCGATAATTCATTATCTATAGTTGAGTCAGTTGACATAAACGGTAATATTTTTTTTGAGTCAGCTCAAATAATAAGCATTAACACTAATAAAAAAGCTATGTCAATAAACTCTGGATGCTTATCCGAAGTTATTGAAAAAACAGAAACTCTTGGAACTGGTGGCTCAAAGACTGTAGATTTTGGAATTGGACTATTGAGCAAGTTGGGCATGGAGTTTATTTCAAATGGTGAAGTAATTAATAATCCTGTTCCTGAAAATTTTTCTTTTATAGACAGCATCAAAACAACAAACTTTAATCCTGATATTGAGCTTATAGTTTTGAGTGATACAAGTATTCCTTTACTTGGTGAAAACTCAGCTTTTGATGTTTTTGGACCTCAAAAAGGTATGTCTGAAGAAGATATAGTAAATCATAAATTAGAAGTTGAAAGATTGATAACACTTATTGATAAAGAGCTTGTTTTGGGTGTAAATCCAAATGAAACGTTCTCAGGAGCAGCCGGTGGTTTAACATTTACATTGAATCAGATACTTGGCTGTGAAATAAAAAGTGGAGCACAATACTTTTTAGAGGAAACCAATTTAATAAGTAAATTAAAAAATTACGACATAGGTATATTTTGTGAAGGAAAATTTGATGAATCTTCACTCGAGGGGAAAATAATTGGAGAGTTGTTGAAAAAATTTGATGGAGATAACTTTTTTTTGGGTGGACAATATACAGCAAAAAATAAAAATATTTTTGTAAACCACTTTGAGTGTGGGGCCAAGGGTATTAAAAATCCAAAGGAATCACTTGAGATAGCTACAACTGAATTAATTAAAGTATTACAAAAGTATTAATATCTCAATATGACAATTCCATCACCATGTATAAATATTTGCGTAACTGATCCAGACAGCGATTTATGTTTAGGATGTGGACGGACAACTCCAGAAATTTCAAAATGGTCAAGATATAGTGACAATGAAAAAAGACAAGTAATTGAAATAAGTAGAACAAGAATGGATGCCGAACAGTTAAAAGAATTTGATAAAGCCTATAAAAAAATTCAAGAAAGAGTTAATGGCAATATAAAAAAACAAAAGTTACAAAACAAAGAAGACTAGTTATCTAGTTTATTTTTTATATGTAACTCTGTAATAAACAAAAAAAGCTATAAAAGCTAAGAAACCCAAAATATTTGTTAGATTAATTGGATTAGGCATGTCTGCCCAAACACCTGTTACAAATGCTAAGAACCAAGTTATAACTGCGAGTAGAGGCCAATTAATTTTCATTTTATTTTTTTTATCATTAATTTTTATTAATCGATTTATCAAGAAATTCAGGTATTTCAATGTTCAACTCTATGTAAACATTTGATAACAAAGTTCTGAATGCTTTGTCAAAATATTCATCAACGGACGAATCTTGATCATCTCCATACCACCAAAACCAGTCTGAACCCTCTGCTAACAACAAATATTCATAAGCTTGTTCAATTTGTTCATCTGTGAAATTCCCCGATTGTTTTGCTTCTTCAAAATCAATTCTTGTTTGATAGAGATAATCCCATGCTTGATTTTCATCGGCCTCTCCTATCCAAGTACCAAAATTTGGTTGAAACCATGATGCGGGATACAGTTCGTCGATTGTCTCAATACTATCTCCATACATTTGTAAATAGTCAGTAGGAGTTACTGTTTCTAACCAATCATATTTTGTAAGAACTTCATACATTCCATTCAAAAAATCGATTCCATCATTTGAATAATTTTCCCAAAAATTTTCACCGTCAGCAATTATTGATACAACTGGAATAAAATCCAAGTCAGCTGTTTTTTCACGTAATTTTAAAATAGTATTTTCAAATTCTTCAACAGAAATATCTGTTCTTTTTTCCGAATAACCAAACATCTTATCAGACAAATAATTATCTCTAAAAAATACTGGTACTGTATCACCATTAGATAAAACAGTTTTCCAGGGTCTATATAGCAATTCTGGTTTAGACGCTACTCCCCCAACCCATCTTTGAATCCTTATATCTAATGATTTTTCTAAAGGGTTTTGGCCGGTTGCAATCCAAGAAATATCCTCATTATTAAAATAGTGTAAAACTTCCTGGGCAACCGCACCCTCTGCAGGCCACATACCATTTGGATAAAATCCAAAATTTTCAAAAAAAATGTCTTTACTTTTTTTAACATGGACCACTGCATCATCCTGAAAGCTAAAATTATTTTTCGGAAAATCTGATGTAGTATCTCCTATTTTTCCTAAATCCGAATTATGTATAAGGGGAAGTATAGGATGTGCAAACGGTGTAGTAGTAAGCTCTATATGGTTATTGTTGTATGCGTTAAGATGTTCTGGTATTACTTTATCAATAATTTCTTTATGAATTTCTAAAATTATTTTTTTATCCTCCTCAGAGAAATTACTACCTTTTTCAATAATTTTATTTAATGGTTCAGAAGATAAATATTTTGGATCAGTCCAACCAAGGTTAAACAAAACTTGAAGATCGATATAATCTTGTGTAGTCCATTGCTCCGAATATTGTCTTAGGTTTCTAAGTTCTATATATCGAGGATAAGAATTTATAATTCTTGTATTAATATCAAAGAATCTATCTCTTATAAATTTTTTTTGCAATTCTGTAAGTTCTCTGCCTTTAACTTCTGTGTGAATCCAATAAATATCTTTAGATCCATTTGAAAGTTCATTTAACTGATTCATTAAAGTTGGCGTTAAGTTAAAAGTGACCTTTAATTCTTCAAATTGTTGAACCATCTCAACCATATCAAGATAATCTTTTGTTGCATGAAGTCTGACCCAAGGCTTTGAAAAGTTTCCATTATTATCTTTTGGATAATAAGGCTGGTGTTGATGCCACATTAACATTACATATAATTCTGGCTTTTCATGTGTATCGACGTTTTCCTCTATTGAAACTGTTACAGGTGTTGATTGTGGCATATTATCAACTAATGATGTTTCAGTACAAAACACAAAAAACAAAAGAAATATAACTAAATATTTTTTCATTTAAATAATTATATAAAAAGCTTATTCAAACATCTCTATAACAGTATCTTTTTCAGGTGTTGAAAATATTTTATTAAATGTGTCTTCATACAAAGAATAAAAAATAGGTAGCTCTTGTTTAAGTTCTTCAGGTGTAGAAATTGTAAACTCATCATGAGGTAACTCATAAATATCTCCATAATCCCAGCTCACAATTATTCCCCAAAAAGCAAACTCAATAGCTGTTACCTTATTGAAATCTTCAATGCTTCCATACTTTTTGATATCTTCATAACTTGAGATATCAAAAATGCCATTATCAACTGCTTCCTCCATTGCTAGATTAATTTTCGAATTTGGATTTTCCCAATTCCACTCTTCAAATTCAAGGGCAAATGCTACACCAGTTATTGTGTGTAGTAGATGCTCTATAACCTCTCCAATTTGTTCTTCTGGCCTTACGTTTAAATATTCCCAAATAAAATCTGTATGATTATCTTCGTAGCCTTTACCCGGGCAACAATCTACTCCTGGAGGATCCGAATCTAAATTATATCGCTCAGGACCTTCGTAACCTACCTTCTGAAAAACAAGATTATTCTTTGTATTAACAAGATATTTATCTCTTAACTCATAATTGATATTTTCACCTTCTTCAAGCATTAGGTTATATAAATCTGCGACTTTGTATGCAAAATCATCAGAGACTTCTGGGAGAATAAATATTCTAATGTCAGCAACGTCTAAATATCTTTGAAAATCTAAATAAGAATTATCTTCTATTATTTCTCCTCGAGTTAAGCTAACCTGAGTAACTTTTTCAATTTCAACATCTTGAGAATAATCTTCCTGTTGATTGTCACCGTCTCCACCACAAAAAGAAAGAAGGATAAAAAAATTCAATACAAATATATATTTATACTTTTTCAATTTTTTATCCTAGTGGTGCTAATTTTGCTGTGAAATGTCTAAGAAGCTTTGGTTGTTCAATAATTTTATATCCTTTTAGACTATCTTTTCTCTCAGCTAACTTTTCTAATACTTCAGCAACATAATCAAAATGACTTTGTGTATATGTTCTTCTTGGAGCAGCAAGTCTAACAAGTTCATGTGTAGCAGGTGTATCAGGTTCTCCATTTTCATTTGCAACCCCAAAGGCTAGTGTTCCCAATTCAACAGCTCTTACACCACCAATTAAATAGATTTCACACGCAACCGAGTGTCCTGGGTATTCATGAGGAGGTATGTTAGGTAAAAATGTTTTTGCATCTATGTACATAGCGTGACCACCTGCAGGTTGAACAACTGGTATGTCGTAACTCAATGCCTTTTCAGCTAAGTAAGAAATTGATCTAGCACGATATTCTAAATAATTTTTATCCGTAATTTCTTTAAGACCTTGTGCTAAAGCATCTAAATCTCTACCTGCTAATCCTCCATATGTCGGAAACCCTTCAGTGAGAATTAATAAATTTCTTGCAGCTTCCGCTAAAGCATCATCGTTGAACGCAAGAACTCCTCCAATATTTCCAAATCCATCTTTTTTTAAACTAATTGTGCAGCCATCAGCAAGTCGAAAAGCTTCTTTTGCTATTTCTCTTATCTCAACATTTTTATAGTCTTCTTCTCTTTGTGAAACAAACCACGCATTTTCTGCAAACCTACATGCATCTAGTAGAAACATCTTGTTGTACTTAATACAAAGCTCTTTGACTTTTTTTAAATTATCCATTGAGACAGGTTGACCTCCACCTGTGTTATTTGTAATTGTCATTAGTACAAATGGAATTTTGTCACTATCAGGTCCCTTCAGAAGTTCTTCTAATTTCTCTAAATTAACATTTCCCTTAAAAGGCGCTGGAGATAGGAGATCTAAGCCTTCTTCACACAAAAGATCCACGGGATTTGACTGTGCAAACTCAAAGTTAGCTCTAGTAGTGTCAAAATGACTATTGCTTGGAATAATGTCCCCTTCCTTAACACTAATTGTCGCAAGAATTTTTTCACTTGCTCTACCTTGATGTGTTGGGATAATGTGTTTATACCCAGTGAGATCAGAAAGCACTTCATGAAATCTCTGCCATGAATGCGAACCTGCATAGGATTCATCTCCTCGCATTATTGCGGCCCACTGTTCTGACGACATTGACCCTGTGCCTGAATCTGTAAGTAAGTCAATAGTTACCTCTTGTGACTTCAACCCAAACACATTCCAATGTTCTCTTTCCAGGAATTCTCTTCTCTCCTGTTCGGTCGTAATAGGAAGAGACTCAACAGATTTTATCTTAAAAGGTTCAATGATTGTTCTAAACTCCATACTCAAATTGTAACTAATCGTTTTTCAGATATCATAAAGTCTATGGTGGAAATTCATAATTCTGTTGCAAAAGTCTATGAAGAGAACAAAGAAACTCTTGAAATATTTGAGTGCTTAGATGAATTTTCTGATACTCAAAACTTTTGTGATCATTATGGGTTTGATATTGAAGATTCTTGTAATGCAATTTTAATTAAAGCAAAGAAGCCAGAAGAGTTTTATGCCATGTTTTGTGTTTTAGGTGCAAATAGATTAGACGTAAACCATAAGGCTAAAGTGGCTATGGGAGCAAAGAGAGTAAGTTTTGCCTCAAGAGAAGAAGCTGAAACTGTGACTGGTCAATTATATGGCGGAATTAGTCCACTTGGATTACCTGAAAATGTTAAGGTTTATATAGATAAAAACGTAACTGATCGAGAAAAACTATTTATTGGAGCTGGGAATAGGGTCTCTAAATTTTTTCTTTCACCTAAAGCTTTAATCCAGTTATCCAGTGCTACAGTCTTGGATTTAACCTAGACCAGTTCGACATAAACTAGCAGCTTGAGGAAGAAGGGCTTTACCATTAAATCCTGGCAGTCTTCCGCCTTGAAGATAAGTTTTTAGACTTCCTTTTATATTTTCAAATTCATCTGGATCAATCTTTTGTGGTTCGAGCAACACTTGTAGATTATCAGGTAAACGCTCCTCTAAAAACTCTCGTTGGACACTATCTAACTCCCCAACATACTCTGATAAAAGATTAAGCGTAATTTCGTAACTATCAATTACTTCAATACAATTTTCGTATTCTATTTTAGAAAGTGGGCTGGTGTCTACCTGGTAGTCTGTCCTGTATTGAAAAAATAAAATTAGAATTACAAATATTAATAATGTATAAAGTAAAAATTTAAACGGCAATAGGACAATTTTTTTCACAGGCCAAATCACAAATTTAAAAAGTCTTTTAATCATATTGTTTTTAGTTTAATGCTATTACAAGACACTGGCACGCACCGCCAGATTTGAGAAACTCAGAAACATTAGCTACCTCAGCGTGAAGACCAAGTCCCTCTACAGTTTTAATTGCTTCAATATCTTCCGAAGGAAATATGACTGTGTTATTTATTACAACCGCATTGCAAGCCAACTTGTTTGCATCGTGCTCTGATACAGGAATAAGGTTAAATAAACTTTCAAATGCACTTAATGACTGATCTTTAAATGCCTCTGGATAAAAAATAGCATCTCCAGTCGGAAATTGTTGAAAACAAGTATCTAGATGATAAAACTTTTCTTGAGCTAACTCAACAATTATTGGTTCCAATTGAAATTCTTCAGCAATGAAAAGCAGCGCTTCTTTGTCACTTCTTATACCATATGATCCAACTAAATAATTGCCATAAACAAAGGCGTCACCTCTGCCTTCGAATTTAAACTCTGATGGTATTCGTCCAACACTATAGCCATTATCGCTAAACCAGTTCATATATAAGTCCTCTTCACCACGTCTTTCTTCAAATTTAAAATTAGCGATGAGAACATTTTTATCATTTATAATTCCTGAATTTGCGGTAAATACAAGATCCGGAAATTCCCTAGAAGGAGGGACTACTTTTACTTCTGCTCCAGCTTTTTCAATTGTAGATTTTAAATTATTCCACTGATCTTTTGCCAAATCTAAATCAACTGTAACTCCTGCAATCATCCAAGGGTTAATGGAGTACTCTACTTTGAAAAAATCTGGAGAACTCATGAGAACTTGTTTTTGAATCATGCTTATATTTTACATTTTTATACATTAAATGTATATTCCTATGTATGAAAGATTACTTATTTTCCCCAATCAAAAGCAACTTTGTTTTGCAGTGCCATAAATTAAATGAACAAAATGTTCCTAACGTTGGCACAAAATCCTTGGATGGATTTATAAATCTCGTAGAAAACTCCGATTACAACGAATGCATATTAAGAAACAATGAAGTTATAGGGTATATAGTTTGTTTTCAAGATAATGAAAACACTATAAATTACATGCGGCAGATAAAACATAAAAACTTTAATGAGATTGGCAAGAGAGTAAGTAATTTTTTATACATCGATAGAGTTGCAGTTGAAAATCATTATAGAAAAAGTAAGCTAGGTACTGCACTTTATAAAAATACTCTCAATTTTGCGAAAGAAAATTTTATAAAGAATTTAACTGCTGAGATAAATCTTCTCCCATCTATAAATGAAGCTTCCTTTAAGTTTCACAAATCTTTTGGTTTTAATGAAATTGACACTGTAAAATATTCTGAAGATTATGAGGTCTCATTACAAAAGCTATTAATAAATAGTTAGAATAAATCTATGCAATTTGATTTACCTAGACGCCAGAGAAAAAGCTTTGAAGTTATCACAAAAACTGCCTTATCAAACAAATTAAATAAAGAACAAGCAATCGAAGTTTTCAACAAAATAAAAAAAGAACATGAAAACTCTCCTAATACTTTTGGGTCCACTTCTGGAAAAAAAGAGTCTGTTTTAGAATTATTAATAATTGTGGGTAATCAAATTGCAAGTGAATATAAGGATTGTGAAGTTTCAGTCAAACAAGGTGTCCCAGAACTTAATAAAACAAAATCTTAATATTGCAGCTTCAATCACTAACCGTCGAATTTATTATTCTACAAATTAGTGTCGCTTTTAGCCCAGGTCTAATTATTGCATTAGTGGTTAATGAAGCTGTTCAAAAAGGAAGAAAAAATGCTCTTCAAGTTGCTTATGGTGCGGCAACTGGTGCAATAGGAATAACCACAATTACTGCTGCAGTTATTACTTATATATTTTCGTTAATTCCTGAAATACTAACTTTAATTTATATTTTTGGAATAATTTATATCTTTTATAAAGGAATCAAAACTTTACAGGATAAAGGAGATAGTCCTGAGGTACTTGGCTCAGCATCCTTTATGTCAGGATTTAAAATTAATCTTGCAAATCCAAAAATGTGGGTTTTCTATTTGTCTGTATTGCCGTTATTTATAGCAGATGAATCTAATATTTTTTCTACCCTTATTTTTCTTGGTATTGTGACAATACTTATTAATCTTTTTGCAGATATTTCTTATGCTTTAGTAAGTAGTTATTTATTTGATAATTCGTCAACAAAAGTAAAAAGATACATAAATATCATAAGTGGTGTTTGTTTAATTGGTGTTGGTTTGTATTTATTCTTCAGTCGATTTATCTGAATCTTCAGTCGGTTTATCTGCATCTTCAGCAGATTTATCTGTGTTATCAGATTTGTCATCTTTAAAAAGTTCTGAAATTGCACCAATACTGCCAAGAGTGGCTGATAAATCTGCCGGCAAGAAAATCTTTGTAGCATTTCCATCCGCTACTTTTTCAAGTGACTCCAAATACTTAATTGCAATTAAGTCATTTGTTGGGTCTCCCTTATGGATTGCATCAAATACTTTTTCAATTGCCTCAGCTTCACCTTCAGCAATTGCAACTTTTTCATATTTTTGAGCATCAGCAACTTGTTTTAAAGCCTCTGCCTCACCAATTGCATCCAAAACTTGTGACTCTTTTCTACCCTCTGCTGTAAGAATTGCTGCTCTTTTTTCACCTTCAGCTTCAGTAACTACAGCTCTTCTATCTCTTTCAGCTTTCATAACTTTGTTCATAGCGTCTTGAACATCTTGTGGTGGATCAATTCTCTGAATTTCAACTCTAACTACCCTTGTTCCCCATTTGTCAGTTGCTTCATCAAGAATAAGCTTCAGCTGCGTATTAATAGTCTCTCTAGAAGTTAATGCTGCGTCTAATTCTAAGTCACCAACTACATTTCTTAAGTTTGTTTGTGCTAGTTTTGTAGCAGCTTGAATGAAGTCTCCAACGTTATAAACAAGTTTTTTAGGGTCTGTAGGTTCATAATAAATTATTGCATCGACCGTTATCGTAACGTTATCTTTTGTAATAACTTCTTGTGGAGGAACATCAATTACTTGCTCTCTCATGTCCACAATTATTATTCTTTCTAAACCAGGAATAACAATATTTAAACCCGATTTTGCCTCTCTGTGAAACTTACCTAATCTTTCAACAAGTCCTGTTTCAAAAGGCCTGATAATCCTAAATATTCTAAATAACACAACTCCGAGCAGTACTATTATTACTACCCATCTGACTAAACCTAATATAAATTCCATAATTATATTTTAACCTTCCTTCGTTTGTACCTCTAATTTTGTACCGTTTACACTTATTACTTTTACTTCTGATCCTGCTGGAATCCTTCGATCTAGCGAAACTACTTGCCAATCATCTCCATATACATGTTGTAAAGTTGATTCATAAATATCTAGCTCTTCAGTCGTAACAAAAGACATTCCTATATACTTATTTGCTCCTTCAGAAAATCCCTTGCTAGATTTCTTTTCTTTATTTCTAGGACCAAAAACCTTCACGGATAAATATACGCCCACAAGGCTAAAAATTACAAAAGTTGACAACTGGATATTTTGACTTTCTGTAAATAAAGATACAATACCTGCGAAAAAAGAACCAACTGCAAATGGAAGTATAAAAAAAGTTGGCACTAAAAGTTCTGCTAATAAAAGTACAGCCGCTGTTATGAACCAGATTTGTGTCATAATGACAATCTAATTATCTTGTTCATCCTTTTCAAGTTGTTCTTGTTCAAACCTATTTAAAGCTAATAAAAACATTATGAAGAGGATTCCGGAACCAATTAAAAATGTTATTGGAATAATTCTTATTTCAAATGCATTTAATCCATCAATGCTTGTTGGTGCTGGGCCTCTTGGGGCATAAAGTATGAAGAAAATTGAATTAATTACCCCCCAACCAAATATTGCAGCTCCAGTAATTAAGAAACCTAATCTTTTTCCAACATTTGTTGCGTTCAATAAAAATGTTGATCCAGCAAATACAATGAGGGAACCAATAAACATGATTATTCCAGTAACTAATAAGTTAGATGAAAGAAGTGATCGCATTATTTCACGCATCGGGCTTCATTCCTCTCAGATAATCAATTATTAAAGCTATGTCAGATTCAGGAAGCACTGCTCCAAAGCCAGGCATTTTTCCTCCACCCACACCATTGACGCCGTAAGCTTTACCATTTACGGAGCCTTTAACAATAAAATCAATAAAATCTTCTCTTTGTTTAAATTGTATGTTTACTCTACCAGCTCTTAATGCAGGTCCTAATCCTCCTGAAGCTATTTCTTTAGTATATGCAACACCGGCAGAATATCCTGCTGTATGACACCTAGCACAATATGCATTGAATAACCCCACAGCCCTTTTTGCTTTTTCTAAATCTCCATCAAAAGTGGAGTCTGCTATTTCTTCAAAGGAAACTTCCCAAAGTTTTTCTTCAAGTGCTTTTTCAAGAAATGCTAAACCTGTTTCGGCTTCATTTAAAAACTTGTCAAAACCCTCAGAAACTATTCTTATATTAATAAGTTCAGATTCAAGCTGTGATAATAATCCTTTTGCTACTGATAAATCTTTTCTTCCAGGTATTGACTGTTCATTATCAGGATCCAAATTCAATATATTTGTACCTAAAGTTTCAGATATGGATGCGCTGTAAGATGATAATTCTATTTCTACTGAATCACTTAAACCATCCTCATCAGTATCAATACCACCTTCTTTTAATAATAAATCAGTAACATCTTTAACAGCTTTTTCTACAATTGGTAATTTTATAGGGGCATCCTTTACACTTTGTATCAATTCTTTTTGTCTAGCAATTTCGTTTTCAACTAATAATTCTGATGTTTCTAATCTTGATAGCGAACTATTTATATTCATTTCAATAGTTTGAAGCTCTTCGTCCTGAGAAATTTGAAAATGGTGCATGTATTCTATTAAATCATCTAATTGACCGTCATTCATGGGGCCACCACCCTCTAGTCCCCATGCGGGCATCGGAGAATTTGCACGTCCATAAATTAACCAATAACGTACTTCATCATCATCATATCTATAAAATACATTATTAATTGCAGGGGCTGCCCAAGTAACATTAATCCCACTTCTTTTTTCAACATAGGAGGCAGCTCCACCAGATCCGTCTGCACCGTGACAATTTCCGCATCCAAATTCTTCATAAAGATGCTCTCCTCTTTCAACGGATACTTCATCAAATTCTTCAACAAAGCCTTGTTGCCTATCTTGTTCACCAAGATAATAAAGAGGGATCATAATTGTTAAAAGAGAAGCAATTATGACTGCAACTGTTAAAGTTCTGTCTAAAGTTTTAGTTTCTAAATCATCATCTGTTCTATATTTTGTTAAGTTTGGGGCATAGTCTTGCACTTTACCTGAACCTCTAAATCCAGAAGCAGTAAAAAACGCTAACGCAGCGATTATGCCTAATGCAATTAGTGTTATTGAAAGTGAACTTGTCATATTATTCCTCTGTTGTTAGAGCGATACAAGATAATCCTTGAGGATACTTAACTGACATTCCTGGTGCTCTTGGAGACTCAATAATCGTACCTGTATCAATTATTAATCTTCCATTTGAGTTTGTGACGTTAAACCTATCGAGATTTCTAGGTGCTGGACCAGCAAAATATTCTCCGATCATATTATATTTAGAACCATGACATGGACATTCAAAACCCTGGGATGAGTTGCACCATGGAACTCTACACCCTAAATGTACACATCTTTGATAAACTGCCACAAGTCCATCGGTAACTGTAGAGCCTGAGGAAAACTGTGAATTTGCGGCAGCAGTGGCATCAAGAGGAAGCACATAAGCCCTTGCTGATGGAATAAAGGCTGGTATAACTGAGCCATCTGCTTGGAATATTTGATCTTTAATGTCTTCTATAGAACCTGCATCAATTTTGGATCCAAATCCACCAGAAACTTTTGGCCATATAAATCCTAAGTATGAAATTAATTGAATGCCTGCAAAAGCCCCAAATGAAATTCTCAGTGCTTTTGTTAAAAACTGTCGCCTTGTTATTCCTGCCTCTTCTTCAGATATCTCCTCATAAATAACTTTTTCTTCAAGTTTTACTGCACCATCAGAGTCAATAATTGGTTCATCTATTTCTTCAACAGTTTCTTCAGGCTCTTCTTTTGGCTGTTCAGGTTCAAAAAAATTAGTTTGTGATTTATCTTCTTTTAATGCCTTTTTATCTAATTTTTTTTTCCAGTTACTACTTTTAGGCTTTCTTCCAGTAACAATTACTATAATTCCAACAATTCCCAATAATCCAACTACAGCAAAAGCTGCAAAAGATAATTCAACTATGCTCATTCGAAATGAATCCAGTCAAGTAAGTCATCAAACCATATTCCATCAATCCATGGATAAGTCCAGTTCCAACCTGGTCCTCGAAACAAAACTCCAATAATTGTTAGGACACCTGCTCCTGCTAGAAAAAATGTATAAAACATAATTGCAAACTTTCTTTTTGATGGATGTGTTTCAGGGTTTCTATCAATATATGGAAAAGCCATCCACACGACAACACCTAAAACCAGGGGAATCATAACACCAGCGATTTGAGGATCCCAGTAAGATAAAAGCTCCTGCAATCCTAAAAAGTACCACGGTGCTTTTGCAGGGTTTGGAGTAACGTTTGGATTAGCTTCTTCTAATAATGGAGCTTGTAATATGGCTGAAAGCAAAATTAAAAAAGCAGTCATTGCCATAAGTGAAACAAATTCTGGAAGCATTAAATGCGGCCATGTATTAACTTTGTCTACAGGCTCTGATACAGGTTTTTGAATAGGTTTTGCTTTAACTACAGTTAATAGTCTTTGAGTAACTTTAACTTCCGGAGCAAAATCTACTTCATCCGGAGTATCTACTTTAGCTGGAGCAGGCGCCTTAGCTGCTGGCGGTTTTTGTTCAATTTTTACCGCTGCAACCTTCTCGGTAGTTTCTGCTGCATGTTCTTCTTTTACAGGTGAAATAGTTTCTGCTGCTGGTGCTGGCGTCTCTGTTACAGGTACTGGTGTCTCTGTTACAGGTGCTGGTATCTCTGTTACAGGTGCTGGTGTCTCTGCTGCTGGAGTTGGTACCTCTTCGAAAGCAATTACTTCAGGCTCTTTAGACACTATTGTTGGATCTTCTTGCCCTTTCATTTCAGCTAAAGCTTTTTCAACGCTGATTCCTAAAGCTTTTGCTCTTGCTTGAGCAGCTCTTTTCAATAAATGTTCAGGAATATCTACCATAAAAACCTATAAAGGACCTGAGATTCCGCCGTCTTTTCTTACTCTCCAGAAATGAACAGCCATAAAAATAACAATAATAAATGGTAAGAAAAGGACATGTAGAACATAAAATCTTAATAAAGTCGCAGTCGTTGCTTCAAGACCTGCAAATAATCCAAACTTTGCCTGAGCACCAATTACGGGCGTGTAACCCGCCATATTACCACCAACAGTTACAGCCCAAATGGCTAATTGATCCCACGGAAGCAAGTAGCCTGTGAAAGATAATAAAAGGGTTAGCAATAGTAAAATCACTCCAATTACCCAGTTGAATTCTCTTGGTGCTTTGTAAGCACCATGGTAAAAAACTCTAGACATGTGAAGAAATACAACTAAAACCATAAGATGGGCTCCCCATCTATGCATATTTCTTACTAGAGAACCAAATGCAATATCTGTTTGTAAGGCTTGGATATCAACATAGGCAAGCTCGGTTGGACGAAAGTAAAACATTAACCATATACCTGTGATTGTCAAAACAATAAATAGAAAGAAACTCAGTCCACCTAAACAGAGTGTATATGAAAGTCTTACACCATGTCTTTTTACTTTTACTGGATGTAAGTGATAAAGCACATTATTCATAACGACATAAGATCTATTCCTAGGACTGTCGACATATCCTTTTCTAAAAGGAGATCCTGGTCTGAAAATACTCGACATGAGTTTTCCGCCCCTAAAGCTATCAGTAGCACTTACTCTCGCTTCTTTAATCCTGTCTCTGAGTGATAATTTTTGCATTATGTAATCCTAAAGCCTTCCATATATATATCCATGCCTATCACTTCTTTGTCCAGAGTCTTCATCCCATGGGGCTTGATAGAGTCCGTTTTCGACAGCTTGATCAGCAAGTGATCCTGCAAACTTACCTAATGAAATAACTCCTGTTGGGCATCTGTCTACACACAAAGCACATCTCGTGCAAGCTTCCTCGTCAACTACAAAAAAGCCTGGCTCTTCCGATGCATCAGGAGACTCAACATTTATTGAATCTTCGATTGCATCGACAGACAAGTAATGAATACATTTCCATGGGCAAATATCAACACATCCCTCACATAAAATACATTCTGATTCATCAATATGTAAAAATTGTTTTGGACGCACACGTGAAGCTACCTTGTCTGACTCAACCATTGCCAAATTGTATTTTTTTTCAAATTCTGGCATCTCAATTAATACTTCAGATTTAGGCATCTTGTTCCACCCTTATAACTTCTTTACCATAGTCAGAAATTCTTGATTTTGAACTTTCTATTTTGCTATTTACATCTTGAATTAAGTAGGCGACAACTAATCCTGCTATAAGAAAATTAGTAGAAATACCCAACTGAATGAGATCTTTTAATGCTGCCATGCTTAGGCCTATCTCATTATTTAAGAATAGTATTGGAGGAAACTGAATAAACTCTCTTTGGCCTGTCCATTCCAAAGGTCCTTGTGCTAGGTTTAGCCACTCAGATGGGACGATACCTAAAAGAATTGACATTTCTATCCACGTTAGAAATGCAAAATAGGTAGCCTTTGCCCAAGTTAATTCTTTTTGATTCCAGACAACTAAAACTAAACCTAAGAGAAGTAATTGACTTGCACCAAATGCAATGAGTTGACCAATTGTTTGAGGCAACCATCCTCTTGGAATCCAGTTAAAGTAGTCAATAACTTGACCTTTTGGAAACCCTGCAAAATGTGCAATGATGACTCCGATTGTCATTCCACCGATGCCGGAGACAATCGAAACCAAACCTATTCTGTATCGAAATTTATAAATTGTATAAATCAAATTTCCTCAAACCTTACCTATTTATTTTATCCTAAGATTGAAGAAAAATATAAATTGATTTCAATATCTTTTTTAAAATATTTAACTTATAACCAGTCACATTTGTGCATATAATAGTAAGGTCAAAATGATTAGTTATTAGGCTTATGAAATTAAAGTTGTTTCCAAAAAACGAACAAGAACTTTCGAAACTTTTTGTTCTGATTTTTCCACTTACATTGTTTTTATCACTTACTATTTCATTTTTAAAAAATGCATACTTCACTTTTGCTAATCTTTTACCAAACAATGTAATTTTCAATTACGGATTTTTGGATAGGCTTGACACTCAAGCTTCGTTTGGTCTTGTATTTGGAGCAGCGCTTTGTATGAGCTTCTCATATTTGTTTTCAAAATCATTAGGAAGAGCAATGTTTTTATTTCCGTTAGTGTTTTTAACTTTATTGGGAGTTGTTGGTACCGAATTTTTAGATATATTAGTAAACTTCTTTTTTCAAAATACAGCATACGATTTAGGAAATAGCTCTTTATTGATTCTTTTAAAAATACTTGTAGTATTCGGATTATTTAGCTTAGCCTCACTAAATCTTCTAGCTAAAAAAGAAGCTTCAATATTTGCAAGTGCTCAATTCCTTTATGGGGCTGTGGTTTTTTACTTAATTTCTCTTTTTATAGTTAGAGCGGAATTAAGAGTTTATTCAGATCTATTTCTAATTAACTCTTTATATACCGGTACACATATATATGTAGGTTTTGCTTTTATTTATATGGCTATAGTTCATTTTTTAATGACAAGACCACTCGGTGCAGTATTGTTTAATAAAACCCTTGCTTCAGTTACTTTTTGGGGCTTTTTATTTCTCTTGCCATGGACAAATTCTAAATACTATTACGGTTCAGTGCTTCCAAACTGGATTGAAAATATTTCTATATATCTTTCAATGAGTTTAGTGATACCATTATTAGCTTTTTTAGTTAACTATATTAAAACAATACAATCTAGGGAAGAAAACCAACCTATATCACCAAATTTACTAAATTTTTCTGTAATTTTATTCTCAATAACAACAATCTTCCATATGGTTTCAGGTTTTGAAAATCTTCTTCCAATATTAGGAATAACTAATTTTGTAAATGCTATAAATTATGGATTTTCTGGTTCACTTATTCTTGCAACTATATCATTAAGCTATTATTTAATTCCAAAATTGTTTGGAAGAGAAGTAGCTTACTCAAAGCTTGAGGATATTGTCTTTTTGGGATTTAAAATTTCTTATATTTCTATCTTAATTAATAACATTGTTTTAGGAATTAACTCTGGCTATTCATGGAACGCTGGTGCAAACGCAGGAAACCCCACAATTTATGGTGAAGGGTTTGAAATAGTATGGAATCAAATAAGTTTTAATTTTTCTTTAAATACTTTTATTTCACTTCTCTTACTGGGTAGCGGATTTATGTACCTTGTTTCTGTTTTAAGAGCAATATCTTCTGGATCAATAACTACCGTCGAAGAAATGGTATATACAAATGAGTGAGTTAATAAATAAAATAGCAGAGCTATTAAAAGCACCTGTTGATTTAATACAACGCTCAGCAGAGGCAAGAGCTGCTGCTTCAGGAAACTCTGTCGATGAAGTATTAAATTCT
>Ga0209433_10000230_pt1 | contig 17174 bp, 19 predicted proteins | sample METZYME_5_50m_FD_187552 | JGI IMG/M metagenome (GOLD analysis project Ga0209433, IMG submission 187552) | Marine microbial communities from oxygen minimum zone in mesopelagic equatorial Pacific - METZYME_5_50m (SPAdes) (version 2) | ecosystem: Environmental > Aquatic > Marine > Oceanic | place...
CTAGAAATCTCAGATGAAGACTGGATCACAGCTAATGAAATGGTGTTATTACCAGTGATACGCATGTCAAAATTAGTAACACCAGTAATGCAATCGCAGGGAGGTGGTTCTATAGTTAACATAACAACGTTTTCAGCTTTCGAGCCTAGTCTGATCTTCCCCACATCAAGTGTTTATCGCGTTGGTGTATCATCATTTACAAAGCTTTATTCAGATCGCTATGGCGCAGATAACATTCGCATGAACTGCTTATTGCCTGGATTCACTGACAGTCTAGATTTACCTCAAAAGTTTGCAGACATGTCTGTTTTTAGACGTCTCGCGAGTGCTGAAGAGCAAGCTAGAGCTGCAGCGTTCCTACTCACAGAAGATAGCAGCTATATAACTGGGCAAAGCATCCGCAATGATGGGGGAGTAACTCGAAGCATGTAAGCCTATATGATACACTCCTTCAAATAAAGCATTGTAAAATTATGTGTTTTCTACAATTTGTTTTATAGTAAAACATCAATGGATAGAAAAATAAAAGGCTTTATTATGAAACATACTGGTGGCTGTCTGTGCGGACAATATAGCTTTGAAACTGAGCTAGATCCAATGCTTATTATACAGTGTAACTGTACAAAGTGTCGTAAGTTATCTGGTAGTTACCAAATTGGATGCCTTTACTCTTTAGAAGAAATTCAAGAAAAGGGAGATACAAACACTTACGAATTTGAGGGTGGAAGCGGTTTTATTAATACAGTGCACTTCTGCGTTCAGTGTCATGTTCGTTGCAAAACCCACCCAGCCCCTGAGATTATGGAAGGAATGGTTGGAATTCCTTTAGGAATCTTTGATACGGCCAAAAATTTATCACCTAAAGCAGAAATATGGACATCTGAAAAGTTACCTTTCCTAAAAACAGACGACTGCGTGTCAGAAAGTTTTGAAGATAGTGGCATTGCAGAACGTCTAACTGCATTATTAGAAAATTTAGACAATAGATAATTGACCCTCTGATCTTAAAAATTAACTCATTTCTCAAGTTATGGTACGTTATTAAAAAGCAAATCTTACCCCCACCCGCGACAACCCTGATCACTTGTAAAAGCGTTTATTCTGATACGGTCATTTGCTACTGACGTAGCTTCTGATTTTATTAAGTTTAAATTGAGGTAGTAACTTCAAAGTAATTTTCGAATGTAGTACAGAATTTTAAAGAAGATGATGTGTATGTCAGTACAACAACTATACTTTCCAATTAATAATCGACCATATTAAACTACAATGGATACATGACTTTATGGAAGTCTGTGTTTCAAATTCTGTTTGATCATAGGGATATGTGATCAGCAATAAAATATAATTTAATTATAAAAGCAACTTTATAGAGAAAGGAAGAACTATGGCGATAGCATCAATAAGAGAAGTAAAAATTAATCCAGGCAATACTGAAATTGTCTCCTCCAGGGTGAGAAAAGGAGCAGGCATATTGGCAAGGCACGGAGCACATACCAGAATATATCGCGTTGTAGGCGGACAAGGGGCCGGTAATATTCAACTGCAAGCACACTACCCATCTGTATCTCAAGGAGCAGAAACTTTTGAAGCTTTTTCAAAAGATGCGTCATATAAAGAATTAATGGCAGAAATAGAAAGTGCTCCTGCCGGAGAAGTCATGGGCCCACAACTTGTGAGATACGCTTATAGCGATGCTGGTAAAGAAGCGGCGCCTGTTATTGTAGTGCGTGCATATCATATGCCGCGCGCTGGCCTTCCAAAAGCTCTTGAGCTGGCACCTAAGCTAGAGAAGTTAATGAAGCCAATGGATATAACGGTAGCATTCGCAGTTCCACTTTTGGGCGAAGACCATGAAATGATGGGGGTTATCTACCGTTTTAAATCAATGTCCCATTGGGGTAAAAGTGTGGATGAAATGCTCGCAAACGAGACATTATCCGGTATCATAAACTCAGCACATGAAATTGGCACGCTCAAAAGTTCTCGTTTGATGGCTTTGATGTAAGCAGTAACTCTGGCTTAATGTTTTTTGATAATAGATTACCCATCAAATATTCGTTGAGCCAGAGTTTAATTAAAATGTTTCCCTAGAGTTACGCCACAGAATTTTACAGTTTGACACTTAAACCACCTCAAGACACTGTTGGGCTTCTTCACTCCATATCATTCCGACAGGGCAAAATTTATCTGGATCATGCCTTTTGTCTGGACAAGCTGGTGCTTCATTAGCCATGAGTTGATGACTGATTAAAATAGTTATTATGCTAATCATGATCGTGCGCATGAAGATCAAAACAGCAGACACATTCGTGACATTATCTACGACTTCGCGTCAATTGAGATTGATGAAGACATTGCTTCACGCTCAAAAGAAAATACGCAAACGCCTGTAAATTTTGTAAATTTAAATAAAAAAGCTTGTTTTATATCTTCTATAACCTTTGGAATATCTTTTTCAAAATCATTCATGGCCTTAACATCCTGAAACCTGACACTAATCGAAAGATCACCATCTTTTCCAACGGTCACTTGCAAACCATGAAAATCAAATACAGATATGCGACTTTTCAAAAGTTCGCATAAACTTTGGGCAGCAATTTTAGCCTCAGAAACGTTACTAAATTTCAACTGCAGTTGTGAAGAGTACATTGCAAACTACTCCATTTTCTCAAGTAGATCTTCCAGTTGGCTACCAACGGAAGGGACATTTATTTGAGCGCCTTTATAGCCATCTTCAGCAAGTCCTAGCTCTGCTTTTAAGTCGACACCATCTTGAGTTAGCATCCAGTTCCCATCACTTTGTGTAATTATTCCATCTTTCTCCAAGGCGGTAATTACCTCTGGTAGTGCAGCCCCATGAGCGCAGAAATCAAGGAAGCCAATAAGCTCAGAAATCTCACCATCTGGGGCAAAACGGACAAACCGTCCAAGCAAAGCCCCAATCTCCGATGCGTATAAGTTGGCTTTTTGAGTTCGAAGAAGTATTTGGTCCGTAGTTGCCTTAGCAAGCTGGCGCATCATTCGTACCTGTTCAGGATTTAATCGGATTGGACGCTTATGAAATGCACATAAGGTACCTAGAACGACACCCTCTGGCGTATTCAAAGGAAATCCAGCATATGCGGAGGCATTCATCGGCGGCTTGGTCATCATACTTCCCGCAAATCGTTCATCATCTGAAAGGTCAGCAACGATAAATGGTTCTGGGGACGTTAAGGCGTATTGGCAAATCGACATATCTTGAGGCATAGCCATTAAAGGATCGACAGGTATACCAGAACCACCAATCGTAAACTGTTTCTTGCCGTTAAGAATATTGACCATACTGAAATCTGCACCAGTGACTAGCTTAACCATCTCCCCAAATATTTCAAACTGGCTAGAGAGATCTTGACCAATAATACCAGTCTCTGCCACCTTAACTCGCCTTAGTGCTTCATTCCGGGGAACTGCTGGCTTTGCCATCTTTCTCGAGGTCGCTGCGGCAACCCCCATCTGTACAAAATCCTTAAATCCAAAAGTTTTGATAATACGCCGTAATGACACTTGAAGCTCCGTTTTGCGAATATAGTCCATTATTTTTTGAAAAAAGCAATCTATCTGCAGCACTTTAAATAAATGTTTTTATTTTACTTTAACATCACAAAAAACAAAATTTTTAGCATCATACTTTTTTCAAAAAATAATGTGAGAACAGGTTATTTGCATATCTTACTGCCTCGACCTTTGTTCGCCTACCTCGTAGCATGGTCCACCTAGCCTACAGTTAACCTCCTCCTTACTCACAATACCCCTACTCACTCACAAAGTCGTTTATTTGGATCGCTTAATTTGTTACAAACGCAACGTCTTATCTTGCACACATTCAACGATAAAGTAAGGTTAAAAAAAACTGGGAGAACGAAATGACTGAATTGAACGCTGCATCTGATCGAATGGTGTTTATAATTGATTGCAAAGTAAAAGATAGAGAGGGATTTAAAACTTGGGCTAGAGATCGTGCAGCGAAGTATGTCTATGAGCTTAAAGAAGAAAATAGTATTAGTTATGAATGGCACATCTCCGAAGACGGAAGTGAAGCAACCCTTATAGAAGCGTTTACAGATAGTGATGCAATGATGGTACGTTTAGGAAATCATGCTGCAAGTCCATTAGCCTCTGAGGTATTAGAGCTGATCGATATAACTGACGTCTTATGCTTGGGTAATGCAAAACAAAACGCAGTAGAAGCATTGAGTGCTTGGGGAGCTCGATTTCGCTCTCATCACTCTGGCTACAATAGAGAAATCGTGGCACCTCGTTAAAATATTTGAGCTAATCCAATGCGAGCCATACTAGCAATTGCTAATTGATATTTTCCTCAATCGATAGTTTTCCACCAGCCCAGACTGGTAGGTTCTTTTTATCGTCAAGCCAAGCCAATTCCTCGGAAGTACTACTCCTGCCAAACTGTTTGTTCCTGTGGGGGTAACGTCCAAATTTTTCCAGTACTTGACGGTGTTGCTCGACTGCCCTTCTGTTCCGACCAGAAAATAAAGAAAAACTAGGGGAAGATGCTGCAGCTTTATCTATAAGCTCACAGGCGCAATCAAGGTCTTCTAAATCTTCTGAATGTGCCAAGGCCCATGGTAATAGATATAAAAGAGCTGCAGGAAGTTTTAAAGTTTCTTTTATAGAGTCTGTAGCAACTAATTCACGTACTAATGTTTTACCAATTTGATCATAAGAAAAGGCTTCGGGAGTTCCTCTGAAACAGGATCTAGAAAGCTGGTCTGCCAATAATACTTTAGCCACTTTACCCTCTAGACTATCCCAGTCTTCTCCAATTAAGGTCGGCGGCTGGGCCTTTAGCTCTCGGATTACCGGAGCAAATGGTTGGCATAGAGCATCCAGTGAATTGCCACTCGCAAACCAAATCGTTAAAAGAGATCTAACTTTCTCTTCAGTGTTCAAAGATAGCCTGATTACAGGATCTGCGGTATCACAGGCACACATATAATTTAGGACACTACTTGGCTTACGAGGTTCTTTAAGAGCCTTTACGACCTCAGGAAGTGACTTAAAAATTTCAGGATTTAGGTCAGCGACATCCGATTTCATAATAAGACCTCTTTAAGATTAACATTGATCACCTTTACCACAGGCACACATAGATTAGTTTATGTATTTTCGAATCTTCAATTACAACTGTGTTTCGAGAAATGGGTGTTTATGCTAAGGCACAATACTGAATAGCGTTTTAACCTGCTCAGACCCACTCACTCGGTATGCGCGCATAAACCCAAGTTTAGAAAACATACTTGCATAATTTCCTGAGACATCTCGTCGAAACAAGCTCTGATGGTTCTTTAAGCCTTCGGTTGTATCATATCTTTCAACGATCACATAATATACGTGATCACCTATAGGGTTTCCTTTTGTTATGGTCAGGCTGTCTAGACCCAACGCCTCATCCCCCATTGGATGGGTCTCTTTGATCCAGTTACCCCATTCAACTAATCCTTTTTCCACGTCCCCGACTTTACTCAATGGGACTTTCAAAACGGCGCCCCAATTTGTGGTTGGAATGTCTGACGCTAAGCCAGCTTGGCCAAATCCGAAAATACATGCAGCTATAAGTAAAAAATTTTTCATGAGGTTTTCCTTTTGCTAGAAACATCAAGATGACACGGCAAATGGATAGATCTAATCAAGTATATTAACTGTACTGAATTAGTGTTAATATTATCCTCACCCAAACTCACAATACCCCTACTCACTCACAAAGTCGTTTATTTGGATCAGTTCATTTGCTACGAGTGTAGCGTCATATCTTGCATGATTTTCAACTTGGGTTACTCTGATTATAACTTTGGAGGCGCAAATGGATACATACACGAAAACAATGGTGACCATTATAACTGTATGCTTTGTCGTTGTTACCTTGTTGCTAGTTGGCAGCTTAATATTTGAAGGCCATGACCACGACGACGAGCATGATTACGGTTATGTTGAAGAATTATATGAAAAGTTAGAATATATTAGCCACCGCATCGATGAACTAGAAGAACGTTTGGAAGAATAGTCAAAATGCTAACATTCCTAGCAATTGAATTGATCATTTTTTTACGTAATGCTGTGGGTGTGAAACGAAGTTTACGGGTTGAATGTAAGGAAGTGATATGAAATTTTCTGGACAGTGCCTCTGTGGGCAAGTCTCCTATAAGTCATATGCGGAACCAGTACTGATACTAAATTGTCATTGTGAGGATTGCCGACGATCTACTGGCGCAGTCTATGGTACAAACGTAATGGTTGCAGAAGATCAGTTAGAAATTCATGGTAAAGTTTCAACATTTTCACATAAGGCAAAAAGCGGGAACACTATGACAAAACGCTTTTGCATAAATTGTGGCACTCTGATGTTTGGAAATAGCAGTGGACGAACGAATGTGGTCTCTATACGTGCAGGTACCGTTGATCAAACAGACATAATAAATCCTGTGATGAATGTTTTTGTAGATAGTAAAATATCGTCGACTCCCATGAATGATGACTTACCAAAAGCAAGTGAAATGCCTCACGGCGAACCGTGGAAAAAGGATTAATCCCCACCCCAACTCACAATCCACCTACTTACTTGCTGGGGATTTATTTTCTTGTAGTTTGAATACGCCTGAGTAGAAATGAGCCAGACTAAAGTCTGTACAAATATCAAAGGAAGGCAGAGATGTTTGTCGAAAAGAAATTTGCTTCACAAGCGGTAACGTTGCGTGGTCGCTGGTACGCAGCTCAAAATAAGTCCAAAGCGCCATGCATAATAATGTGCCATGGGACCTCTGCTACTATAACAATGGGTTTATCTGATTATGCATCCGAATTTCAAGCGAAAGGCTTTAATGTTTTTTTGTTTGACCATGCTGGTTTTGGAAGGAGCGAAGGTCGGGAACGTCAAACAATAAATCCTTGGTCACAAGCAAAAGGTATTGCAGACGCAGTTACGTTTGTGAAAACACAAGATGGCGATCATAACGGGAAAATCATCCTTTGGGGCGATAGCTTTGCTGGTATGCTCGTACTTACAGTTGGGGCATTGGTTGAGGGATTGGCAGGTATAATTTCCTTCGCCGCCGCGTGTGGTTTAAAGGTATTAAACTTTGAAAATCTGGAACAAGATTTCCAGACCTTTAAGGCGATATTTGATGAAGGCAATTTTGATCAGCTAGAAGATTTTTCCAGGGAAGGTCCAATCGCTGTTGTATCTCCAGATCAGAAAACCAATCCTTCACTGCTGACACCAATACAAGCTTTTAGGTGGTTTATAGATCAGGGAGGCAAATTCAATAGTGGCTGGGAAAATACGGTAACAAGGGTGATACCTCGAACAGAGGTTCCGTTTACTCCTTTGCTGACCTCCCCATTTATAACTGCTCCAGTTTTCATGATGATTGGTAAAGATGATGAAATGCCACACATTAGTCGAGATGTTCAGTTAGAGGTGTATAACCGCATAGAAAGTGATAAAGAATTTTATGAAATCGATGGTGGGCATTTTGGGGCGATATATCCTAAGTCAGAAATTTTTTATGAGGCTATTAAAAAGCAAGCTTCTTTTCTAACTTCTATTACTTAAAAAAGATTGAACGAGCTTACCTTTTTATTAGAGCAATTTAACCAAACACTGTGGCCATTATTGTGACTATCTTTACTACCCCAACCCCTTTTATCACAAAGTTAGCAGCAAAATGTTCCCCCTGAGTTCCCCACAGCGGTTCACTCCCTACCCTAAATATGCTAACCCATTGATTTCATTGGTGCCCCAAGACGGACTTGAACCGCCGACCTACTATTTACGAAACAGTTGCTCTACCGACTGAGCTATTGGGGCTAATTAAATATTAATCTATTTAAGAAAATAAGCTCACATGCTGAGTTCAAGGAGTCAACATTTTCCATCATAATTGATGTCTGGTCTTTATCGGTGTAATCTCAAAAAAATTTTGAGAATTTTTTTAAAGTTGCACCCTTAACGTACTTGAGCTGGATATAAAAGTAAGGATTTAGTGGTTGAATTATCTACAAGAAACAGCAGACGAACTTGTTAATAACGGATTGTTTGCCGGTATCGAATGGCGAGTTGATAAAGGTGGTAAAAATATTTTTGGCGGCAAATCTGGTGTTCAAGACCTGGCTACAAATGCAGACATTCCAGAAAACGCTTTGTATCGTGTTTACTCAATGACCAAACCCCTAATTTCAGTATTAGCATTAAAAATGATCGAGGAAGGGCGTCTTCAATTGAATTCTATTTTGGCAGAATTTGATAGCCGCTTTTCAAGTATGACTGTGCTCAATCCAGATGGTCATTTGGCACCGGCAGACGGATTAATAACGGTAGAACATCTTCTAACCCATAGGGCTGGGTTTTCCTATGATTTCAACCTTGGATGTGCAGTTGCCCCCTACTATAGACAGGCTGAGTTGATGGAAAATGGCTATCGGGATCTGGGCGAAATAATTGATATTCTTTCCGATCTTCCTTTAGTTTTCAATCCTGGTTCAAACTGGCGCTATAGCGTCGCAACAGATGTTCTTGCTCACCTTTTAGAGACAGTAACCCAAAAAACAATAAAAGAACTATTAAGTGAGTGTATATTTAATCCACTTCAAATGATTGATACGGACTTCACGGTTGAAATGAGTCACCAGAATCGAATTATGCAAGTCTACGGAGTACGGTCACTATCGGAATTACCTCAACTCAAGCGGCTGCCACATGATCTATCAAAACCAGCAGACTTAGGACGGTCACATCCATTAGACTACCCAGAGTTTCGCCGAGGGGGTTATGGGTTGTATTCAACAATCTCAGACTATATGAAATTCACGAATATGCTGAGAAATGGAAAAAGCGAAGATGGTCAGGTCATTCTATCTGAATCAATGTGGCATTTGATGCATCAAACACGGGTCAGCTTTCCTAATAATACATTTAGAATAAATGACGAACCTTTTAGTGGCTACGGGTGGAATTTAATAGGCAGAGTTATGGAAAATATTGGTGAAGCTCAATACACTACATCCTTGGGGGAATTCGGTTGGAGTGGTGCAGCGGCGACGTATTTTTGGATTGACCCTGTTAAAGATGTGACTGGCTGTTTGATGACACAGTACATCGGTCGAGAAGTTCCAATGGAGGGAATGATGCAAACTGCAGCAATGCGAATGCTAAGTAATTAAGTCTGCCCACTAAATAACTTCAACTTCTTGGATAATCTCTTAATGCAAAGCAACTTATTAAAAACTTTTACAGCTAATTTTGATCCAGAGGAGGACAGGATCAGACTTGATTGTGATCTACATATTGAGGAACAAGCTCAGATTTTTTTCACTCAACGGTTGGGAAGACTTTTCGTTATAGAACTCGTTAAAAAAGTTGAAGAAATGTCGGTTGACAGTTTTTCAGATGACTTAAAAACTGACGAGAAATTAAGTTCAAACGAAGCAAAAGAGCCAGTAAGCATCTCTAGCAAACAAATTAACACTTGGCTGATAAAAAGTATTGATTTTGAAAATTTGGAAGACGGCATGAGAATAATTTTCAAAGATAACAAGCTGCATGCCGTTCATATAGAAGGAGATAAACTATTGCTCCGCAGTATACTGGACGTATTTTTCAAAATGTTTTACATCGCAGAATGGAATACAGACTGCTTTCCGGCCTGGATCGTAGTAAAGACAAATATGGAAAGCCAATCAGCAACAATTCACTAACGCTCATACAGAGTGAAAAGTAACGTAAGGACAAAATAGAAATAGTTTGGTGATTTTTCCCCTTTGTGTTTCAGTTTGCTTATCCAAGTTTTCTCATCAGCAGGCTTGGTAAATAATTTGGGAGGATTAAAAGTTGAACACAATTTTCATAAATAATTTGATAAAGCCACGCTTCATGAGCAAACTAATTACGATAATCACGTCATTTATCCTAATTTTTACGCACTCTGTGGCGGCGGAGAACCTTGTTGCAAGAATGTCAGGTCATTGGAGCCCGAAGCACCAAAGTGCAATTCATTCACAAATTTTTGCAGACGAAGTAACTAAAAGATCAAATGGACGTCTTACTATACAGTTTTTCCCGTCTAAACAGTTATTTGGGATTAGGGAGGTAATGGGAGCTATTACTTCTGGTGCTGTAGAACTGGGTGGTGTTGTTGGGGTAGTAAGCTTTCCACCAATCAATAAGAACTTTAACGTCGCCTCTTATCCCGGTCTCTTTTCATCATATGAGCAACAGCGGAATTTTTTCAAAGAGTCTGATACAGGAAGTAAAATATGGGATGATTTAACGACAAAAAGTAATTCAAAGCTCATAATGTACAATCCGGTTGGTCCAGTAATGACTTTTTCCAGTGCTCGTGAACTAACCGGGGTGGATGTAATGAAAGGCTTGAAAGCACGCGCACTTTTAAAAAGTGAGCGTCCAATGTGGGATGCATTTGAGGCTAACACTGTATCACTTCCAACAGGGGAAGTTTATACAGCTCTACAAACTGGAATGATTGATACTATTAATAGCCCTCCGGGAAGTATCGAAGCCTACAGCTGGTGGGAATATTTAAACTATGCGCAAAAACCCTACCAGTATTTTGCGGATGCATACATCATGGCTAACAAAGATTGGTTCGACTCTCTGCCAGCAGACCTGCAAGAACTAGTAATGGAAGTTGGAGCGGAAGTTGGTGAACTTGCGACAAATACAATTTTAGATGCAGGAGAAAGCACACTAACAAAATTTGTCGAACGAGGTGGTATTGTTACCACGCTCAGTGGCGCAGAAAAGGCTAAATTCGATGCAATGATGACAGAAAAAGTCATGCCAGGAATGGCTGATATGTTTGATAAGGAAGTGCTCATGGCAGCCGAGGCATACGCCAAAAAGTAAGGGACATACTAGATTGAGGATTTGGCCGTGATTATTTTAACCAGTTTGAATAACTTTTTGGCCAAAGTTTCATATTTTATAGGCATCCTTATTGTTGCAATAATGGTTATGGCACTGAGTTTAAGTGCCCTAACCAGATATATATCAGGAACAGGCTATGACTGGCTAATTGAGTTGCCGCCTGTATTAGTGTGTTGGTTAGTATTTCCACTTCTTGGCCCATTGTTGAGAGAAGGAAATCATATACAAGTAGATTTTCTCGCCTCGTTAACTTCTTCAAGACAAGCAAAAATTCTTAAACTACTGATGAATCTGACCGCATTAATTGCTTCTTTAGTGTTTTGTAAAGCAGGAGTGGAAGCAACATTACTATACTTTAACTTAGGCCAAATGATGGAATTAGAGATAGATATTCCAATATGGTGGATGTATTTGTCATTTCCGGTCGGCTTCATAATTTTAGCATTTTTTGCTCTGGAGCTAACCTTTCAAGCAATTTATGAGCTAAACCACAAAGAAACAAAGGACGCTTAATGTACTTACTAGCGTTCGTAGTGTCATTATTTCTACTATGCTTTTCCGTTCCAATATTTTTAGTTTTTGGAATAGGCAGCTCCATGGCAGCCATATTAGGTCTCGATCTGCCATGGTCGGTTCTTATCCAAGTATCCTTTGGAGCCCTCACTAAACACGTATTGATTGCTGTGCCTCTTTTTATATTTGCTGGCATGGTCATGCTTCGTGGTGGAGCTGCCACCAGGCTCGTCGACTTTGCAACCAAGTTAGTCGGACACTGGCCAGGCGGTTTAGGTATTGCGATGGTAATTTCTATGGGCTTTTTTGCAGCATTTTGTGGCTCAATTTTAGCAGCTATTACAGCTGTGGGAACGATAATGATGCCAAAGATGATTGAACAAGGATATCCAAAACCTTTTGTTGTCGTGCTTGCAGCTTCAGCTGCTTTACTAGAGGCCCTAATTCCTCCTTCGAATGCAGCCATCTTATTTAGTGCTTTAACAAACGTACCAGTTTCACAAACGTTTGCAGCAGGAATGGTCCCGGGTTTAATCCTTTTATTATTCATGATTGGGGTGGTATTACTTAAGTGCCGGTCTATAAAAAGCGCAGAAAAAAGTAGCCCAAGGGAACGACTAATTTCTGCAAAAAATGCTGTTCCAGCACTTATAACCCCAGGTATTATTTTAGGTGGCATTTATGCAGGTTTGCTCACGCCATCAGAGTCTGCAGCCATCGCGGGTGTTTGGGCCATGATTATGGGTTTTGTTATCTATAGAGAATTAACAATTTCTGGTTTAATCACTTGCCTGAAAGAAACAGCTTCGATTACAGCTGTCATATTTGCTATTATTGCGACAGCTACCTTTTTGAGCGTCGTACTAACTTATACCCAATTACCACAAAAAATTATACTTTACTTCACAGAACTTGGGGCTGGGATATATGTATTTTGGTTCGCGTTGGCTTTGATTTGCTTAATTTTAGGTACCTTCATTGAAATCGTACCAGTATTTTATCTCACAGTGCCCATATTTGCTGCAATCATTACTTCCTTAAACCAAAACCTCTTGCATTTATATGTAGTTTTTGTTGCATTTGCTGGTATCGGAATGATTACACCACCTGTATGCGTTGGAGTTTACACCGCGGCCGGTGTTATCAAAGAAGACCCGGCCAAAGCTTTCAAAGAAGTACCCTTGTTCGTTGGAGTAGGAATTCTTTATGGTGTTTTGATGATCGTTTTGCCATCAGCAGCAACGTGGCTACCAAATTTATTAAGATAATCACGAGGCTATCTGTGCATTTTAAAAACAAAGCTTATTGGTGGGAAATTGGAGATGATCTAAAGCCTGCTCAAGAAATGGATATGATCCCAGAAAATTCTGATTTTGTGGTTGTTGGAGCCGGTTATGCTGGATTATCTGCAGCGTTGACAGTAGCCAGACAAGGAAAATCTGTCATAGTTCTTGACGGTGGAATGCCAGGCTTTGGCGCTTCGACTAGAAATGGTGGAATTTGTAGTGGGCAAATCCGACCATCTTTAATTACTCTTCGAAAGAAATTGGGTACCAGAATAGCAAATAATATCTATTCAGAGGGCGTCGATGCAAGAGATGATCTAGTAAAGTTTTGCGAAGACGAAAAAATTGATTGCCAGCTACAAATGACTGGAAGGTTTACTGGAGCAATGAGCCAATCAGACTATGAAACGCAGTGCCGAGAGGTTGAAAAACTGAGTGAAATCACTGGCCACAGGGCCTATATGGTAACCAAAAACGAGCAAAGAAATGAAATAAATACAAATCTTTTTTTTGGTGGAATGGTGCGAGAAGAAATTGGCGGCTTCCATCCAGGAAAATTTTTTGCTGGTCTTCTGCAAGTAGCCGAAAGAGCCGGCGTACTGATAAGTTTCAATAATAAGGTTTTAGAAATACTTGAAGGAAAAGCCGGCAAGAAAAGTGTAATCACTAGCATGGGCAAAATAAAAGCTGGCAAAGTAATAATAGCTACTAATGCCTATACTGGCCAAAAATATAATTTCACAAAATTCCTGAGACAAAGGCTTGTGCCAACTCAGAGCTGTATTATTGTTACGGAAAAACTAGGCATAGATACCGTTAAAAAATTTATGCCCAAGCTGCGCATGTACGGCAATACTGAAAATCTATATAGTTATTTTAGACCTACACCAGATCGGGACAGGATACTATTAGGGTCTCGTAGTTTTGACAGAAGAGACCCGTCTCAAAGATCGGTAGTTTACCTGAAGAAAAAATTGACAAAGATTTTCCCAGAATTGGCAAGTTGCAAAGTTGACTACTGTTGGCTTGGGAATGTTGCATTTACCAAATCTCAATTACCTACTGTTTTTGAACATAATAATATTTATTACGCGGCAGGATTTGCAGGATCTGGTACAGTATGGGCACGTTGGTTGGGGAAAAAGGCTGCTGAAATGGCCTTAGGAATAAGTAATAAGCCAAGTGTATTTTTCGGGTCACCTCCAGCTAAACTTCCATTTTATGATGGAAACCCTTGGTTTTTACCTATGCTTAATAAGTATTACACTTTCAAAGATTGGCTAAAATCACATCAAAGCTGAAACTAAATGAAAACGTTGAGTGATTATAAGTTCTTTAAAAATTTCAGTATTGATCAGATTTTATCAAGTAGCTCTTTAAATTTAAAAAGCTCATCGGGCTGCATTCTTACAAGATGAGGTTCTTCCGGGAAGCTACCATTATTTACGTCTTCTACAAATTCTTTAAACGCTCCAACACGTTCATTTTGAAGCCTCTCAAACTCACCCTTAAAGTCTCGATAGACTTTAGCGTGCCTTGGGATATGTCCGTCCGTATATCCCAAAATATCATTTGAGTACAAATATTGGGCATCACAACCAGCCCCTGCACCCATTGACCAAACCAATATACTCGTTCGTTTAGAAATCTCATTTGCGACTTCTACTGGAACAACTTCTAATTCCACACCTATAGCTCCAGCGTTTTCATAAGACTTGACTTGCTGTAGTAAATCTAATGCATCATTTGCAGTCTTACCAACCGCCTTAAATCCGCCTGTCCAAGTAGCTCGCGCAGGAACTAACCCTACATGTCCAACAACCGGAATATATTCATTAGAAAGCATCGCAACAGTTTCAAAAGATCCCGAGCAATACAGCGCATCTGCACCCTTTTCTATAGCAGAATTACACCACTTTAAATACTCGCCAGGCGAACCGCATTCCGTATGGGTTTGCCCTGCCATTGAAAAAATCGTTGGCGCGACGGTGCGGTATTCTGGATGAAACAATACATCTGCTGGGACTGATGCTATATCTATGCCAGCGTCTTCTGCAGCTGCAGCTTCATCCAAAGAGAAAAACTTCAGCATAGTCAGTTGCCTTTTACCCTTAAGGGCTCGTAAGTCTGCTACGGTTGGTAGTGTTCTTGTTTTACGTTTCATTTTACTGTCTTGAGCTCTTTTATAGTTTACTGGAATAGATTTCGAAACTTGATTAAAATATTAATTATGGTTCTCTTAATAGCCAGCCGCCATCAACATCTACGGTTGTCCCAGTCACAAAGTTATTTTCAATAACAAATAAAATACCTTGAGCGACTTCATCAGCCATTCCAGCTCGCGGTATCAAATTATTTGTTGTCATCTGTCTATATAGCTCCTCCCGCTCAGTGCCTTTTACAGTAACCATTGGCGTATCTATGGTTCCTGGAGATACTGCATTAATTCTGATACGAGGCGCTACTTCGCGCGCGACAGCACGCATCATAGCTTCGACTGCATTCCCAACGGAAGACAGCGCAACCTGACCAGGTAAACAGTTGCGTGCCGGTGCCCCCGACACCAACGTAATCGACCCTCCATCACTTACATGCATTGCTCCATACCGAACCACATTTGCGTAGCCCCAGAGCTTATCGAAAGACGCCTTGTAACCGTCTAAATCCATTTCAAGAAAGGGGCCAAAGGCCCGTTTACCACCCGTCGCAGCTGTGACTAAAATATCTATTGGTGATAACTCCTCCAAGACTGCCTCAACTGCGCCTCGATCCAGTACATCGCATGCTCTGGTAGTTATTCCATTAGATAAAGCTCCAGCCTTTTTCGGCTCGCGACTGATGGCCGTTACTTCAGCTCCATTCTCAGCCAGTAGCAAAGTTGTCGCCAGACCAATTCCAGATGTTCCGCCAAACACTACTGCTTTTTTGCCAGATAATTCCATTGAAACTCCCTTTATACTTTCTTTATTGATATTCAGTTTCCCTGACTTAGGCAAAACTTTTAATATAAAATTTCATATCATCAGTTTCATTTCTCTGACTTATAGATAAACTTCATTATATCAGTCGAAAATTTACCTTGGAGGATAATTTTGGAGATTTGGCAACTTACAGCTACGGAACTAAAGCAAAAAATTGCAGATGGAGAAATATCGGCCCGTGAAGCTACCGAAAGTCATTTATCTCGAATGAGCCGATTAAATGATAAAATTAACGCAGTGGTGGAAAGTTGTGAAGTTGAGGCACTGAGAGAAGCGGACGCCGTCGACAACAAACGCCTAAAAGGAGATAAACTTGGGGCACTTGCCGGTGTGCCCGTAACCGTTAAAGTTAACGTGGATCAGAAAGGCTTTGCAACGACCAACGGACTTCAGTTGCAAAAGGATCTTATAGCTAAAACAGATAACCCTGTTGTAAATAACTTGCGTAGAGCCGAGGCTATAATTATCGGACGGACGAATACTCCTGCATTTTCACTTCGATGGTTTACACGTAATATAATTCATGGACATACAAAAAATCCACTTAATCCGCTAGTTACTCCGGGTGGATCATCAGGAGGCGCAGCAGCAGCAGTGGCGGCCGGAATAGGAACAATTGGTCACGGTACTGATATAGCTGGTTCAATTCGCTATCCAGCGTACGCTTGCGGGATCCATGGACTTAGACCATCACTAGGCCGCGTTGCAGCTCACAACTTTTCAGGCCTCGATCGATTTATAGGAGCTCAACTAATGGCTGTTTCTGGTCCACTTGCCAGATCCATTGAAGATCTAGAGCTTGGGCTTGAAGTGATGGCCAAACATGACTATCGAGATCCATGGTCGATTGGAATGCCACTTAAAGGTGAACCTTACGCAAAACGCTTTGCTTTTTGTAACTCACCAGAGGGAATAAAAGTTGATCCCAGAATTAAGCAAAGCCTTCGTGAAGCACGCAATAAACTTGAGGAAGCTGGATGGGAAGCAGACGAAGTTAAACTACCACCATTGCGCAGCGCAATGGAAAACCAATTAATTTTGTGGATGGCAGAAATGGACAAAAGTTCAGGCCACTTAGTGGCAAAAGAAAACGATCCAGATGCTAACATAATTTATGATCGTTTGCGGAAAATTTCTAAATACAAAAACTCAGACCAAATTATGTTTGCACTTCAAGATCGCGCTAATCTTACAAGACAGTGGAAGAAATTTCTATTTGATTATCCACTGCTACTCTGTCCCGTTTCTTGCTCGCTTCCCTTTGACGACCTTCAGGATATACGATCAGAGGAAGATTTTGAACAAATAATTGAACATCAAATCTTACAAATCGGATTACCGTTTATGGGCCTACCGGGGCTAACTGTAACAACTGACAGAAATGAAGATCGCCCTGTAGGAGTTCAACTGGTTGCAACTCATTTTCGAGAAGATATCTTACTGAATGCC
>Ga0209433_10000231_pt1 | contig 17142 bp, 13 predicted proteins | sample METZYME_5_50m_FD_187552 | JGI IMG/M metagenome (GOLD analysis project Ga0209433, IMG submission 187552) | Marine microbial communities from oxygen minimum zone in mesopelagic equatorial Pacific - METZYME_5_50m (SPAdes) (version 2) | ecosystem: Environmental > Aquatic > Marine > Oceanic | place...
AGTTCGACAGAACGAAACACGTCATCGAACGTTTCGACATTCCTAAGTCGTGGACGAGGTTTCGTGCTTGTGATTATGGGTATGGTAGCTATACTGGAGTGCTTTGGTTTACTATGGCTCCTGATGAACAGCTTATAGTATACAGAGAGTTATACGTATCTAAGGTTACAGCTTCTGATTTAGCAGACTTAGTATTGCAAGCAGAAGTAGAAGATGGTGGAATGAGATACGGTGTGCTAGATAGCTCGTTATGGCACAAACGTGGTGACACTGGTCCGTCATTAGCTGAACAAATGAACATGAAAGGTTGCAGGTGGAGGCCATCAGATAGGTCAAGAGGATCACGTGTAGCAGGTAAAAACGAAATACATAGACGGCTAAAGGTAGACGAGTTTGTAGAAAAGCCTATGTTAGTGTTCATGGAAAACTGTGTTAATACTATTGCACAGATACCAGCCATACCACTGGACAAAAAGAATCCAGAGGATGTGGATACAAAAGCAGAAGACCACTTGTATGATGCGTTAAGATATGGTATAATGACAAGACCACGTAGCAGCATATGGGATTACAATCCTGCAAAACAACGATCAGGCTTCCAAGCTAGTGATCCAGCATTTGGATACTAAGATGTTAGTAACTTGTCCTAAGTGTGCAATAATATATAATACAGATAAGTTTGATTGTTGTCCTAGATGCCAAGAAACCTACGATTTTGATAATGGTCCTTGGAAAGGTAAGTGATGGAAGTTTTTGTATTAGTAATAAGTATATGGGGAAACAACGGAACTGATTGGGTATATACAGGTAACCAGTATGTATCACAAGAAATGTATACACAGGAAGAGTGTTTGAATATAGCTGACGCATCTAACTGGAATAAGTTTCGAAACAACCCATACTACGACATACAACTAGATTGTTTTAACAAGGAAGAATATAATGGCTGAACAGGAAGAAATGTTTGAAACAGCAGAGGTTGTTGCAGCAGAAGATACACTAGACTCTATCTTTAAAGAGAAACATAATGTTGTAAGCTTTGTAAAAGATAGATATAAAAGATCTGAAGATTCTAGACATGCTGATGAACAAAGGTGGTTAAGAGCCTATAGAAACTACAGAGGATTGTATAGTAGTGATGTACAATTTACTGAAGCAGAAAAGTCACGTGTATTTGTAAAAGTAACTAAAACAAAAACACTAGCAGCGTATGGTCAGATAGTAGATGTACTGTTTGGTAACAACAAGTTTCCTTTATCAGTAAACCCTTCTGTATTACCTGAAGGTGTAGCAGAGTCGGTACACATAAACATAGACCCTAGAGCAGAGACAGCAACTGGTGCTATCAGTGCAGCTATGGGTAAACCACCGCCAAGACCTTATCTTATAGATGGCGATACAGAACTACAGCCGGGTGAAACTCTTATAGACCTTCAAGCAAGACTAGCTGGATTAGAAAATAAACTAGAGCCTGTATCTGAAAAGATTATAGAGGGCGATGGCACTACACAAACTACTGTTACTTTTCATCCTGCTATGGTTGCAGCTAAGAAGATGGAAAAGAAAATCCATGACCAGCTACAAGAGTCAGGAGCTACTACACACCTAAGAAGTATGGCATTTGAAATGGCACTCTTAGGTACAGGCGTTATGAAGGGTGCATTTGCGGTAGACAAAGAATATCCTAACTGGAACGAAGACGGTGAATATGATCCCATAGTAAAAACTGTTCCAGAGTGCGATCATGTTTCTGTGTGGGATTTTTATCCTGACCCTGAAGCAAAGGATATGGAAGAGGCAGAGTATGTTGTACAAAGACATAAGATGTCACGAACACAGCTACGTAAATTAAAATCACGTCCATATTTTATGGATGATGGTATACAGAATGCCATAGACAAAGGACCAGACTATACACAGAAGTACTGGGAAATGACTATGGAAGATGATGACACTCAACCAACATCAGAGCGTTGGGAGGTGTTAGAGTTCTGGGGCTACGTAGATACAAAGATATTAGAAGAACATGGTGTAGATATACCTAGTGAGTTTAGTGACTTAGACGAGGTAAACTGTAACGTATGGATAAGCAACGGTGAAGTACTACGCTTTGTACTAAACCCATTCAAGCCTACACGTATACCTTACTACGCTGTGCCATACGAGCATAACCCATACTCCTTCTTTGGCGTTGGTATTGCTGAAAACATGGACGATACACAGACATTAATGAATGGCTTTATGAGAATGGCTATTGACAATGCTGCAATGTCTGGCAATCTAATTATAGAAGTAGACGAGACTAACTTAGTTCCGGGTCAAGACCTTTCTGTTTATCCCGGAAAGATTTTTAGGAGACAGGGCGGCGCTCCGGGACAAGCTATATTTGGTACAAAGTTTCCAAACGTAGCAAATGAAAACATGCAACTATTTGATAAAGCGAGGGTACTGGCAGATGAGTCTACTGGGTTCCCATCTTTTGCACATGGTCAAACAGGAGTTCAAGGAGTGGGGCGTACTGCTTCTGGAATCTCTATGCTTATGTCTGCTGCTAACGGCTCTATCCGTACCGTTGTTAAAAATGTGGATGATTATCTTATCCGTCCATTAGGCAAAGCATTCTTTGCATTCAACATGCAGTTTGACTTTGATGAAGAAATAAAGGGTGATCTAGAAGTAAGCGCATCAGGAACAGAAAGCTTGATGGCTAACGAAGTACGTAGCCAACGCTTGATGCAATTCTTACAGGTTGCACAGAATCCAGTGCTTGCACCTTTTGCAAAAATGGATTATATTATACGTGAGATTGCGAAGAGCATGGACTTAGATCCTGACAAGGTGACTAACTCTATTGCTGACGCAGCTATACAAGCTGAGATTTTAAAAGGTTTCCAAGCACCAGCACCAACGCCAGAGCAAGGTGTAGCTAGTCCTGAAGGTCAAGGCCCACAAAGTGTAGCAGATACTACTGGAGGTGGAGGTTCACAAATAGGTATGGGTACAGCACCATTACCTGAAGAACAAGGATTTACAGGAAATGCACCTCAAGCAGTTGGTCAATGATAAAGAATGTTACGAACAGTTTCAAGAACATATAGATGAACTAATTCAAACCAGACAACGTGCGCTAGAAACAGCAAACGAACCACACGTTATACACAGACAGCAAGGTGCGATAGACGTACTGAGAAAGCTAAAGCTACTAAGGGAAACGGTAAATGGACCAACCAACTGAGGAAGAACGTCTTGGGTTTGTAAGATCCTACGGTGTAGAACCAGTAGATGTAAATACTGATCTTACATTTAAAGACGCTGCTACTACTGTAGCTGAGATGACTCCTATTATAGGAGATGCTATGGCAGCAAAAGAAATATATGACGAGCTACAGAAAGAAGACCCTGACTACCGTTTCATTGCTGTACTAGGTGGCGCTGGTTTGATAGGTGCTATTCCAGGTATTGGAGATGTTGCTGCTAAAGGTATACGTGAAGCAGCAGATATGATAAAACGTATAGAGGTTGACCCTGATGCTCTAGGTTCTTTAGGTGGTAACATTAGGTTGAAGCCTAAAGAAGAAAGTGGTAGAGGCTTAGTTAGGGATGTAGATGATTTAGTAGATACATGGGCTAAAGGAAATATTTCTAACAAAGAACTAAGAGATTCAGCTAAAGAGTTAGGTGTTGAAATAAACACTAAACGTATTACAAAGAATAGAGATAGTTCTGATATAGAAATTACTATGCCTGACGGTAACATATATACAGGCGTAAATACAATACCTGATGAAGTTATTGATCCTGAGTATGTAAAAGAACTAACAAAAAATGCTGATACAGATGCAATAAAAGAACTTGGTTTATCTGACGAAGCACTAGAAGCATGGAAAGCAGAAAATTACGCTAAAGATAAATTTAGAGTAGCGCCTATAGAAAAACTAGAGGATGCTGCAAAAGCTTTGCGTGAAGGAGAAATTACATCTGGCGAGTTTAGAGAACTATCAGATGCTTATCAACCTATTGTGCCTATAGAGGAAATGCCTAACTTTCCTACAAAGGAAGAAGTTGTACAGGCATTACATGCAACAGATAAACGCAAAGTACAAAAAGGTGTTATAGGTGTAAATAAAACAATAAAAGATGGAACACCTATATCAGCTAGGTTAGATATACCTGCCTATAATGATACCGATACTTGGGTTGTTTCCTTACATGATGGTACAGAAAAAGGCGGTGCGACAGTAGGCTATGCTCAAACAGCAGTTTTAAATGATGTTAATTTTACTACTGTTCCTTTGGCTGCATCTTCTATTGCAGCAGGTAAAGGTAAAACAACCATAGCAAGAATGAATGGTAGTTATGTAAATGCTGAACCTGAAGAGGTTTATAACACTGCAAAAGAATTATTAGAGGCAAATCCTGAAGATTGGACTCAGGTAGGTATGAATCCATATAGAGCTTCATACTTTTATGATAAAGCAGACGGTATGCCTGTAGTAAGTTCTGATCAGGTAATTCAGGTAGGACCACTTGTGTTTGCACAGAACGTAAAAAAGACAACACCTGATGATGAGATGTTTGAATTTACAAACAAAAGAACAGGTGTAACAGCTAATTTTAGTGAGGGCGGTATGGCTTTAGAAGAACAAATGGCAATGAACTTTGGTGATGTACCTGACAATACTATAGGACAAGATCCTGTATCAGGTAATGACATACCACTAGGTTCTACAGCAGAGAATGTACGAGATGATATACCCACTATGCTTAGTGAGGGTGAGATAGTTGTACCTGCTGATGTAGTAAACTTTCATGGTGTAAAACTATTTGAAGATTTACGTGCCGAAGCCAAACTAGGATACGCTCAGATGGCTAACGATGGACGTATAGGTGGTGAACCTATAGACGATACTCCTGACATGGATATGGATATTTCACTTACATTAGAAGACTTAGAGACTTCAGACGATATGGAGCCTGTCCAAATGGGAAGGGGTGGTATGAATGTTGAGCGAGGACGTGGTAGTATTTACAGTAGCTACTCTGCTCCTAAAAAAGCTAAACCCACCAGAGACAGATCTATGTCGGCTGTTGTAAAAAGAGCGCAAGCAAATAAAGGCAAACCTAAAAATAGATTTGAAGCTATTAGAGAAAGACTAAAAGAAGTATTTAGGGATGATGATCGTAGACCTACACTAACAAAGAAACCACCTAAGTCAGATCCAATTAGACCTTCTATTGCACAACAGATAAACTTCGGTGGAGACTACAAAGACAAAGAACCACCAAAGCCTGAACCTAAGAAAAGAAGATCATCCGTAAGAGGTGCAGGAGATGTTACTCAAGCGTACAGAGGAGAGGATGAACCTCTAAATGTTCGTTACTATGATCAACCATTTTACAAAAGACTTATGGAAGGTTTAGGCGTAGAGTTTTTTGATGATGGAGGACTTATAGGTGGCGAAGATCAATTTAACCAACCCTTTTATGCAGAAGGCCAAGAGGGTGGCTTTGATATGGATAACGCTTATGCTAACTACGGCGAGGGTACAGGCGATGGCCCACTATTAGAAATGCGTGAATATATGAACGATGCTGGTCACAGAATATTTATCACGTTTATAGATGGCGTACCACAAATGGAAATACCTGCAGGTTACTACCCTGTAGAAGAAGGAAGCACAGTTGTAGCACCTGAAGTTCCTCCAATAGGAGGTAGCGGTGGTTCTGACTCTGGAGGATCAGGTGGCGGCGGTATGGATATTCCAGCGCCAACTCCTGTGAACTATAAAGAGTTATCTATGGAAGAACTAACTCAAATGATAGAAGATCAGAAAAGCATGAAAGGTAATGTATTAGCTGCTGGTATAGGTGTACTAAATCCTATACTTGGCGGTGCAGTAAAACTTGCCATGTGGAATGAGACTAGACAACTTAAAAAAGAGTTAGAGCGTAGAAGAGATGATCCTGCTACAAGCGAAGTAGATAAGAGGCGTTATGATCAGCTACTTGAAATAGCAAATGCAGAAGAGCCAGGTTTGATAGCAACTCTACTTGGTAAGCTAACAGGTAATGATCCAAATGCACCTCAAACAGGTGGACTAGATTATGATCAGCTAGATAAAATGACAAAGGCATATACACCAGAAGATCAACAAGCTGATATGAGAAATAACAGAGGATTTACACCCGGAGTTGACGATGCAATAACTCCTGCAAGCCCTGCAGCAACTGCTCAGACAATTAAAACTCCCGGAGTAGATACTGACAGACGCTTTACTCCTGATAATATAGCAGAACCTGCAGCAAAGGCATCAACTGTAGCTCCTAAAACTGCCACAGAACAGTTACAGGATTTAGCCGATGAGTTAACTACTCCAAAGGTAAGAGGTAATACTAGACTTGATAAAGATGCCCAACGCAGAAGAGACAGACAAGAAGCTAATAAAAATATAACAGGATCAACTACTAGAAAAACAGGATTAGCTAAAAGTGCAACACGTGGTTTAAGTAAAACAGATAAAAAAGGTGGAGCAGAACTAGATTCTAGGTTTGGTATAACAGGACTTCACAAAGGTGCATTAGTAGATAAACCAAAAGTTAAAAAGGTAGTAAAGGGTTTGAAGAAAGCCTCTAAGTTACACGCTGAACAAGCAAAGACATTAGAAGAAGAAGTAAAGAAAAAATCCAAATAACTATAAGGCCACTCGGCTACGGCTGACCCCAACATAAGGAGAAAACAAATGGCTACAAGTGAAACAGCGAAACCAAATCCTATGGTAAAACCTAAAATCCCAAGAGTAATGATGGGTCAAGGTGGATACTTAACTAACGAAGAGCGTATTAAAAAAGATGAAGAAGAGCTTCTGGCTATGAAGAAAGAAGCATTAGGTATAACAGATGAAGAAAGTACTGAAGATAAACCCAGTAGCGAAAAGCCTGAAGCTGAACCAGTACAGGCAGAGAGTGATACCAAACAAGAAGAAAAACCAGAAGCCAAAGCACAAGAAGAAGATGATTTAGGTGCTGAAGAAAAGAACTTCAAGAAACGTTATGGTGATTTGCGTAGACATTCACAAAAGAAAGAAGAAGAGTTTAACGCAAAAATAGCAGCACTTGAAGCAAAACTAGATAAAGCTTCAAAGCAAGAGCTTGTATTACCTAAGACAGATGAAGAGCTAGAAGCTTGGACTAAAGAGTATCCTGATGTTGCAGCTATAATCGAAAGTATTGCTGATAAGAAAGCCAAGGCATCTGCTACTGCTTTAGAAGAACGCATGGCTGAGTTTGAAGAACTTAAAATAGATGCACAAAGAGAAAAAGCAGAAGCAGAACTTGTTAAGATGCATCCTGACTTTATAGAGATACGACAGGATGATACATTTCATAACTGGGCAAAAGATCAACCTAAATGGGTACAAGATGCTCTATATGAAAATGTTGACGATGCAAAATCTGTAGCACGTGTAATAGACTTGTATAAAATAGACAAAGGTATTACAAATAAGAAGAAAGCTAAACCTGAAGAAAAAGCAGCAGCATCTTCTGTCAAAACAAAAAGTGCAGCAGCACCAGAGCCAGATGAAGCAGCAGGACACATTCGTGAATCAGAAGTAGCTGCAATGTCAATTAAAGAATACGAAAAGCGTCAGGAAGAAATATTAGACGCTCAACGTAATGGAAGATTTATTTACGATATATCAAGAAAATAGTTGACATTCTTAATATCGTAGATACAACTATAGCATATACACACCATTAGTGTGTATGCTTTTATCAAGCACTAGCCACACAAAAGACTTACCTCTAAGTATAGGCCCAGCGCAGAGAGACAGCGCAGTCTCAAAGCATAGCTGACTACCCTAAAACAAAGAGCCTCTTCATGGTGGATATGTAGTGTTACTTCAACGCCATATCTATAAAGGAGATTTTAATTATGGCTATAGCATCCGCAAGTGGAGGCTTTAACGGCAACTTTAGTCCGATAATGTTCTCCAAACAGGCGCAGATCGCATTGCGAAAATCGTCTGTAGTAAGCGCAATCACCAACAACTCATACTTTGGTGAAATTGCAAATCAGGGTGACGTTGTACGCATCCAAAAAGAACCAGACGTAACTGTCAACGCATTACAGCGTCACACAGGTATTTCTGTAGAGAAGTTAGACGATCAGGATTTCTCACTCACCATTGACAAAGCTAACTACTTTGCTTTTAAAATGGATGACATCGAAGAGCAGTTCTCTCATGTTGACTTCGTAAGTCTAGCTGCAGATAGAGCAGCCTACAAAATGGCAGACGCTATTGACGTAGATGTTCTTTCTTACATGTCAGGCTACAGCACATCTGGAGCATTGATCACTTCATCTTCAGGTGACGCACAGCACCCAACATCAGGTGAAATCAACGGTGAATCTTTAAAGACTAACCAGTTGGACGCTACTGACTTTGGTGCATTAGGATCAGCAGACGCTGCATCAACAGCATATGCTACTGGTGACTCTATTCCACTGGCTACACGTTTGCCTGGTGCGACTTCACTATCATCAGCTACTATATCCCCATTGACAGTCATCGCACGTATGGCACGTCAAATGGATACAGAAAACGTTGACTCACGTTCACGTTGGTTGGTTGTAGATCCAGTATTCATGGAAATGCTAAAAGATGAAGACTCACGTCTTCTCAATGCAGACTTCGGTGGATCAGGTCTACAAAATGGATTGGTTGCAGGAAACATTCACGGTTTTCAAGTGTACGTTTCAAACAACCTACCTGCCAAAGGTAATGGTCCAACACATGCTGGCGCACTAGCCCAAGATGCACACTACGGTGTAATCTTAGGTGGACAGCAAGAGTCTGTAGCGACTGCAGAGCAAATGAACAAAGTTGAGAACTATAGAGATCCCGACTCATTTGCAGACATTGTACGTGGTATGCACCTATATGGACGTAAGATTCTACGCCCACAAGGATTGGTGTCAGCTATTTACAACGTTGCTTAATCAAGATAAACTTAGAGGCTGGCTTAATGCTGGCCTCTTAGTACATTTACATTGCCCTTAACAAAAGGAACATTCTCATGGGTACTATTACTACAGCAATGTGCAACAGCTTCAAGCAAGAGCTACTTGGGGGTGTTCACGATTTAGACACACACACGCTAAAGTTAGCGTTAATTAAGCCTTCTCCTACAGGAACTTTTGGAGCAGCTACAACTAACTACTCTGATCTTACAGCTAACTCAGATGAAGCTTCAGGAACAAACTATTCTGCAGGGGGGCAAAACTTAGATTCCGCTACAATATCGTTATCGGGAACTACGGCACTTGTAGACTTTGCAGATGAAGTGTTCTCGAACCTGACAATCACGGCCGCTGGAGCTTTAATATATAACAGTTCGGCAAGTAACAAAGCTATAGCTGTATTTTCGTTTGGCTCAAACGTAGCATCAACAGCAGGTGATTTTACTGTTATCTTTCCAGCAGCAGATGCATCCAACGCAGTTTTACGTATAACGTAAGGATACTAAAATGGCACTAGTAAATCCAAATAGAGTAAAAGAAACTACTGAAACTACTGGAACAGGAACCTACACTCTAGAAGGAGCCACAGGAAACTTCCAAGGGTTTACAGCAGTAGGAGATGGTAATACATGTTACTATTGCTGTACTGATGGCACTCAATTCGAGATTGGCATCGGCACATTTACTGCCTCTGGAACCACTCTTGCAAGAACTACAATACTAAGTAGTACGAACAGTAACAATGCTATAAACTGGTCTTCGGGTGAAAAAGATATTTTTGTCACCCTGCCATCTTCTAAATTAGTATTTGAAGATGCTAGTAACAATGTAGCAATAGGAAATAATATTACTGTTGGTGGAACTGTTGATGGTAGAGACTTAGCTGCAGATGGTACAAAGTTAGATGGTATTGAAGCAAGTGCAACTGCTGATCAAACAGCAGCAGAAATTAGAACGCTTGTTGAAAGTGCTACAGACAGTAATGTTTTTACAGATGCTGACCATACCAAGTTAAATGGTATAGAAGCATCAGCTACAGCAGATCAAACAGATGCAGAGATTAGGGCAGCAGTAGAGGCAGCTACAGACAGTAATGTGTTTACTGATGCTGATCATACGAAGTTAAATGGTATTGAGGCTTCAGCAACGGCTGACCAAACAGATGCTGAAATAAAAACAGCTTATGAAAACAACTCTGATACAAATGCTTTTACTGATGCGTTGTTAACTAAGCTAAATGGTATTGAAACAAGCGCAACGGCTGACCAAACTAAATCAGACATAGATGCGTTAAATATTAATGCTGATACATTAGATGGACAGCATGGTGCTTACTATCAAACAGCCGCTACTGCACTTGGCTATATTTCTGTAGCTGATGGCGATTACGGAACTATAAGAGTAGATGACCCACGTGGTGTTAGTTGGGCAGGATATAAAATTCGTGACGATTGGCTTATGATGTCTAATGGCCCAGATAATTGCGGTATCTACAACGACACAGATAATGAATGGGGCCTTTTGTGTAGGCGTAATGCTGAAACAGAAATTATGTATAATGGTAGTGTAAAGGGTGAATCACAAAACGGCGGTTTTTATGTTACTGGTACTCTTACTGCATCTAGCAATGTTACAGCTTATTCAGATGAAAAACTAAAAGACAATATTGAGCCAATAGAAAACCCGATTGAAAAAGTAAAAGCTATTAAAGGCGTAACTTTTAATCGTAATGATATTGAAGGTAACCCAAGACAAACTGGTGTTATTGCTCAAAATGTTGAAACTGTATTGCCAGAAGTTGTTGAAACTAATGAGAAAGGAATTAAAACCGTTTCTTATGGCAATATGGTAGGCTTGTTAGTTGAAGCAATTAAAGAACAACAAAAACAAATTGATGAACTTAAAGAGGAACTAAAGAATGCCGTTACCATCTAGTGGCACAATATCAATGTCGCAAATTGCGGCTGAATTTGGTGGGTCAACACCACACTCACTAAGCGAATACTACGGAGCGGCTTCTGGCATACCTTCTAGCGGTACAATAAGCATGAGCCACTTTCATGGAAAATCAGCAAATGCAAGCGCAAGCGGTGGAAGTGTTACAACGACAGGTGGCTATCGTTACCACAGATTTTATAGCAGTGGAAACTTCAGCGTATCAAATGCGGCTGGCAAAACAATGCAATTTGTTGTCTGTGCAGGAGGCGGCGGTGGCGGTCTAATGGGTAATAGTGGAAATGGCGGCGGCGGTGGAGGCGGCGGCGGTGTTACTTATCATAGCGGCGAAGGACTTCATGGTGGCTATGTTACTGTTGGCGGCGGCGGTGGAGCAAGAAGCAACGGCGGTAATTCTTCATTTAGCGGTTCCACAGCACGTGGCGGCGGCGGTGGAGCGCAAGACTATCATACACCAGTAAGTCATACTGGTTGGATAGGTAAAACTGGTGGTTGCGGTGGTGGAATGGGTGTTCACAATGCTTACAACAACCCACAACGTGCGCCCTCAAACCAAGGCAACTCTGGTGGAGCAACAGGATATGGAAACCAAGGCGGCAGAAATGCGGCAGGATACCCTTACTATGGAGGCGGTGGCGGTGGCGCAGGAGGGTCAGGCGGTGACGCTTTTAACTCAGTCGGCGGCTCTCCTAAATATTTATCTGCATTTACTGTTCATAATAGTGGGCGTTACGGCTCTGGCGGTGGCGCAGGAATAACAATTTATGGAAACCAAGGCGGCAACAAAAGTGGTGGTGGCTACGGCGGTGGAACAGGAAACACCTCTAATGGTTCTGCAAATACTGGAGGGGGCGGTGGTTGCAAAGGCAAGAGTGGTGGCTCTGGCATAGTCATAATTAGATATCCATATTCGTAGGTTAGAAGATGGCACATTTTGCACAATTAGACGTAAACAATAATGTTATAAATGTTCTTGTAGTAGGCAATGATGATTGCGTAGATGAAAATGGCAACGAAAGTGAAGCTGTTGGTATTGCTTTTTTACAAGAAGGACTTGGCCCAGAAACAATTTGGAAACAAACAAGTTATAATAATAACTTTCGTGTTCGCTATGCTTGTATTGGTGGTTATTACGACAGCGCACGTGATGCTTTTATGCATCCAAAACCTTTTCCGTCTTGGACGCTAAATGAAGAAACATTAGATTGGCAACCACCAGTTGATTACCCACCAGAATATTTTGAAAAACCCCATACTTGGGATGAAGATAACCAAAAATGGGTTGAGTTATAATGCTTGGCCTTACTTCAATAGCCGAAACAGCGATAAGTGCTTTAGGTGGCGAAGGTAATTTTGTTGTTCTTCCTGCAGTAACTACGCAAGGTGTAGCTAATGCTCCTACTACCACAGGTATTGCTGCACCAAACGAACTTGTTGGACAGGCTGCTGCTGGGGCAGTAGGTACTGTCGTAGCTCAAGGCCCAGGAGATATTAATGTTGCTAGTATAGCAAGTTCTACAAGTATATCTGCATTAACATTTGATGCTGCAGCAAACACCACATCCCCTTCAGCTACAGCATCGACTGCAATTAATTCAACAACTCAAACAGGTGAAGCAGGTCCAACGTTAGCAACTGTAAATGCTCTTGGTTCTGCGTTTGGGGATGTTGAAACATTAACAACAAATAATTATACAGTAACTGTAGCTAATACTGGAAGTGGTAATAAGTATTACATAGATGGTGTAGAGTCTCCTGAACTAACACTAGTAAGAGGACTAACCTACGTCTTTGATGTAAGTGATAGCAGTAATAGTGGACACCCTTTTAGATTTAAAGATGCTAGTGGTAATTCTTACACTATAGGAGTTACGGCTTCAGGAACGGCTGGACAAACAGGAGCTACAGTAAAACTAGAGCTTCCATTGACTGGTACAATGCCAGCTAGATATTACTGTACCGTACATGGCAACGGTATGGGCAATACCATAACTACAGTAAATAGCACTACTAATTTTACTGTAACTGTTGCAAATGTAGGTGGAGTTAACGTATTTGTTTTAAATGGTATAAACAATCCAACGCTACAACTTTCCAGAGGAGTAACATACGTCTTTGATGTAAGTGATAACACTAACACTGGACACCCATTAAGGTTTAAAAATGGATCATCTAGTTATACTTCAGGAGTTTCAACTAGCGGAACACAAGGTCAGTCAGGAGCAACTGTAACATTTGCTGTTCCTACAAACGCACCTTCTCAAGGACTAAGATATTACTGTACCGTACATGGCAATGCTATGGGGAATACTATAACTACCAGTAATACTTCTACATCTCTATTTGTAACTGGCGAAGCAAATTTTACAATACCAGATGCAACTAGTGCCTTTAGTCAAACTGTACCAACGGTAACTGGACTAGGAAATATAACGATAGGTAGTGTAATCGCTCCTGCAGTTAAAAATTCTATCTCTGCTAATGGTGTAGTCTTTCCTTTTGAAGATTTTGCAGATCAATTTAATAGGGGTAGAACAATAGTTATACGTCCTGTAAACAAACATAGAGTAGTATATATAACTAGTTAAGGATATGACATGGCGTACAAATGGCCTGAAAAAGACCCTGACGAACAGCAAGACTTCAGTGTAGATTGGTCTAGGTTCTTGGGTGATAACAATCTATCATCAGCTTTATTTTCTGTAGAAGATTCAGACGGAACTAAAGTACCAGTAGAAACAGCACAAACGGTAGATGGGTTACAGTTTTTAGCTACCACTACTTCTGGCAACGTAGCCACTGCACGTTTTGCTGGAGGTACAAATCATAAAAGATATAATATAACTTGTCGTATAACTACAACACAAGGTCTAACATTTGAACGCACGGTGATATTACCGATTAGGGAAAGATAAATGGCTTATAATTTTCTTGGCTTAGTTAACGATGTTAACAACAGACTAAACGAAGTACAGCTAACTTCTACAAACTTTTCTGCTGCTGTAGGATATTATGGTTTAGCTAAAGATGCTGTAAACTCATCAATAAGACATATTAATCAAGAAGAGTATGAGTGGCCTTGGAATCATGTACAGGAAGAACTAGTGTTAGCTGCTGGTACTATGAAGTATGCTTATTCACCAGATGTCAAAACAATAAATATGAACTCCTTCAGAACAAAAAGAGATGATAGTTTAAGTATAGGAACAGAAAAACTTAAATCTTTAGTATATGAAGAGTGGATAGAAAAATATGCTGACGATGAGTTTAACACATCAGCAAGCATACGTGGGATACCTACGCACATTATAAGAACTCCGGGCAGAGAACTTATATGCCATCCTGTACCTGACAAAGCATACACTATAGTATACGAATATTATACATTAGGATACGATTTAGAAAATGCACTCGATGTTCCTCCTATACCAGAGCAGTACAGATTTGCCATAGTAGAGGGTGCAATGTACTATGCTTATCAGTTTAGAGGAGATACACAATCTGCACAATTAGCTCTTCAGAAGTTTGAAGAACAAATCAAATACCTACGCTCTATAAATATAAATAGAACGCCATATCTAAGAGACACAAGAGTACATTTTTAATGCCAGTACAATGGACAACATTTCCTATGGAGTTTAAGGGAGGGTTAGTATCTAACCTTACTCCATTACAACAAGGTACTAATGCTGTAGGCTCTGCTACTATTCTGCAAAACTTTGAGTCTAACAGAGAAGGTGGCTATAGCAAACTAAAAGGTTACAGTAAGTTTAGCTCAACATTAGTTCCCGGCGGTGGCGATGTTCTTGCTATGAAAGTTATATCTTCTGGCAGAGTTGTAACAGCTAGAAAGATGGATACCGCTACTGTAACAGAATATCAGACAGCTACCTCTACAGTAAACGGAGCAGTATCCAACGCTACAGCAGTCGCTCTTGATAACAACACAGCTACAGCTATAGTAAATGGTGCTGTTACTAATGGCACAACAGTAGCTGTAGACAGAGTTAGAACTTTTACAGGGGTAACAGGTGCTACTTCTTTAGCTGGCGCAAGTGCTACGTTTGATGTAACAAACACAAACGGCACTTACACAGCAGCAATAAATGCAGCAGGTACAGGCTTCAAGGTTAGCGAAACGGTAACAGTTCTTGGTGCAAACTTAGGTGGTGCTACTTCAGCAAACAATGCAGTTATTACAGTTAGTTCTGTTGGTGGTGAGCCTGTTACATATACTAACCCAAATCAGTCTGGCTATAGTGGTTCTGGTAGTAGTGCTACATTTAATGTAACTAAAGGAGCAGGTATAAGCCAAACTACTAACTATGCTGTAACTGTTGTAAACGTTGGTGGTGTTAATGTTTTTGCACTTAATGGTGTGGCAACTCCAACATTATCTCTGGTTCAAGGCACTACTTACACATTTGATCAAAGTGATTCTTCTAATTTAGGACACCCATTAGCTTTTAAAGACTCTGGCGGTAATTCATTCACAACTGGAGTTACCACAACAGGTGTTCCCGGAAACGCTGGAGCATCAGTTACTATCGCCGTTCCTACTTCTGGAACTATGCCAGCAAGATATTATTGTACTGTTCACGGCAACGCTATGGGTAATGCTATTACCACAGTGAGTGCAACTACTAGTATTTATACGGTAGCTATTACTGCAGCAGGTTCAGGTTTTGCAGTCAATGAAACAATTAAAATAGTTGGTACACAGTTAAATGGTGCTACTACAGCTAACGATGCAACTATTACAATAACTACGGTAGATGGATCAGGTGGAATAACAGGAGCTACAATAGCAGGTACAGGTTTAAATGAAGGATCAGTAACAGGCGTTACTATTGCTGGCACTGGTGCATCCTTTGGAACTATTACTAGAGGCATGGTTGTAACAGGTACTGGTATTACTGGGGAAGTAACAGTAAAAACAGTAACAAGTCAGAATAGTATTATACTAGACAAAGCAGTATCTTTAGCCGACAATGTTGTACTTAGTTTTATTACTAACATAAAGGCTGGTATGTTTGTTACAGGCACAGGCATATCTGGTGTTGTAAAAGTAGCAACAGTAACAAATCAGAACAGCATTGCACTTGACTCGGCACAATCAATATCAGATAATACCGTTCTTACCTTTGGTACATTTCATTCTAGTCAAGTTAACAAGACATTATACTTTCATGGAACAGGTACAATTTGGTCACACGTAGGTACGAGTTCATCTACCAATACACAAAAAGTAAGACATGCATCTTTTAATTTTACTCAAGAAGACAAAACTATATTTGTTGATAGTAAAAGTTTTCCTGTAATATTTAATAGCAGTGGAAACACTACAGTAAATTTAACATCATCTAACAGTTCAGATGTAGAAGGTGCAGAAAATGTAGCAGTATTTAAAAATCACGCATTCTATTCTAAAGGTAGTAAGATATTTTTTACAGCACCAACTACAGTAGATGATTTTGCTACAGGTAATGGTGCTGGTACTATAAATGTAGGCTTTGACGTAACAGGTATGATAGGCTTTCGTGATCAGCTTATCATTTTTACTACAGACACAATCAAGAAACTTGTAGGTAATACCTCATCTGATTTTAAACTAGAACCTATAACAGACAGAATAGGTTGTATTAATCCAGACAGTATACAAGAATTTGGTGGTGACATAGCATACCTATCTCCTGATGGTATACGTTTATTAAGTGCTACTGATCGTATTGGTGACCTTGCTCTTGACATTGCATCTGATCCAATCTATAAAGACGCTAATGATTTTATAGATTCATCTGATACATTTTGTTCTGTACTAGTTAGAGGTAAATCACAGTATAGATTGTTTTCATATATACCTTCCGTTAGCGATGCTAATGCATCAGGTTTGATAGCGACTAAATTTATTGCACAGGGTGGTAGCGGCATAGCTTGGTCAACAACAAAAGGATTAAAAGTAAACGTAGCAGATAGTACATACTCAGGCGCAACAGAGACTATTATGTTTGCTAACGATGATGGTTTCTGTTATAGAATGGATTCAGGTAATTCTTTTGATGGTAGTGCTATCGAGTCAATATATGAATCTCCGTTCATGCCTATTACAGATCCGCAAATACGTAAGACTTTATATAAACTTACTTTATATGCAGAACCTACAG
>Ga0209433_10000232_pt1 | contig 17135 bp, 8 predicted proteins | sample METZYME_5_50m_FD_187552 | JGI IMG/M metagenome (GOLD analysis project Ga0209433, IMG submission 187552) | Marine microbial communities from oxygen minimum zone in mesopelagic equatorial Pacific - METZYME_5_50m (SPAdes) (version 2) | ecosystem: Environmental > Aquatic > Marine > Oceanic | place...
CTGTTTTAAATTGAATCCATTCTGACCAATTATCTCCATCACCAACCCTGTATGCGTATGTTGTATTAGGGTTTAATTCTTCAAAAACTACACTGTGGTATTTTACAACAAAAGAATTATTGGCCTTATAAAGTCCTAAATCAAATTCTTCTGTCTTTGCCTTGTAAGTCTTTGCATTCTTAGCAAATTTAGAATTTACACCCGCAACAGCAATTTGAGCTTTTGCATTTTTAACTGATAAATCTGTTCTCCATGTAACAGCTCTTTTAGTAGAGGGATCACCATTAAAATTTAATATTATTCTATCTGGATCTTTGCTTGGAATTTCCCAGTGATGCAGGCCTATATGATGATCTTTATCAAAATCTTTGTATTTCTGACCAGTTAGAGGAAAAGACAAACAAAATACTAAGGCAAAAAGAAAGCTACTTTTTTTCTTTTGGATAAGGTTATTAAAAGTGTAGTTCATTATAGCTTTCTTCATAAGAAGTTATTTAAAAATTTGAAGGCGGTCATCATTATTCGCAACTAATATAATTTCCTTATTTCCTAAAGTTAGAGATATTACCTTCTTTGAATCACCAGGGGTAAAAAAGCCTGATTTTAATGTTGGAATTTCATTAAAACTTCCATCTCCATTTCCTTTAAGAAGAAGACCATTTCCAGCATCATTTCTTGCAGTTTCAATCTCAGCATGATACATATTACCTACAATTAGTAAGTCATTCACCTTATCATTATCAAAATCTTTGATTATAATATCATTTACAGAGGAGAACTGCGCATAATTAGGCAGGGGACGAAAATCAAAAAAAGATTTATTATTTATAAGTGCAGCACTTTCAAATGTATTCACAGAAAGTCTTAAAGCATTTTCCAGATTTTCCTCACCATATACTTGTTGAACATCAAGTGAGGCAAAAATATCGTATTTCTTAAACTTATCTTGTAAATCAGGTACTTGTTGTGATGAACATGAAAATCCTCGCAAAGGGAATTGGATTCCATAATTATAATAGGCTAGTACAATATCTTTTTTACCATTGTCGTCAAAATCATCATAAAAAACTTCAAAAGGCTCATCTACACTAGCTTTGTATTTATAATTCAACCCTAAATTGCCGACAATAAGATCAGGAAAATTGTCATTATTTAAATCACCAACTTCGACACTATACCACCAACCTGTTGAGGAACAGCCTAAGTTAGTGTTTAGCTCTTGTTTTGTAAATTGGCCTTGTTGATTTTCAATAACTGTTATTGGCATCCATTCTCCAACAACGACAATATCAGAATCTCCATCGTTATCAAAATCAAACCACTCTGCATCTGTAACTAATCCTAAATCTTTAAATGCTTGATTTTTGTCATCATAGTTTAAAAAATTTCCGTTATCATTTATAAGCACAAAACTTGAGGCAGGCTCAGGATAATTCCACGGTTTCATCCTACTTCCAATAAATAAATCTAAATCACCATCATTATCGAAGTCATGGGGTTTAACAACTGACCCACTTTTATAATTTGAGGGCAATAAATCTCTTCTAAAATCAAAATTTCCAAGACCATCATTTATGTATAACCTGTCTAAATATGTACTTGAGTTGGGCATGAATTCATTTCCACCTGAAACAACATATAAGTCTAAATCTCCATCATTATCTGAGTCAAAAAATACAGCATCAATATCTTCCAGTGCTTTATGTTTTGTCCAAATATCATTTCCAACTTTATCAAAACTATTTTCATTTTGAATATATACTGTAGCCTCTTGTCCAGAAGCACCTCCTATAAATAAATCCTCTAAACCATCTCCATTTATATCTCCTTTTGCTAATGCTGGGCCCAATTGAGAGAGTTTGTGAGGTAATAGAACTTGTTTATCATAATCATTAAAATAATTTTCTTGATGAACAAATTTTAAAATTGATTTATCCTCTTGAAACTTAGTCGAATTTTCTTTAATTAAGTTTAAGTCTACTTTCGCTCCCTTTTTCTTTACTTTAATTAATCTATTAACTTTTGGCTTTAAAATTTTTTGTAGAGATTGGTCAGGCCACTCAATTAAAATACTATCTACTGTTTTTGAGTTATTGATTCCAAAATGAACAATATTCTCACTTGTAGAATATATTCCTCTAACATTAGTTGTTTCAAAAAATTGAAAATTATTATCGTGATAAATCGAAACTTTAGATCCAAATGTAGGACTATCATCCTCAAGTTTTAGCCTTACAAAGTTTTTATCAGAATTATTTCTGTAGATAAATGCTTTCTCATTTACGTTACTCACGATTAAGTCTAAATCACCATCATTATCCAAATCAGCGTATGATGCACCATGGGAGAATGAAGGATCTCCAAGACCTAATTGGTCAATTTCATTTTTAAAATTCAAATCACCATAGTTCTTATAGAAATAGTTTTTGAGTTTTTGAGATGGTAGAAAATCTAAAAGTTCTTGTAAATCAAGAATATCCCAAAAATTCACATTTGAATTATCAGGATTTTCAATGATGTATTTATTAAAAGTTTTTGAAACTAAATCTGATATTTTTTTATCAGCATCAGTATTTCTAATATCTCTTAGCAAGCCATTTGTGATATAAATGTCTTTATTCCCATCATTGTCAAAGTCTGCAACCAAACTAGCCCAACTCCAATCTGTAGCAGCTGTCTGCGTAAATTGAGCTATGTCGCTAAAGGTTTCATTACCATTGTTTAATTGTAATGTATTAAACATATATTGATAATGGCCTCCATCATTAACAACTTTCCAGAATGAATCTGGGTTCATACCGCTCATATTTGATTTTAATCTAAAATTATCTTCTGCAGTCATATCCAAAACCATCAAATCTAAATGTGAATCATTATTTATATCAGCTGCGTCAACTCCCATGCTGTAAAAAGATGTATGTCTTAAAGATGATTCAGTTTTGTATTCAAAGGTTCCATCTTGATTATTATAGTAAAGAAAATCAGGAGCTTCAAAATCATTCGCTACATATATATCTGGCCAACCATCTTTATTAAAATCTCCTATTACTGCAGCATTAGGAAAACCGGATCGATCCAATCCAGCTTTTGCAGTAACATCTTCAAAGTAACCTTCTTTATTTTCAAAAAGTTGAAGATTATACTCTGGAAGTTTCATGTCAGTTCCTAAAAAAGGTGAAAAATTTCCTGTGTTTGGTGGATGATTCAGTAGATATAGGTCAAGTAAACCATCCTTGTTGTAATCAAAAAAAACTGCGTGTCTGGTTCTTCTATCAACATCTACATTCCACTTAGCTGCTAATTCGTCAAATTTGAAATTACCTTTATTTATGTATAATTTATTTGTTCTAAGTTTTGGCTGATCATCATAAAGCTCACAACTAACATATATATCTAAAAGACCATCATTATTCACATCAGCGACTGTAACACCTGTTGACCAAGAGCTATCATTTATAATTCCTGAGTTAGGAGTTTTATCTTGAAACTTAAAATTACCTAGATTTTTATAAATTTTATCATCTACTAAATTTCCTGCAAAAAATAAATCATCCAGACCGTCATTATCGAAATCACCTACACCAACACCTGCACCTCCATAAAAATTAGCGTATAAAAAAACGTTATTCTCTTTGGTGTCAATAAGGTCGTTTGAAAAATGAATACCCGATTCATCGGGCTCTATGATCGTAAAAAGTTTATCTTGAGAACTAGCATTAGCTATAAAAAAAATAATTAAAAAATATTTAATTAATCCTCTCATATGGATATAAAAAAAGGGGGGGATAATTCCCCCCCTAAATATAGTTATTAAAACTTATAGTTTTATTACTTATCCCACCACATTCTAGTCATCCAATCATCTGCTCCTTGTCTTGCGACTGCAGCAGCATAATTTTCAGCATTCGTAGATGCTTCACCACCAGGGTAAATCATTCTTCTCATGATTTGACCATTTGTTTCACTATTTGGGTGCTTAGTTGGAGTCAAAGTAGGATATCCTGTTCTTCTCCAGTTAGCATAAGCTTCATACTCATTAAGTAACGTAGCTTTCCAGTACTCATTCATAACCATTTCCCAGTTTGCAGGGAAAGATGCAGCTAATTTTCCAGGTCCAGCTAGGAACGCAGAAATTTCAGCATCTGTAATAGCTGTTGTTGCTGGATAAATTTGCTTAAGCATTTTCATCGCAGCAGTAACACCGTTATTATAATGAGTCTCAGCTGATCCTGAAGTCCATCCTCTTATAGCAGCTTCTGCTTTAAGAAATTCTACTTCAGCATAAGTTTGGAATACCATTGGTACATCTCTTCCTTGCAATGCACTTGCAACAGCAGAGTAAGCATGTCTTGTAGGGATACCAGGAACAGTGTTACCGTCCAAATCAGTATAATCTGAACCAGTACTACCGTTTGGCATACCTGCTTGTACTCCACCAGAAGCACTTCCAGGCTCAAACAAAACATCCATTCTTGGATCACCAGTAAGATGCATTTCCATAGTCTTACTCATTCTCGCTTGAGAATCAACTTGGAAAACCTCACCATGACCATTCTTGTTAATTCCTTCAGGACCATCAGTATGAGCAACCATAGCGATGTGATCGTTTGAAGTCATTGTACCTGCGCTTATAGCTTTAACAGCCCAAGCTTGAGCACTTGCAGCGTCAGCTTTAGTCATTCTCATTGCTAATCTTAGCATCATAGAATTACCCCAAGCTTTCCACTTAGTTGCATTACCACCAAAGATGACGTCAGAGTTGCCCATACTAGAGTCTCCACTAATTTGACCAACTGCACCTTCAAGCTCACTCAACATATCCATGTAGATATCTTGCTGAGCATCATACTTAGGTTTTAAAACACCATCAATATAGCCTTTACCAGCTTCAGAATAAGGAATATCTCCGTGAGTATCAGTTATTCTATGATAAATAAATACTCTTAAAATTCGGGCCATTCCCATTTCAGTTCCAGTATTACCTTCACTGTTTAATTGGTCAATGATATCTTCGATACCTTTAACACAGCTTGGATAGTTTCTGTCCCATAATGAAGTAGCATAGCTATTTACTCGGTAATATTTATCTCCTGACCAATACCCTGCAGTTGTAGAAAAATGCTGAATTAACGTAGAGTTATAGATTAAACTATTTCTCCAGTTTTCATATCTTCCACCACTTGTTTGCAAAATAGTCCAAGCGAATTTATTACCAACATCAATTTGATTAGCTTTAGCAGGATTGACATTCATTTCTTCGAACCCTTTATCGAATTCACAAGAGACAAAAGCAAAACTTAAGGCTAAAATTGTAATAAATAAATTTTTCATTGCGTAAATATATTAAAATTTAAGGTTAACGTTAACACCTATTGTTCTAGGAACAGCAAGTCCAAACCACTCTAAACCAGCAGAGTTACCAGCGTTATAAGCTGACTCTGGGTCTATGTTGTCTACACTATTAGTTATAAAGAATAGGTTCTTACCAATTAATGAAACACTAGCAGCTTGGATAAACGTACCTTCCAACATACTTGATGGGAATGTATATCCAACACTCATTTGTCTCATTCTAAAGTAATCTGAATCGTAGATACCTGCTTCTGCAGCATCATTGTATCTACCCCAGTATGCAGACTGTTGTCCTTGAGGAATAGAGATTGTAACAGGTGAACCATCTTCCATTACACCATCTGGAATGAATCCAGCTTCTCTACCACCAGCAGGGATAGTCATTTGGTGCAATCCATAACCCATCATAGTTATGTTTGTACCAGAATACATTTGACCGCCTGACTTACCTTCAACTAAGAAGCTAGCATTCCAGTCTTTGTATCTGAAAGAAGCACCAATACCTAATTGTTGAGGAGCAACACCAAATCCTAAGATTTTTCTGCTGTTATCAATTTTAGGTCTAGGATAACCATTTACTAATTCGTGAACAATATTGCCACTTGCGTCTCTTACAAAAGAGTTTCCAAATAAAGCACCATATTTTTCACCAACAATATGAGTAACTCTAAGGTTTCTTGATCTTGGCTCTTGCATTGAAATGTTTCCACCTGTATCGTTTGTTGCAACAACTTCACTATCGTTATTTGTATAGTTGAATGAAAGTTCCATTGCAAAATCATCAGTTACAACTGGCTTAACTCTAAGTAAAAGCTCAATACCTGTATTGGCAATCTCACCTAAATTTGCAAGTGCACTACCGTAACCTGACGTTGCAGATGCACTAACACCAACAATATCACCAATAGTTGCGTTGTCATACCAAGTAGCATCTAAGCTTACCTTATTATCAAACATTCTTAAGTCAAACCCAAATTCTGTTTCATTTTTCTCGAAAGGAGTAATTTCTGAGTTTGGAATTCTTCCTCCACTAATTGCACCTAATGAAGCTCCCAAGTGACCTTGACCTACGATACCGTAAGTAAGACTAAGAGCATATGGGCTATCAGCACCACCTGCAACCTGAGAGTAACCACCTCTTATTTTAAAGAAGTCAACATTACTTCCCATGTCAATTGCATCAGAAAGAACAACAGATAAACTTGCAGAAGTATACAAGTCGTTATTTGGAGCATCTTTACCAGCCATAGATAGAGTGGAGAACCAGTCATTTCTAGCAGTTAAAGTTAAGAATGCATAATCTTGAAAACCTAACTCTGCAGATCCATACGCAGAATTAATTTGTTTTTCAGAGAATCCATATCCGTTAGATTGGTTTTGAGTGTTCTTAACGTTCACTAAACCTTGAACAATAAAGTTACTACCATTGGCAGAAACTGATTCAGAGGTTTGTTTGTTTGAACCTACACCAACAAATGCAGTTAAGCTAACGTCATCAGTAAGAGCTAGATTGTCAGTTCCTAGGAAAACATCTGCATCAAACTGTTTGAAAGCTAATTTATATTCGTTTATCGAACCTAATGGCTGATATGCTGTACCGAAAGGGGTTGAAACCGTTCTGTGTAAGTCATATCTATCAGTACCAATACGCCCTCTAACATATAAGTAATCTGCAAGATCCCATCTAGCGTTAACAGATCCAATAAATCTCTCTTTTTCAGCATCATTAACGAAGTTTAAAGCTGCAAACCATGGATTCTGAGAATAGATTCCATTAGTAGTTCTTAGCTCAGTACCAGCTTCGTTAGTACCATCTCCATTTGGTCCCTTCATGTAATCAACGTCAACTGAGGGAGCATAAGATTTAAGAGAGTAGTTAGAGTTACTAGGAGCATCCGATAATCTTGGGTTACCACCTTGTTCCTCTAATAAATATTTCATGTTAACATCTAATGAGATATTATCACCAAATTTTTGTGTAGTATTCAAACCGACAGAGTTTCTATCAAGAGTTGAATTTGGAGAAATATCATCATTATCTAGATTAGTAAATGAAAATCTTGTATTTCCATTTTCTCCATTAGTAGATAAAGAAACAGTGTTACTGAATGTAGTACCTGTTCTGTAAAATTTCTTTTGGTTATCACCAGCATAGACATAAGGTCTTTGAACTCCTTCCCAAGTAGGAACAAGCTGACCTTCCATTCTAGGACCCCAAGCACTGTAAACCTCACTAAGAGCGTCCTCAGTAGATGATGGTACAACTGCATTAAATCCAGAACCGTATGTTGTCTGAGCATCCCACAATGATGTGTTGATCATATCAAACTGAGACGTACTGTTGATTTCAATACCTAACCCTTCAGATCCAAGACCATTTTTAGTTGTAATGATGATAACACCATTAGATGCTCTAGAGCCATAAAGCGCTGCTGCAGCACCACCTTTTAGTACAGAGACTGATTGAACTTCGTCAGGGTTGATACTTGAAATACCATCACCAAAGTCAGTTCCACCCCATGTACCGGCAGCACCTAGGTTATTGTTATTAATTGTAATACCGTCAACTACATATAGAGGTTGGTTATTACCTGTAAGGGAACTTGTTCCCCTAATAATAACCCTACTCGAACCCTTAGCACCCATCGCGGATCCTGTTACCATAACTCCGGCAACTTTACCTTGAAGAGCGTTAATTGCATTGGTTGAGGGGTTGGCACTTAATTCAGTACCATCAACTTCGGTTACAGAATAACCCAGTGCTTTTGTATTTCTTTTTACACCAAGTGCTGTAACAACGACCTCATCCAATGAATTGTCCGGCTCAAGCTGAACATTAACAGTATTCGAGGAGCCAACAGCTACAGATTGAGTGGCATATCCAACAAAGCTAAAAACCAGGGTATCCCCTGATGATGCTGTGATAGAATAATTACCATCAAAATCCGTAGAAACTCCTGTAGAAGTTCCCTGAACAACAACGGTAGCTCCAGGTAATGGAACACCATTCTCGTCAGACACCGTACCAGTAACTTGTTGTGCGTACGCTGACAAAGTCAACGCAAAAAACATCAAGAAACTAACACAGATTTTCGTGAATTTTGTTTTCATAAGTGTTTATTTTAATTAATCGTTAAATAATTATTTAGTTAATCAGCTTTCAATTTACGAAAATTTCATTGATAATATGGTAAAAAAAGGGTATTTAACTTAAGAAAATAGCAAAAAAAGAAGCTAATTTCATGATAATCAATAAATTCTAAGGAAATTTAAAGATGTCTAAAGAAGGTATATTTCATCAACAAAAAGCCATCCTGGCTGCCCCTCTGCAACATGTCCTTTTGGAAGCTTCCTGTTACTTTTAATTTCTAGGCGAACTCTTTTCAAATTCTTTTGACTTACAGTTAATTTGAATAATCGTTTTGAATCTGCCTCATCAACAGTAGATTTTGGTATCTCAACTGAGTTGATCAGCTCTTCTTTTCCATCAGAAATATCATACAAACTAATCGACTCGGGCAATAAAATAAATCCGTTATTTATACTTTCCATACATGAGATTGCTATTTCAGAGACGTTTTTATTTTTAGGTAAATCAAAATCAACAATCAAATTACCAGAATTCTCAATTCTACCTAGTTGTTTTGCCTTTTCCTCATTCTCCTCATATATAAAACCATTCCATTTGCCGTCTCTAAAATCAAGAGAAGCTAATTGACCATCAAATAATATGTCATTATTGTAAGGGTCAATAGCTTTAGTCAATAAATCATACTTATCGATATTGGCTTTTATCTTGTCAAAATAAAAAGATTTTGTAACACTGTTTCTGTAGCCATTTTTAAATGCTTTTACATTAAAATTTCCGGATTCAGTAAATACTAATGGCTTGGTATATTCTGATGATAAACTATCAGGTTCCGATTCATTCAAAGTGTATCTATACGTTGGTTCTGATATTGCTCTATTAACTTCTATATATATAGAATCCGCAAATAAAATTCTATTAAACTTTGGGTTAATATCAGTAATTGGGTTTGGATTAATTTCAAGTCCATTTGCCTCAATAATTGGTCTTTCTAGCGGGAAGCCTTCCAAACTAGAAAAGTCTTGAAGTGAAATGCCAAAATATAATTTATTGTTTGATTGATCAGTTAAAGATTTTTTTAGCTCATTGTCTTGGACAGTATTATATGCAAAAACTTTCTTTATTTGGGGTCTACTTGAAATATTTAATAACTCTTCTGGGTTAATTATGTTTTTACTTAAAATTAATATTTCAATTGACTCAGGCAGATTATTCAAGTCGTTCGTAGATAGATTAGAATTTGTGAGATTTAAGTACTTTAAGTTTTTTAATTTTTTGAATTTTGAGGAGTTGATATCGGATATATCAACATTGGACAAATCCAATCTCTGAATATTTTCAGAAACCTTTGATAATAGGTTTAATTGTTTTGAGCCAAAATTTAGACCATCATATTTAAGATCAATAAAATTCGATTCAACACTTATTCTCTCAACCCTAAAACCATTTTCCATAAGATTGACTAGATTCTTTTTTGAAGGTGGTTCAACATCTTCTACCAACGGCGGTAAATATGTTAGAATTTGATTCGAAAGTTCATTGTCACTAATTGTTGTGAATCCATCGAATTGAGCGCCACCATCAATCCACATCCTTATTAAGTTTTTTTCATTTTCAGTTAATTGAGAGTTGCCGTCTGGAGGCATATGCATCTTGTCATCTAGTGGTAAATTAAGATATGTATACAACTTGCTTTGTGAGGAATTATTAGCCAAAAATATTTTTCCATTTTCTCCTCCCTTTAAAATCTCTTGTTGATTCGTTAACATCAATCCGCCTTTACTTTTTGACATATTATGGCACTTGACACACTTTGAATCTATAATTGAAGAAACGACATCATCATATAGATGAATACTGTCATAAGTTACAAAACGAACAGATTGATTTATCTCAGGTAATTTTAAATAATCTTTACCATGAGTAATAGAACCCCCATAATGTCCAGTCACAGTCATAAAAATTACTGCACTTACAAAGGTGTGTGCTAAATATTTATTTTCTTCATTTTTCTTATGGATATAATATATAGCTCCAATAAGTAATGTTGTTGCTATTGCAAGCCACATATGAAAATTAACCAAGGAGTCATCATAATCTCCATAATACTGAAGAATAAAGCCTAAAATCGATGAAACAATAGCAGAAATAAATGAGAAAATTAGACCTAATCTAATAGGAATAGTTAGGGATATTTTAGTAAACTTTTGGTAGGAAAATAATAATAATGTAAATAAAAAAGCACCTATTGGTAAGTGTAAAACAACAGGGTGAAAATTACCTAAATATTTAACTATTTCCTCCATTATTTAATTTCATATTTGGCATCTATCATTTTTTGCTTTACTGAATCATGCAATGCATAATTGAATCCTTTTTTTAAACTATATCCAGCATGTTCACCATTTTTATTTAGAGCGATAAAACCAACTTGAAGATACTCCCATTCTGGTCTATTTTTATGAATTTTAGAAATTCTATTGACAATCTCCTTACAAGCTTCTAAAGGATTAGCTCCTTGCCTCATTACTTCAACAACCATTGCGCTACCTGCCGTTCTTATTACAGCTTCGCCAAGTCCTGTAGCAGCAGCAGCTCCAACATCATTATCTAAAAATAATCCTGCACCAATTATTGGTGAATCACCAACTCTTCCATGAAGTTTCCATGCGGCTCCGCTTGTTGTACACGCACCGAATAAATCTTGATTTTCATCAATTAACAACATACTTATTGTATCATGATTTTCAATATTAATTACAGGTTTATAGTCAGAACTTTTTTTCCATTTTTGCCAAGCTTCTTCAGCTTTTTTAGTGAGCAAATTTTGACTTTTAAATCCTTGCTCAATAGCAAAATCATACGCACCCTTACCTGAAAGCATAATGTGTGGAGTTTTTTCCATGACTAGACGAGCAACAGAAATTGGATTTTTTATGTTTTCTAAAAAACTTACTGAACCACAATCATTATTGTTATCCATTATACAAGCGTCTAAAGTAACTTTACCTGTTCTGTCTGGTAATCCGCCTAGACCAACAGACATCTCATTGGGATCATCTTCAGAAACACGAACTCCGTATTCAACTGCTGTTAAACCTCCCTTACCAGAAGATAAATTATCCCAAGCTACTTTATTTGCTTCGAAACCATGATTCCAAGTTGAGATAATTCTTGGGCCAGAAAATTCTTTAAAATTTAAATTTTTAAAGGAAAGACCTATGCCTCCAGACGCAACAGATCCTAAAACTGTATTTTTTATAAACTTTCTTCTACTCACACAATAATTTTTAATCTATCATACCAATTTCTCTAACACCTTTACCAATTCTAGAAGTCAACTTATCTCCAAGCTCGTTTCTAGCTCTTTCACCCATCTCCTCTAATTTTTTTGCTATTTCAATATTTTCCTCATAGACATTATATTCTTCACTTGGGTCATTTTTGAGGTTATATAGCTCATTACTATTTACTTTATTCATCTCATATTTAACAGGCATTCCGTTAGTTCCACCAGGCTTACCATTTAATGACCTATAAGTTCTGGGGAAATATAGCTTCCAATCACCTGACCTTACAGCATGTAGTTCATTTTGTCTATAGTAAAAATATAACTCATCATGTGGAGAATTTTTTTCTTTTTGAGTTATTAGTGGCCATATATCTTTACCGTCAATTTTGTTTTCTGAAAGATTAGATCCTGTTAGTTTAGAAAAAGTTGGCATCCAATCAATACCCATTACTGGTTCGTCAATTACAGTTCCAGCCTTAATTTCATTGGGATACTTAATTATACATGGAACTCTTTGCCCTCCTTCCCATGCTGTTCCTTTTCCTTCTCTATATATTCCAGATGAACCTGCGTGATCACCATAAGAAAGCCATGGTCCATTATCAGATGTAAAAACAACTATTGTGTTTTCGGAAAGGTTATGCTTTTCTAATGCATCTATAACTCTTCCTACTGAAAAATCGATTTCGGTAATAACATCTGCAAATAAACCCTCCCCCGTAGAACCATCAAATTCCTTAGATGCAAATAATGGAACATGAGGTTGAGGATGAGCTATATATAAGAAAAATTGATTGTCTTTATTCTCCTCAATGAAACGAATACTTTCATCTGTGATATTTTTTGTCAAATCAGACTGGTCTATCAAAGTTTCAATAGGCTCCATATTTCTGTATAGTAAAAGATCCTCAGGAAAAGCATTTGGAAATTCAGGATGATAAGGCCACATATCGTTTGAGAAAAGTATCCCATAAAATTCATCAAATCCATGATTAGTAGGCATAAACTTTTCTGCATCTCCCAAATGCCACTTGCCAAAAATTCCTGTTTTATAATTATTATTTTTAAGCATTTCAGATAATAATAATTCATCGGGATTAATTCCTCGTTTTGATCTCGGTCCAAAAGCTCCACTTATGCCAAGACGGTTTGGATAACACCCGGTTAATATTGCTGCCCTTGAGGCCGAACAAACTGCTTGTGCTGCATAATATGATGTCAATTTTACACCATCATTTGCCATTTTATCTAGGTAAGGGGTGTTTATAAAGTCTGAGCCATAAGAGCTTAAGTCAGCATATGCTAGATCGTCTGTTAAAATAAAAACAATATTTGGTGGTGTTTCAGTGCTTTTATCACATCCAAAAACAAAAATCACAATTATTAAAATCAGGTTTTTAAAGTTATATTTTTTCATCTTTTTTACTTATTAGTTTTAGAGCCGCATCAACATTATCTACAGGAAACTTACATGTATTATTTACACAGACATAAATTAAGTTTTCACCTTTAATATATCTATTTTTAAGCAAATATTTATCACTGTCTTTTTTAGAGGCAGCAATTAAAATATTTGGGAAATAACTTGAATTAATTTCTTTTGCCATCTGATAAGATTTCTTTCCTGAAATAACAACTTCAAAAAATTCATCATTATAATCTAATGCAACATTCAGCCAATTCATGTAATCCAAAGTATTAGTAATTAAATCATTGGTTATTGCATCAATCATTGATTTTCCAATATCAAAGTATTCTCTATTTCCAGTGTAATGGGATAGCAGAAAAAGGTTTTTTGACATAACTGAATTAGCTGAAGGCATAACTCCATCTTGATTTACAAATAAGTTATCAGAAAAAAGTAGAGACTGGTCGGAACTAAATCTCAGAAATGGTGATTCTGTATGATTGAAAATTGATAAAGATTTATTTATTAGTTTGTCAGCTTTGTCAATTAAATAATATTCAAAAGTAGATTGATATAAGCTTATGTAGGCAGAAATTAAATAGCTGTAATCCTCCAAAAAAATGACATTATTATCAGAGGATGATAGAGATCTTTGGACTTCCAAATTATCGTTAATCAGGTTTGATTCAATTGCTTGCAGAATCTTTAATGCTTTATCTAAATATTTCTTCTCTCCTGTTGATTGGTACGCTTCCGACAAACCAATAATGGATAAAGAGTTCCAAGATGTTAAGACTTTCTGATCTGTTATTGGTTTTTTTCTATCATTTTTCGATTTTCTTAAAATTTCTAATGATTCTAAAATTTTTGAATGTAAAGTCTTAGATGAAATATTGTATTTTTTTATGAAAAAATCATCATCATTTTCCCTCTTTAATACGTATTTTTTTTCCTCCCATAATCCATTTTTATTCACACTAAAGTAATCTTGAAATAATTCAAAATTTTTCCCTAATACTTTCTTTAATACATCTTTATCCCACACGTAATAATCACCTTCAATCTTTTCATCTCCAATTTCAGTAACAGCAGAAATACTCGAATACAGTAACCCGTCATTTCCACTTAAATTATTCTCAATGAAACTAAAAATATTATCAACTTCCCTTTTGTATAATTGTTTTTTTGTTGACCTATATGCTTTTGCGTAGACAGATAACATTTGTGCATTATCATAGAGCATTTTTTCAAAATGAGGTACATGCCAAATTGAATCAACAGTATATCTATGTAGGCCCCCTTCAATATGATCATTTATTCCGCCATAAGAGATATTTTTAAGTGTTAAATCAACAAAATCAGAATATTTTTTTTCTTCAAATTGATTACCTCCCCTCAAATAATAATCAATCATGGATGGTAAATGAAATTTTTGAAATGATCTCAAACCTCCATTTACTGTATCCAATGAATTGAATGAAAGTTCAGTAGCATTCTTAATTTTTAGCAGTAATTCAGAGGATTCGAATTTATTTTCAATAATTTCTTTTGGCTTTAAACCTACTTTCAATTTTGTAGAATAATCTAATACATCCTCATATCTAGTTTTATACAATTCATCTATTTGATTCAATACATTGATCCAGTTATCTTTTGGCAAATAGGTTCCTCCCCAAATTGGAGATCCATCAGGGAGTGCAATAATGTTCATTGGCCAACCCCCACTGCCTGTCATCAATACAAGTGATTTCATGTATAATTCATCAACATCAGGTCTTTCTTCTCTATCAACTTTAACATTAATAAATTTATCATTCATAATCTTAGCAGCTTCTTCATTACTGAAAGTTTCTTCCTCCATAACATGACACCAATGACAAGATGAATAACCTACACTTATTATCATTAGTTTTTTTTGACCTTTAGCCAGACTTATAGCATCATCGCCCCATGGCATCCAATCTACTGGATTACTAGAGTGTTGTTTAAGATATAGGCTTTTTTCATTTATAAGTTTATTCATTCTTTCTTGACTGAAATTTGGAAATGAAATTAAAAACGTAATAGCTAAAAAAAATATTTTTTTTAATGTCATCAATTAAATTAATGATTTGAAAATTAATTCCTAATTTACCTTTTAATTGTATTAATTATAAATACAAATTATAAATTATGAAAAAAGTAGCATTCCTTATAATATTTTTTCTCCTAAGTTGTAATAATTATAATAAAAAAACTCCCAATATTTTATTTATTATGTCGGATGATCATACTTCACAATCATGGGGTATATATGGTGGAATTTTACAAGACTACGTTAAAAATGAAGGAATAAAAAGACTTGAAAAATCAGGTATTGTACTTGAAAATCTATTTTGTACCAACGCAATATGTGTGCCCAGCAGAGCATCAATACTAACTGGTCAATATAGCCACTTGAATGGTGTATATAATCTACCAGATGCTCTTGAACCTGATTCATTGAATGTTGCTAAAATTTTAAAAAACAATGGTTATCAAACATCAATTATTGGTAAATGGCATTTAAAAAAGGAACCAACTGGCTTCGACTACTACAAGGTTCTTCCCGGCCAAGGTTTATATAATAATCCTTTTTTCAAAACTAAAGACAATTGGGAGGATGGTTACAAGGGAGGTGTACAAGAATCCGGTTTTTCTGCGGATATAATTGGTGATAGTTCAATAGAATGGTTAAAAAAAATTGATGATGATAAACCATTTTTCTTGATGACTCATTTCAAGGCTACACATGAACCTTTTGATTATCCAGAAAGAAATAAAGATTTAAATAAAGGTGTTTTTTTCCCAGAGCCAACATCACTTTATGAATTTGATCCTGAAGATTCAGGTAGAAAACACATCGGTCAAATTGTTGAAAATTTAACTGAAAGATGGGTAAACGCAACCATAAACAATACAGCTAGATATCCTGGAATGCCTTTCTCTGTAGATAATCTTAATAAAAGAGATACCAGGTCAAAAACATATCAAAAATTTATTGGTGATTTTCTTAAAAGCGGAGCTGCAATTGATGATAACATTGTCAAAATACTTGATTTCTTAGAAAGCAGCGGATTAATTGAAAACACCTTAATTATTTATACATCAGATCAAGGATATTTTCTGGGTGAACATGGTTACATGGATAAAAGATGGTTTTATGAAGAGTCTGCTAGAATGCCATTTGTTATTTCCTATCCAAATCAGCTCCCAAAGGGCAAAAGAATTGATGATTTACTGTTAAACATTGATATTCCCTCATTATTTTTAGATTTTGCAGGTGTTGAACAACCAAAAAGTTTTCAAGGATATAGTTTTAAAGAAAACTTAATTTCAAATGAATCAAAATCAAGAGAATACATTTATTACAGGTATTGGCAACATGATATAAAAAGACCTGCTCATTTAGGCATAAGGTCAAAAGACTATAAATTAATTTACAATTACGGAGAGGGGCTTGGTAAGTCTGGAACAAATAAACAAAAAACTGAACCAAACTGGGAATTCTACGATTTGGTAAATGATCCAGGTGAAAATTTTAATAGTATTGATAATCCAGATTACAAAAAAATTATAGATAAGCTGCACAAACAACTAATTATTGAGAAAAATAAAACAAAAGACTTTGAGCTTGAGATTCCACAAATATCATGATTCGAATAATACTCTTAATAATTCTGTTTAATATAAGTCCAATTTGTTCACAAAATTTCAAGAAAATTGACAGTCTAATTGAAAATAGCATAGAACTTAAAGCTTTCCCTGGCGCTCAACTTTACTTAAAAAACCCTGATTATACTTATTCAAAATCTTATGGTTTTCATACTTATGATTCATTAATAAAAGTTGAGCAAGATCACTTGTATGATTTAGCTTCCATAACCAAGACATTGGCAGCAACTTTAGCAATCATGAAGTTGTATGATGAAAAAAAATTAAGGCTTGATGATATTATCTCAAAACACATTAAAAGA
>Ga0209433_10000238_pt1 | contig 16975 bp, 19 predicted proteins | sample METZYME_5_50m_FD_187552 | JGI IMG/M metagenome (GOLD analysis project Ga0209433, IMG submission 187552) | Marine microbial communities from oxygen minimum zone in mesopelagic equatorial Pacific - METZYME_5_50m (SPAdes) (version 2) | ecosystem: Environmental > Aquatic > Marine > Oceanic | place...
TTATAAGGATCATAAAGGAAGAACTCCTCAGATTACTATCAAATTATGATAAAGATAATAGATAACTTTCAAAAATGGGCTCTATCCAAAGGTCCAGATTTAGATTTCGAATCTATAGAAAGTTTTACACCTCTGAGGGAGCAAGCTAGCTTGAGGAGATATTTTAGAATCTTGACAAATAATGGAACTAAAATAGGAGTTGTTTCTGAGCTTGGTTCGAGTGAGAACGAACTTTTCAAGCATTTCTCCGAATTCTTCATTCAAAACGGGATCAGAGCCCCAAAAGTTGAAGCTTTAGACATTGAAAAAGGCTTCATGATAGTTGAAGATTTCGGCGACAAGGTCCTTCAACTATTTATAAGTCCCGATAATAAAGAAATTTTTTTTAAGGCGGCAATTGAGGAAATCTATAAAATTCAATCTTGTAATACTTCAATTACTCTAAAAACGCTCTCCGAAGAAGATCTCAAAAACCAAATGAGTTTATTTGAGACTTGGTTTCTAGAGGAACTTTTAAACTTTAACCTTTCAGACGATGATCGGATTATTGTGCACGATTCATGGAAAAAAATAGCACTTAACTGCTCTAAACAACCTTACGTTCTATGCCATTTCGATTTCGAATTTAGAAACCTTATGCTTCTCTCAGACAACAATATTGGGGTTTTAGATTTTCAAGATCTATGTTTCGGACCTTATGGCTTGGATCTTGCTTCAATTCTCATGGATATTGACCATCCCATCGATAGAAGAGAATTTCGGGAATATTTAGATTTCTATAAACATCTTACTCAGAAAGAAGGAAAAGAGGAAAACTATTCACTCGCAGAGATGGAAAAGGATGTTGACTATTCTGGATTCCAGCGCCAATTTCGCATTCTAGGAACACTTTCAAGACTTCACATAAGAGACAAAAAGTCTTTTAGATTACCTGATTTATCTCAGACATTAAAATATTTAATAAAGGGGTCTTATAAGTATAGTGAGCTTGAGGAGCTTGGAGCATTTTTAGACGAAAAGATGCTACCCAGACTAAATGAATTTCTTGGGATGATTAAATGAAAGCCTTTCTTCTTGCTGCCGGAAAAGGTAAGAGACTTCTTCCTCTTACGAAAGACAATCCAAAGCCACTTGTCAAAGTAGGTGGCCTTTCGTTGTTGGAAAGAAATCTACAAAAATTGCAGGAAATTGCCATTAAGGAGGTCGTTATCAACATACATCACCATGGCGAAAAAATCATAGATCAACTTGGTGACGGATCTCGATTCAATATGAAAATATCTTATTCCATAGAGAAGGAATTACTGGGAACCGGAGGAGGAATTCAGAATGCAATAAGTCATTTTGAAGATCCTTTTATAGTTCTGAGTTCCGATACTTGGACAGATTTTGATTTCAAGACTCTCGAACTTGGCGAAAACCTTTTAGGACATATGGTTTTCCTACCTAATCCCTCTAACCATAAAGAAGGAGACGCATCTATTATAGAGGGTAAAGTCAGGCATGATTTTGATGGTATTAAATATACTTTCTCTGGCCTATCCATTCTTTCTCCTGATTTATTTGGACAAAAAGATAATTCGAAGACAGACCTGTGGAATGATTTTTTAAAACCAGCATCTATAGAGGGATTAGTTTCTGGCGAGATTTTTCAAGGAAAATTTGAGAATTTAAATACTTTAGAAGACGTTGAAAGATTAGACGCTTTACTAAGCGAAGAGTAAACTTGCTCAAAATGAGTAATAAGGATTACGTAATAGCACCCTCTATATTGTCGGCTGACTTCGCTCGTTTAGGAGAAGACTCCAAAAAAGTTCTGGATGCTGGAGCTGATTGGATACATTTTGACGTAATGGACAACCATTATGTACCTAATCTCACCATTGGGCCTATGGTATGCAAGGCATTGCGAGACTACGGAATAGAAGCCCCGATTGATACTCATCTGATGGTCAAACCGGTTGATGATCTAATTCAAAGCTTTTCTGAAGCAGGATCAAGCTATATAACCTTTCATCCTGAAGCTTCCGATGATATTGATAAGTCAATAAAACTTATTAAAGAAAATAATTGCAAAGCAGGTTTGGTTTTAAATCCTGAATCACCAGTAAGCCTGATCAGAGATTCTTTGGATAAGGTGGATATGATTTTGCTAATGTCAGTTAATCCAGGATTTGGAGGACAGCAATTTATCGAGTCAGTTCTTGAAAAAGTTTCCGAGGTCAGATCGATGATCGACAAAGATAATTTGAATATAAGGTTAGAAATCGATGGAGGTATAAATTTAGAAAATATTTCTAGAGCAGCATCTGCTGGTGCAGATACATTTGTTGCAGGATCTGCGATCTTCAATCAAAAGGATTATTCAGAGATTATTAATAAAATGAAAGCATCCTTAGGTGCCATCTAAAGAGTGGAAACCAATATAAAAATTCCTATTTCTAGAGAAATCCTAGCAGATATGGAAACTCCTTTGAGTGTATTCAGAAAACTTGCCAATTGTTCATACAGTTATCTTTTTGAATCTGTTGAAGGTGGTGAAAAATGGGCGAGGTACTCACTTATAGGTTTGCAAGCAAAAAAAGTAATTAAAGTTAAAAAGAATGAAATAGAAGTGCTTAATGAGGGAAAACAAGAAAGCCTGACTACAGTTGATGATCCCCTCGAATATATAGATGTCTTGCAAAAAAGTTATATTCTTCAAGAAGATCCGGATCTTCCCAAGTTTAATGGCGGTTTGGTAGGTTATTTTTCTTATGACTGCATCCGTTATATTGAGAAACGACTTCAGAATTCTTCTCCTCCTGACCCACTTGGAACCCCGGAAGCTTTGTTTATGATTTCAGACGAGGTTGCAGTTTTCGACAATTTAAAAAATAAACTTCATCTTATAATCCTAGTTAATTCAAAAGAGGAAATCGAAAAAGCAGAAAAAAGACTTGATGAATTAGAGGAGAAATTGAGAAAACCACTTAACTTTCAAGACTTTAAAAAACCGGAAAAAAGTATTACAGAGTCAGACTTCGAGTCTGGTTTTGGAGAAGTGGATTTTAAATCCTCAGTTGAAAAAGCTAAGGTGTATATAGAAGAGGGAGATATTATGCAGGTTGTCTGCTCTCAACGTATGTCAATTCCTTTCACAGCAGATCCTGTTGCCCTTTATCGTTCTGTGAGGCAATTGAATCCCTCTCCCTATATGTACTATTTAAACCTTGATGATTTTCATATTGTGGGATCTTCTCCAGAGATCTTAGCAAGATTAGAGGACAGTAAAGTAACTGTTAGACCTATAGCCGGGACGAGAAGGAGAGGAAAGGATGAAACAGATGATTTGGCGATGGAAAAAGACATGGTTAATGATCCTAAGGAAATTGCTGAACATTTGATGCTAATTGATCTCGGCAGAAATGATGTAGGAAGAATTGCTAAACCAGGCTCAGTCAAGGTCACAGAGGAATTCGGTATTGAAAGGTATAGTCATGTTATGCATATGGTTTCGAATGTTGAAGCTGAAATAAGAGAGGATAAATCCGCAATAGATTTATTTAGAGCAACCTTTCCAGCAGGAACTGTTTCAGGTGCCCCAAAAATTAGAGCTATGGAGATTATCGATGAGTTCGAACCGGTTAAAAGAGGAATTTACGGAGGAGCGATAGGATATCTCTCATGGCAGGGGAATATGGATATGGCTATAGCAATCAGGACAGCTGTAATAAAGGATGAGGTTTTGTACATTCAAGCTGGAGGTGGTTGGGTTGCTGATTCTATTCCTGATCTTGAGTGGAAAGAATCACTAAATAAGGGAAGGGCAATTTTTAAAGCTGCAGAAATGGTTCAAGAAAAGTTAGATGGTTGATTTATGTTATTGATGATAGACAATTACGACTCATTTACTTTTAATTTAGTGCAATATTTCTATGAAATGGGGGAAGAAGTAGAGGTTCATAGAAATGATGAAATCAGCCTAGCTCAAATTGAAGCAATAGCTCCTGATTATCTTGTTATATCACCTGGACCTTGTACCCCTAAAGAGGCAGGTATATCTGTTGATGCGATAAAAGCTTTCTCAGGATCGATACCTATTTTAGGAGTATGTCTTGGCCATCAATCTATAGGTTTTGCTTATGGCGCTGAAATAATAAAAGCAAAAGAAATCATGCACGGAAAAATATCAAAGATTAATCACTGCAAAAAAGGGATATTTTCATCTATTGATCAAAATTTTAAAGCTACAAGATATCATTCTTTGGTAATAGATGAATCGACATTACCGGATGAATTTGAGGTAACTGCTAGATCAGAAGACAAAACTATTATGGCTATTCAACATAAATCGATTTCTTTAACAGGAATTCAATTTCATCCAGAATCAATTGCGACAGAAAATGGAAAGCAACTACTACAGAATTTTTTAAATCAATAACAGACATGAACATACAAGAAGGCATACATTTGATCTCATCCAATAAAGATCTATCGCAACAAGATATGTCTGTCATCATGACAGAAATACTAGAAGGAAGATCTACTGACGCTCAAATAGGCGCATTTCTGATTGCTTTATCTATCAAGGGGGAAACTATTGATGAAGTAATAGGGGCAGTAAATGTCATGAGAAAATTATCGACTAAAGTTAAAACTGATATACCGAATCTAGTAGACACTTGTGGAACAGGAGGATCAGGCATAGGAATATTTAATGTTTCAACTTCATCAGCTTTTGTAGCAAGCGATTGTGGTGTAAAGATTGCGAAGCATGGAAATAGGTCTGCAACAAGGAAGAGTGGAAGCGCTGATCTTCTAGAGGAAGCTGGAGTATCCTTATCTCTGAGTGCCGAAGAAGTTGCCTCTTGTATAAAGGAAATAGGATTGGGATTTATGTTTGCACCAGCTCATCATAGCGCTATGAAGCATGTTGTAGGACCGAGGAAAGAGATAGGTCAAAAGAGTATATTTAATATTTTAGGACCTTTAACCAATCCTGCTTCGGCAAAAAGACAAGTTTTAGGTGTTTATGACAAGAAATGGATGCTCCCGATGGCTGAGGTTTTGAGAGAACTGGGAAGTGAACACCTTTTGATTGTACATGCATTGGACGGATTGGATGAAATAAGTATCGCCTCGCCTACATTAGTGGTTGAAATGAAAGAAAAAGAGATTTTCGAATATGAGATAAATCCTGAAGATTTTAAATTTAAAACTTCATCCTTGGATAGTCTAAGAGTCAGTTCACCCAAGGAAAGTTTAGATTTAGCAAAATTGGCTATGAAGGGTAATCACGATCAAGCTAGCGCAATGGTCTCGATGGCTGCAGGTGCAGCATTATATGTTTCTGGCATTAATGATTCTCTAAACTTAGGCATTGAAAATGCTAGATCATCAATAAATAATGCAGGCGGAATTGAGAAATTGAATCAGCTGATTGAATTCTCGTCCCGATTTTAATGGAAAGTTATTTAGACAAAATTATAGAAGCTAAGGCTGAAGTCGTAGTAGCGCAAAAATCTTCGTTAAATATTCAAGATATAAAAAATCAATTAGATGAAGTACAACCTACGAGGGGTTTTGTTAACGCCATAAAGAAACGAAACGAAAGTGACCTAATTTCAGTCATTGCTGAGATAAAAAAAGCCTCACCAAGTAAAGGCGTTATCTGCGAAAACTTTGAACCCAGTTTGATTGCAAAACAATATCAAGATAATGGCGCAACATGCCTCAGTATTTTGACCGATGAAGAATTTTTTCAAGGCTCTTTGACCTACTTAAAGGAAATAAGTTCTGAGGTAGATATTCCGTTACTTAGGAAAGATTTTATTATTGATGAATATCAAATCTATCAAAGTAGGTATTATGGAGCAGATTGCATTCTTCTAATTGTGGCTGCATTGTCTGACAGCCAATTGAAAGAATACAAGGAGATATCTGAGAGCTTAAATTTAGATGTCCTTGTAGAGATACATGACGAAGAGGAATTAAGTAGGATTGATAATCTGGATTTTCCTTTGATCGGCATCAATAATAGAAATCTTAGAACATTTGAAGTTGATCTTGAGACCAGTAACAAACTCTCACAAAATCTAGATGGAAAACTAATAGTCTCAGAGAGCGGAATAAAGACAAGAGAAGATATTGATCAGATATTGTCTTATAAAATTTTTAATTTCTTGGTCGGAGAGTCTTTTATGAGAGCGAAAAATCCTGGATCCGAATTACACAGATTATTTTTTTCTTAAGATTGGAGTTATATGATAGAAAGTATTATTGGACTAATAATTTTAACTTTATTTCTTATTGTTCTTGTCCAAAGAATCAGAGAATATAAGGATGATAAATATAAAGACGTGGAGAAATGATGTTGCTTACAAGTACTTTTGAAATTTCCGGTAAAAATATTGTCAAAACCCTTGGATTGGTAAAGGGAAATACAATCAGGGCCAGACATGTAGGTAAAGATATTATGGCGGGCCTCAGAGGATTAGTCGGTGGAGAGTTGCACGAGTATACAAAGCTGCTTGCAGAGAGCAGGGAGCAAGCTATAGACAGAATGATAGAGGATGCAGAGTCAATGGGTGCAAATGCAATAGTGGGTGTATCTTTTACAACCTCAGTCATGGCTCAGGGATCAGCTGAACTTATGGCTTATGGTACAGCAGTGATAACGGAAGACTGAGCTAAGCTTTCTACCTAGCTATGTTCATATTGAATTGAAGGAAGTGGTATCCTTCTTTAGATACTAATCTCTAGGCTTCGCTTCGTTAACTCTTAGATCGCGACCACCGAAATCTTGGCCATCAAGTGCTTCGATAGCTGCTTGACCTGCCTCTTTTGATTCCATCTCTACAAATCCAAATCCTTTAGATCTACCAGAGTGACCTTCTGTGATTATTCTGACTGCGTTGACGTTTCCGTACTGGGCAAAATGAGTTTCAAGTTCTTCCTCAGATGTGCTCCAGGGAATGTTTCCAACGTATATATTCATCAATTTTCCTTTTCTGTTGAATAGCATTATTGCTACGCGCGCAACTATACCTGTGTAGATTTAATTATCAATAAGTAATTTAACTAAATATTAATTTATATGTGATAACTGGTTTTAGTCATCACCTTTGCAATGATACCCATTAATTTTTTTACATTATCAGGCAATTCTGCTGCTCCAGACTCAAGCGCTTCTTCACTATGATGAGCTTCATCTATTGCCATTTGCTCTAAGATTGCAGCGGTTTTTTTATCATCTTTAGGCAGCCGATCCAGATGACTTTCAAGATGTCTTACCACTTGCTCTTCAGTTTCGTGAACAAAACCTAAACTCCATTTATCGCCAGCTAACCCAGCAATAGCACCCATACTAAAAGACAAGCCATACCATAATGGATTCAGCACACTTGGTTTTTCATGAAGTTCCTCTAGTCTTTTGTTACACCATGCAAGGTGATCAAGCTCCTCTTTCGCAGCTTCGTCCATTTTCTCACGTGTTCCTTCTAGCCGAGCAGTTAAGGCCTGGCCTCTGTATAAGCCTTGAGCCGATACTTCTCCAGCATGATTAATTCTCATTAGACTTGCAGAGATGCTCCTATCAATTTCATTCAATGAATCTTCAACTATATCTTTAGCAGGATATTCTCTAGACTGTTCTTGATAATTTTGAAGTGAGAACTTCAGACCCTTATCAATTTCTTTAATTAATTTGTCAATTAATTCCATTTAATCTTCTCTATTTATTGCTCTATGTCCTATATCTCTCCTGAAATAGGAGTCTTTCCAGGAAATTTTTGAAATTGCATTATAAGCTTTCTCTTGTGCCGAGTGAACAGTTGATCCTAGCGCTGTAACGCATAGCACTCTTCCTCCATTTGATTTTAGTTTTCCATTTTCGATTTTAGTTCCTGCATGGAATATTTTTAGATCATTCTCAGATTTAGGAAGGTTTTGGATATCCTGATTACTTTCATATTCATGTGGATATCCCTTTGATGCCATGACAACACCAAGAGACTTTCTATCATCCCATTCTAGCTCTGAGTTCTGCAAAGATTCCCTGCATGCATCATAACAAAGCTGAGCCAAATCCGATTTTAGTCTCATCATTATCGGTTGTGTTTCTGGATCACCGAATCTACAGTTAAATTCAAGAACCTTTAAATTTTTATTTTTATCTATCATTAATCCTGCATACAGAAATCCAATGTACTTCAAACCTTCTTTTTCTAAGCCTGCAAGAGTGGGATATATAACCGTATTCATTATTTTTTCGTGAATCTCTTTATCAACTATTGGTGCAGGAGAATATGCGCCCATCCCTCCTGTATTGGGACCTAAATCTCCATCATCTCTTGCTTTATGATCTTGTGATGATGCAAATGGTAGCGCTGTTTTTCCATCTGTCATTACAATGAAGCTTGCCTCTTCTCCACTTAAGAATTCTTCGATGACAACTTTTTTGCCTGCATCTCCAAAAATTTGAGAATTCATTGAGTCATGAATTGCCTCTATCGCCTCATTCATATTCTTAGCTATAGTGACACCTTTTCCGGCAGCTAAACCATCTGCTTTTATTACAATAGGGCATCCTTTCTTTTTGATGTAATTGATAGCCTCTTTTGCATTAGTAAACGCTTTATACTCGGCCGAGGGAATTGAGTATTTTTCTAGAAAAACCTTCATGAATTCCTTAGAGCCCTCGAGCTGGGCAGCCTCTTTGGTTGGACCGAAGCACATTAGATTTTCTTCTTCAAATCTGTTTGTGATGCCTTTAACTAGTGGGTCTTCAGGTCCTACAATTGTTATATCAACTTCATTTGACTTTGCAAAAGCCAAAAGACCTTTTATATCTGAAGCCTTTATATCAATATTGATAATATTATTCTCTATCTCAGTTCCCCCATTACCGGGAGCAACAAAAATATGAGTCACATGGGGACTCTGCGAAATTTTCCATGCGAGTGCGTGTTCTCTTCCACCACTTCCAACAACTAAGACTTTCATGGTTAATGACGAAAATGTCTCATACCCGTAAAAAGCATTGCCATTCCAGCCTCATTTGCAGCATCAATCACCTCCTGGTCTCGCATCGATCCTCCCGGCTGAATGACAGAAGTGATTCCTATCTTAGCAGCAGCATCTATACCGTCCCTAAAAGGAAAGAAGGCATCAGATGCCATTGAACATCCATGAGTGTCAAAACCTCTTTCTAGTGCTTTAGAGGCAGCTATTTGAGCACTATCAATCCTACTCATCTGACCTGCACCGATTCCAATTGTTTGATAGTTCTTTGTATAGACAATAGCATTTGATTTGACGAATTTACAAACTTTCCAGGCAAATAAACAATTTTCAATTTCTTCGTTTGTGGGTTGTCTTTCAGAAACAATTTGTAAATTTTCTTTCGAAAGGGTACCAATGTCATTATCTTGAATCAGTAAGCCTCCATTAACACTCAATAGTTTAGGTTCCTGATTCTGAGAACCCAAGGATTTAGTAACTAGGAGTCTAATATTTTCTTTTGCTGATAAAGCTTTTTGTGCATCTTCATTAATTCCAGGAGCAATAATGACCTCGACAAATTGATTATCGAGAATTTGATTGGCTGTGGGTAAATCCAAAGCTTCGTTGAAGGCAATTATTCCGCCAAATGCCGAAGTTTCGTCTGAAGCAAAGGCTTTTTCGTATGCTTCTAAAATATTTTTTCCTAAGGCTATACCACAAGGATTTGCATGTTTTACTATGACGCAGGCAGGGTCAGAGAAACTTTTTACGCACTCATATGCTGCATCTGTATCTGCAATATTATTATAGGAAAGTTCTTTTCCCTGTATTTGGCTTGCATTAGAGATGCTACTGTCCTGATTATTCGAACTTACATAAAAAGAAGCCGCTTGATGAGGATTTTCTCCATACCTTAATTCTTGCTTGAGTTTATATTTCCCAAAGATATATTCAGGCAAGCTACCTTCCTGCTCATTTAAGTAATTTGAAATAGCAGCATCATAATTTGAAGTATGTGTAAAAGCTTTTGCAGCCAATCTCTTTCTTGTATTTAACGAAATTGATCCATCATTTTGTCTAATTTCTTCCAATACAGATTCGTAGTCAGATGGTTCAACCACAACCCCTACATATAGACTATTTTTTGCTGAAGATCTGATCATGCTTGGCCCGCCAATGTCTATATTCTCAATAGCAGTTTCAAAAGTCGTGTCTTCTTTCGATATGGTTTCAACAAAAGGATAAAGATTAACAATGACTAAATCTATTTCTTCAATGGAATTTTCTTTTACCACTTCTCGATCAACTTCTCTTCTTGACAATATACCGCCGTGAACTTTTGGATGAAGTGTTTTTACTCTTCCATCCATTATTTCGGGAAAGCCTGTAAAACTGCTTATATCTTTTGCATCTATATCCGCTTCAAGAAGAGTATTGAGCGTTCCGCCTGTTGAAATAATTTCTATGTTGAAGTCTTTAGACAAAGAAGAGCAAAATTCTACAATGCCTTCTTTATTTGAGACACTTACCAGGGCTCTTTTGATTTTTGGATCGGCAGATTGCGCCATTATAAGTTAGAGAAGATTATGTTCTTTAAGCTTTGTTCTCAATGTTCCTCTATTTATACCTAGAATTTTGCTAGCTTTTGATTGATTGTCATTGCATTCTTTCATGACTATTTCCAATAGAGGCAATTCCACTTCTTTGAGGACCATGTTGTAAATATCCGTCGGCTTTTCTCCTTCCAACTCTTTGAAATACTTACGCATGCTTTTAGAAACCTGATAACCCAGTTGTCTTCCTTCGCCGTTGAATTTTTTCTTCTTATTTTGTGTCACCGGGTTAAATTTTGTTCAGTAGTAATTTCTAAAAGGACTATGAATAATACCCAACAAATCATATCTTTCAAGAAATTTAGTAATTTACTGAAGAATTGTTTTTCATCAGATACACTTTAGATTGTTTGATAATTTAAAATAAATCTTTGCAGGATAAAATGAACTACACAAGAACCTTTCTTGATCATAACTTTTTTGAGGGAGAGATCATTCCCTTAAACAAAAAAGAGTTCCATCATGAGATAAATGTTCTCAGAAAAAAAGTAGGTGATAAATTTGTCGTCTTCAACGGAAGAGGCCATTCTGGTCTTGCAGAAATAACCCTCCTGAACAGTAAGAAATTTGAAGTTCTCATAAAAGAAATATTTCCTTTTACAGAAAGGGAAGGTGTTCGAATAGATTTAGGTCAGTCTTTAATAAAAAATGAACCTTTCAATTTTGCATTACAGAAAGCGACAGAATTGGGAGTTGCAAATTTTACACCCCTCATAACGGAAAGAGTCGTCGTTTTAAGAAAGTTGAATGATACTCAAAAGAGGATTGCAAAGTGGCAACATACAGCACAAGGAGCTTGCGAACAATGTGGTGAAAACTGGATGCCAGAAATAAATGAACCCAAGGATATTAAAGATTGGTCCATTGACAACATCTCAAAAACTAAATTGGTGCTTTATCCAGATGCTGATGTTAAATTTTCAGAAATTGAAATTACTGACTCCGTCTCTATTGCAATTGGACCTGAGGGAGACTTTACGAATGTTGAAATTGCGATGCTCAAAGAGGCGGGATTCATTCCTGTTACTATGGGTAGCCGTATATTAAGAGCTGAAACTGCAGCTATTTCTGCAGTGAGTGCTATAAGATATGGAGCTAAGGAATTTTGATTAAAAAAAGTAAGGAAGGATAATGAAATTAGGCGTGGTTATGGATCCCATCGAGGATATCAATTTCAAGAAAGATAGTTCTTTGGCCATGATGATTGAGGCCCAAAATAAAAATCATCAAATAACTTACATGACTTCTAGTTCTTTATTCATAAAATCTGGAAAAGCTTTTGCGAAATCTTCAAGCATTGAGGTAAGAGATGATGCTTCAGATTGGTTTTCTCTTGGAGAAGAGGAGGTGATAGAACTCTCGAGTCTTGACTCAATCTTAATGAGACAAGATCCACCATTTAATTCTGAATATATTTACAACACTTATGTTTTGGAAATTGCAGCAAAAAATGGAGTGAAAGTTTTCAATAATCCAAGAAGTTTAAGGGACTGTAACGAAAAAGTTTTTGCTACTGAATTCCCACAATGTTGCACTGAACATTTAGTTACCAGCCAGAAGAATCTGCTTATAGATTTTGTTCTTGAGTATGGAGATACTGTAATAAAGCCACTTGATGGTATGGGAGGTGCCTCGATCTTCAGATTAAAAAAGAGTGATCCCAACTTAAACGTGATTCTTGAAACTATAACACTACATTTTTCACAAAAGGTAATGATTCAGGAATACATACCAGAAATTTCAGAAGGGGATAAACGTATTTTAGTTATTAACGGAAAACCAATGGATGCTGCTATTGCAAGAATACCAGCAGAAGGTGAACTGAGAGGAAATTTAGCTGCTGGGGCGTCTGCGGTTGCCAAGTCTCTATCTGAAAGGGATTTATGGATATGCAATGAAGTCGGACCAACCTTGGTTGAAAAAGGTCTGTTGTTAGTTGGCTTGGATGTGATTGGTGATTTTCTTACAGAAATTAATGTAACAAGCCCAACCTGCTTCAGAGAATATAAAGAGCTTTGTGATATTGATGTAGCAAAAAAATTTATAGAATCTGTTGAAGAGTTAACTCCATAAAAAAATGCCTAGGGTAGTCATGGCATTTGATTTTGGTTTAAAACATATCGGCATTGCGATTGGACAAGATGTAACCAAAACAGCCTCAACTTTTTATTCTATTTCTGCTCGCGATGGGGAGCCTGATTGGAGTGAGTTAGACAAAATAGTCAAAGAATGGAAGCCAGATATATTTGTAGTTGGTGATCCTTTAAATATGGACGGCTCTAGAAGCAAAATACAAGATTTATCAGATAGATTCTCAAATTCTCTAAATAAAAGATATGATATTCAGGTTGAAAAGACTGATGAGAGATTATCCAGTAGAGAAGCGAAAGAAAGGCTTGAGGCTCTTCAAATAGGCACCAGAGATTCCTCGAATAAACACAGCATCTCCGCGCAAGTAATATTAGAAGATTGGTTTAGGAGCAAAATTTAGTGGCAGGTTCAATACCCCAAGAATTTATAAGAGATATTATTGACTCAACTGATATCGTGTCTTTGATAGATTCTTATCTTCCGCTAAAGAGAAGAGGTAAAGATCATTGGGGCCAATGCCCATTTTGTGATGATGGGAAAAATCCTTCTTTTAGTGTAAGCGAACAGAAGCAATTTTATTTTTGTTTTAAGTGTCGTGCCTCTGGGAATGTAATAGGTTTCTTGCAACACCATCAAGGATTTGACTTTATAGAGTCAATTGAGGCGCTTGCAGCTAGATCTGGAATGGAGGTGCCATATGAAAATACCTCTTCACCCAGTCAAGATAAAGATCCGCTATACGAAGTCCTAAAAGCTGCTGCCGTTTTTTTTGAAAAAAACCTAGCTGACTCTAACAAAGCTAGTCATGTTAGGGAATATATCCTTAAGCAAAGGAAAATTTCTGGAGATGTTTGCAAAAAGTTTTCTTTGGGATATGCAAGTAAATCATGGGACGAGCTTTCCATATTAATGCTTGAAAAGGGATTTTCAGAAGAAGCCCTCCTCAAAGCAGGCTTGTCGAAAAGAAATAAAGACAATAAGTTATTCGATGTCTTTAGAGACAGGCTTATATTTCCAATCAAAGATCGTAAAGGAAGAGTTGTGGGTTTTGGGGGAAGAGTAATGAATCCTGATGATCAACCTAAGTATTTAAATACTGGAGAAACATCTGTTTTTCAAAAAAGTAGAGAACTATATGGCTTATTCGAAGCTTTAGAGTTTAGAAAAGAATTGAATAAGATATACGTAGTCGAAGGATATATGGATTCAATTGCTCTGTATGAGCACGGTATGAAGAATTCTGTCGCGACGCTGGGGATTGCAACAAATAGATTCCACATTCAAAAATTGTTGCAAATAGTAGATGAAATAATCTTTTGTTTCGACGGGGATGATGCAGGCAGGGGGGCAGCGTGGGGCGCTCTAAAAAACGTATTACCATCCATAATAGACGGTGCTGAAATAAGATTTCTATTTTTACCTGAAGGGGAAGATCCTGCTAGTTTGTTAGAGAAATATTCTGTAGAGAAGTTTAAAGAAATGTCAGAAGATTCAAGTTTGTTATCTGAATACTTCATTGAAAGACTTACTCAAGCTTCAGAATTGACCTCAATAGAACAGAAGGCTTCTCTTGCTTCAAAAGCTATGGAATTACTATCTACTATGCAAGAAAGCTCAATAAAGAAGCTCCTTGAAGGACAAGTTTCCAAGGTGACTGGACTTACTTTAGATGACCTTAAAACACAGAGTAAGACCGTGAGTTACCCTCAAAGGGCAAGAAAGGACTTAAGTAATTCAGGAGTTGAAGTCCAAAAAACTTTCGAATCATCGGGGTTAGGATCCAAAATATTGTCAGTAGTTTTATCTTATCCTTACTTAGCAAATGAAATAGAAGATTTAGAAATATTTGATAATTTCAATGAACCTGAAGTGCAACTCATGTCACAGGTAGTAAAATTTTTTAAAGATAGACCAAAAGAAGGTATTTCAAATCTTTTGAGTACCCTAGATAAAGAATCTGCCTCATTCATTGGTGCTTTGTTGTCCTTAAATGACGTCGTAGAGGAACAGAACTGCAAAGACTATCTTCAGGATTGTTTGCTGAAATTAAGAAAATCTGATTCTGTGACTAGAATTATTGAGTTGAAAGAGATTTTCGAGAACGGTTCATTGTCCGAAGACGAGACTTTTGAACTTCAACAACACTTGCTATCAAATATTCATAAACTAGAGGAACCCGAAAAGAACCTTCTCAGAGAGCTGAGCCACAAAAGCAGTTAGAAATTAATTAAAATAAGGTAATTTGCATAAAAAACTAATATAATTGCGCACCTTTTTAAATTTGTTATGGCAAGAAAAGCAAAAAATCCACCTATTGAAGTAAAAGAAAAAGAAGTTGAAGCTTCTGAAGAATCCGAAGAAATCCTTTTCGGTGAAGAAGACCTTGAGAATTCAGGTCTCAGAGAACTCGTCGATAAAGGCAAAGATCAAGGGTTTTTAACCTACGAAGATATAAACTCCATGTTACCTGAAGACATATCTGATCCTGATCAGGTAGAGGAGACCATTCAAATGCTAATGGATATTGGCATTGAAGTTCTTGAATCAACAAGTACAGCTTCTGATGATAGTTCTGAGTCTGCTCCAGAAACTATCGCAGACACCAGAACTACTCTGACAACCGTTGAGTCAGAAGTCGGACGAACTACCGACCCTGTAAGACTTTATATGCGAGAAATGGGTACGGTTGATCTCTTAACTCGTGAGGGTGAAATTGCAATTGCAAAACGAATCGAAGAAGGAGCAAGAGAACTATTACATGCTTGCTGTTTTTATCCTGGTATAGTCGATAGAATCCTTGATGAATATCAAGAGGTTGTAGCGGGCGATAGAAGACTTTCTGAAGTTTTGGTTGGTTTTATGGATATCGAGGAAGGCATTCCCCCGCCTGCCTTAGCTCAAAAGAAAGAAAAAGAAGAAAAAGGTGATACGGATGATGAGGAAGCCTCTGGACCCGATCCTGCTGAAGTAAAAAAACGCTTTAGTTCTTTAAAAAGACAATTCAATAAATCTGAAAAGGCTTGTGCTAGAACTCGAACCAGTAAGGCCGCCATACAAGAGCAGCAAAAGTTGGGTGATATTTTTCAATTTTTAAAATTGTCACCAACACAATTTGAGATTATCGCTGATCCAGCACGAGACGCTCTAGAAATAATCAGAGATGTGGAGAAGTACTTGTTCACGATTTACGTCAAAAGAGGGAAGATGCCTCGCAAGGAGTTCATTCAGGAATTTTCAGGAAATGAAGCAGATGCATCTTGGTCGGAGAAGGTTGCTAAATCTAGAAAGCCTTGGGCTAAGGAAGTTAAAGCAAATCTCCAAGAAATAGTCAGACTACAAAATAAACTTTCGAAGCTAGAAAAAATAATTCAACTACCTATAAGTGAGATCAAAGATATCAACAGAAAGATGTCTATTGGGGAAGCTAAGATAAGAAGAGCTAAAAAAGATATGGTAGAGGCTAACCTTAGGTTAGTAATTTCGATAGCTAAGAAATATACCAATAGAGGTCTTCAGTTCTTAGATCTGATTCAAGAAGGAAATATCGGCTTAATGAAGGCAGTCGATAAATTCGAATACAGAAGAGGTTATAAATTTTCTACTTACGCTACTTGGTGGATTAGACAAGCTATAACTAGATCAATTGCAGATCAGGCGAGAACAATACGTATACCTGTTCATATGATTGAAACCATCAATAAATTGAATAGAGTTTCTCGTCAGATGGTTCAAGAGATGGGAAGAGAGCCAACACCAGAAGAATTGGGCGAGAGGATGGATTTACCTGAGGATAAAGTAAGAAGGGTCTTAAAGATAGCAAAAGAGCCTATCTCCACCGAAACACCAATAGGTGATGAGGAAGATACAACTCTAGGCGATTTTATTGAGGATACTTCGATTGATGCGCCCGATATTGCTGCAATTGAAGAGAATTTACAAGGTGCTACAGATGATATTCTAGGAAGCTTGACTGCCAGAGAAGCAAAAGTGTTGAGAATGAGGTTTGGTATCGGCATGAACACCGATCATACTTTGGAAGAGGTTGGTAAGCAGTTCGATGTTACAAGAGAAAGAATTAGACAGATAGAAGCTAAAGCCCTCAGAAAATTGAGGCATCCTACACGATCTTCTCATTTGAAAGGGTTTCTAGACGAATAAAAGGGCCTGTAGCTCAGTTGGTTAGAGCAGTGGACTCATAATCCATTGGTCGGAGGTTCGAGTCCTCCCGGGCCCACCATCTAAAATCTTTTTATTCTATTCTTTTCAACTCGACTCATTAATATCAA
>Ga0209433_10000241_pt1 | contig 16902 bp, 13 predicted proteins | sample METZYME_5_50m_FD_187552 | JGI IMG/M metagenome (GOLD analysis project Ga0209433, IMG submission 187552) | Marine microbial communities from oxygen minimum zone in mesopelagic equatorial Pacific - METZYME_5_50m (SPAdes) (version 2) | ecosystem: Environmental > Aquatic > Marine > Oceanic | place...
AGGAAGCGCAGGAAGCACTGGCGCAACTGGACCTTCTGGAGCCACAGGCCCAGCAGGAAGTGCTGGTAGCGCTGGTTCTGCTGGAGCTACAGGGGCCACTGGGCCTACTGGACCCGCAGGTGCTGGAGGAAGCGCTGGCAGCACAGGACCAACTGGACCCGCAGGAAGTAATGGTAGCAACGGAAGTGCAGGAGCCACAGGACCAACTGGACCCGCTGGCAGCACAGGTAGCACAGGTAGCACAGGAAGCACAGGCGCGACTGGACCTACTGGACCTGCTGGTAGTAATGGTAGTAATGGTAGCAACGGAAGTGCAGGAGCCACAGGACCAACTGGGCCTGCGGGAAGCGCTAGCATAAACAACGCCACAGAAAACGAGCTTGTTACTGTAGCTTCTACAACATCACAACTTGATGCCGAAGCTAACCTTACGTTTAATGGTTCAATACTAACACTTGGAGGCAATCTTCACACTACAGTTCATGACTATGGCACAACGGCTAACATTGATGTTGACTTTAACGAAGACGCATTACAGAAAGTAACTCTAAACGGTGCTGCGGCAATTGATACAGCAGCAGCAAATAAAGGCGCAGGTAAATCAATAGTTATAAAAATTCTTTGCGACTCTTCAGCAAGAGCATTTACTTGGAATAGTAGTTGGGTATTTATTGGTGAAAAACCAACAAGCATTGCTGCAAGCAAAACTGCATTATTGAGTATGACATGTTTCGGCACAAACGAAACTGATGTTGTATGTAGCTATGCGGTACAGGATTAATAATGAGTATTCATGTTCATAGAACAGGCTTGAATAAAACCTTGGGCCAGCAATCTGATGCGATTGTATCTACTAATTTAATTGGCAATTTTGACCCATCAAATATTGGAAGCGACTCTAACGCTTGGGATAATTTGGTTGGTAGTGGTAATAATCTTAGAAGATACAACAGTATAACCTATGTTGGTTCTGCTCCTCCTGGTTTTCAGTTCGACGGAACTGACGACTATTTAGGGGAAGCATCAAGTGGTTACGGAGGTAGTGCATTTACTGTGGCTTTTCAAAATGCTTATACTATTAGTCAATGGGTATATTTACCAAATACTTGGGGGAGTGGAAAAAAACATTATCTATTTTATTTTTATGAGGACAGTTCTAATTATGTAATGTTTATGATTGATAGCTCATCCGTAGAGATACACAGTTATACTTCAAGTGGTAATCTTGCGAACCTCGGTGCTGCTGCTTATCAGCCAAGCTTGGTAACCAATAAAGATAAATGGCTTTATTATACTATAACTCATAACGGAAGCGGAAAATATAACTATTTTTTAAATGGAAATTTTGTAGGTACGCAAAGCACTTCTGCTCCAAGCGCAACCGCGAAACCAATGACTGTCGGCAGGTATGGTTCGAGTTATACTAGTGCAGGTGTAAACGTCGGTCATATTCATGTATATAGTTCCGCGTTAAGCAACTCGCAAATAAGACAAAATTATTTAGCATCACACGATATGCACAATACTAGAGTGTATGGAGACACAACATTAGCATAATGAAAAAATACATCATAGTTCCAGCAGATAAGCTTGAGTTGGTGCGTTTTGACCAAGTGCTTCAAACCTCCCCAGAATCACTTCGTTATTCTTTGGATGGTAAGTTTTTTATATTAAAATATACTGAAGAACAGCCTAAATTTTGTTACAGCATCACTAAAGATTTAATAGGCTTAGAAGAGTACAGTCATCAAGAAATTTTAGATATATTAGGAACATCGGAATGGACAAACCAAGACTAAAGATCAAAGATAAAGAAGTTGGTTTAAGAGATTTGGGTGATAACTTATTTGAACCAAAGAATATAGCTTTATTGGGAGACGTAATTGCAAATAAATGCAATACTGAACTGCACAACCCAAACTTTTGGGTAAAAAACCCACCCCCAAAAGAACAACCCGAAAAATATTATAAGATACAGAGCTTTTGTTTTACTACTTCTATAAATAGAATATCTGAAGCTAAAATACTGTTGAAAAGCCTAAGAGAACACCACTCTCAGCCTATTTTTATACATTGCGATTGGTTTTCTAAATTGATGATTGAAAGGTTGGGGTACGAAAATCTAATTATAAAGCCCGTAATAAATGAGCAATATCTAAAAAAGATTGTAGAAGATCATACTAAAAATAAGTATGACGTTTTAGAACAAGTTCATCACTGCCGCTCTGATTATATTTTTGCAAAGTTAAGGTGTCTAAAAGGGGCTATGATGAAGTTTGAAAATACCCTATTCTTAGATACAGATGTAATTGTTTTAGATGATTTGCAGGAAAATTTTACCACGAAAGTTTGCCTATCTCCCGCGCACTTCCCTAATAGCATTAGGCATTTTGGCTTTGAGTATGGGTTTTACAACGCAGGTTATGTTTTTTGCGCGAACAGGGGTTTTCCTAGCTTTTGGATGGATAGGTTCTTGAAGGATTCAGTTTTTTACGAGCAAGAGTGTATGAATAGATTCTCTGACCATTTCAACATTCAGACTTTTGACGAGTCTCATAACTATGGTTTTTGGAGAGAAGAAAATGAACCCGAAAACCCAAAGAGCTTGCATGTTCACATAACCGATGAAATAAAAAAAGAGACAAAGGGAGAAACAGAGCACCAGCTTTTTAATAATTTTAGAGAAAAATGCTTAGGTATAATCGAGAAGAAAAACCCAGAACTTCACTTTTACATAAACAAGTTAAGAGATTATAAAAAATACGCGTTTGTACACATGGCAAAATGTGGAGGAACATATGTAAAAACATATTTACATAGCGTTATTCTTAACCCATGCAAGGGACACATTCCAGAGGGTAAACATAAAGACTCAAGATTTGGTAGCCCTCATTTAGAATTTCGCGCAGAACAAATTTCAAAATTAGTAGATGAAGTAGATAAGGTAGACCTTACTGAAAATCAATGGATTAGGTTTCATCAAAATAGCGCAAACTCAGAAGTAATAAAAAAGCTTAATGATTTTGGCTGGGAAACCTTCACATTTTTAAGAGACCCTAGAGATATAATTTGCTCTTTATATTTCTTTGCTAGCAGAAAGCATAAAAGCGTACACAAGAGCAAAGCAGATAAGGTTGTTACTAACCACTTAGCAATGGCTCCTTGGTCGGGCATAGCAGGGCATCAAGGAACAGACGAGTGGGATTTCGATAAAGTTGATGTGCATAAAGTATCTTTGAATGATTTTGTCAAAGAATTGATTAACAATGAAAAGTTGCATATTTTCTGGCAGCTACCAGAGTACATTGATTCTGTAAAGCATGTAGATAAAATGAGTCATGAGAATTTAGGTAAGTTTATAAATAAGGTTATCGATCCTGAACACATTTATATGCCCATGCCGATAGGGAAAAACGACTCAGACAATAAGGGCTTTAAACATTACGTTAGTAGTGGAGAAATATCAAAAGAAGTTGCAGACTTAGTTGAAAGCTCTGAAAAAATTAAGAGATACAATGAATGGTTATGAACGAACAAGATTTAAAACAAGTAATTAATGAATCTGTTCTAGATAAGATACACTTTGAGTTCGTGCAAGCTTTGCCATTGTACTGCTGGGTTGCTGGTGGTAGCATTATAGACTCAATCATTGGTAAAGAAATTAATGATGTCGATATATTTTTTGCTTCTGAGCAAGACAAATTTAAAACAGTTAAGCACGTTTTAAAAAACGAAGGCCAAATGATTAAAACATGGGATAGAGGAGTAAAAGTAAATATTAAAAACTTTTGTTGCGATTTTATTAGTTATAAAAACGTAAAGACTCCGAAAGAGTGCGTTGAAAGCTTTGATTTTACGATTTGCGGTGTGGCTGTAGATAAAAACGGAGAAATTTTTTACTCTGACCACTTTTTAAATGACTATAATAAGAGATTGTTGCGATATACTGGAAATCGCATAAAGCTTCCTAGAAACAAAGCAATGAGAGCACTTAAATACACAAAAAAGGGGTTCTCTTTTGATGCGGAAACTCAAAAAGAGTGGATTGAATCTTTTACAAATAATAAATGAACTTAGCAAAAGAAAATCTTGACAGCATTCACTTCGAGCTTTTAAGTAGATTTAATTCGTACTGCTGGATATCTGGTGGAGCTATACTAGACACGCTTGACGGTAGAGAGCCTAGAGATATAGACATCTATTTCCCCTCGCAAAGAGACCAAGAAAAAGCTGTTTCTAAAGCTAAAGTCCAAGGAGCTAAAATCATTCAGCAATACCCTCTGGGTACGAAATTAGAGTGGGATGGGGTAGAGATTGATTTAACATTTCTTGGTGAAGACCCAGAAGAAGTCTTTGATAAATACGATTATACAATACTATGTGTGGCTATAGACAAAAACCGTAAATTCTTTCATCACCCTGATTTTTTTGAGCATTACGCAGAAAGAAAACTGTATTATACAGGCATAGCCCAAAGCAAAGGCGCGGGTCATTTTACTAATAAGATGAAAAGACTCAAAAAATACCTCGGAAAAGGCTACGAAATGGATAGCGAAAACCTAGAATTTTGGATAGAACTGATATTAGAAGACCAAAAGCGCCCAAAAAAACCAAAAAACAAAGACTGAAAACCTGTGTAATTAAGTAGTAATGAAAATCGTAGACATAGCAGACGAAATCTTCCGTGAGCTAGGCCAACCAGAAGAAGTATCAATCCCTCAGATTGCTTTTTGGATACGTGTGAACGTCGGTACGCTCAACAATACGATCAATCAGTGCTATGCGATAGACGATAATACCTTAGAAATTTCACCAGACCCAGGTTTAGAAGAAAAATCAATTCTTAAAAAGCTGTACACGATGCACTATTACGACTTGAAGATAAGGAGCACTCTTGGAGCAGCGGCAACTGACCCAATCGTTGAAGTGACTTCTGATGGGGCTTCAGTTAGGAAAATAAATCGAAATCAAACAAGTCAATTATTTTTAAGCCTGAAAAAGCAAGAAATGGAAGATTATAATAGCTTAGTAGCTAATTACAAGATGCTCAAATCTAAACCAATTCAGGTAGTCGGAGACGATACTGTTGAAGGTTTCGAGCAGCCTAACGCTAACTACAACAGGCTTGATAAAAGCACTGATTATTAAAAATGGCAAGTTTAATTTCAAACTCTACTAAAGCGGAATTTTCCAAAGTTTTGGAAGATCATTTTGACACGTTCAAAAGAGAGATAATTGTTCATAGAGAGCCAGTAAAATCAATTACTGACATACAAAACAACGCTCTTCATGGATATGGAGATGCTGCTGAAAATGGCAACGTTTCTTACATAACCCAAAAGAAGAGTTTCTTTGCTATAGTCAACTACAACAATCAACAGTTAGAAAGCTCCACAGAAGTAGGAACGTTAGAGTCTGGGTCAGTTAAAATTAAAGTGCAAGAAGAAGCTGCTGACTACATTAAAGGCGGCAAAATAGAAAAAATAGAAGTAGATGGTCAAGCCTTCAACAAGGTAACAGACGATAAAGTACAAGACTATCTAGGAACAAAATTTTACATATTTTACCTAAAGGCTACTACTTAATGGCTAAAATATACGCTACAAGAATTAAAAAAGCTGCAATTCAATCTATGGGAGCCAAGTCTCTCAGGGAGCAAGCTTTTAGAATAGCTCAAGACAGGTTAGAGCAAGCGCAAAAAGAAACCTTAGTAGAATTTAACTCTCACCCAGTTACGGCTGAAATTGAAGCTGGCCCTAGATCAGAAAACTTGTCGGGCACTTTGGGTGGTTATGGTAATTTATTTAGTTACATAGGTTTTAATCAAGGGTCGGACCCGATTGATACTTTAAGAGATTTTTTAATTAAAACTCCAAGAGTATTTAAAAACTCAAGATTTGTAAAAAGATCAAACTCTGTTGAATTTAGTTTTAGAATGCAGATTCCAACTCTTGATCAAATGGAAGCTTTAGCTCCGTCGCCATACGAGGGAAGAAGTTGGTTGAGGGGTGTAGAGAGAGGTATATCTGGATTAGGTTACTATTTACATTCTAGATCAGGTCAATTATCTGGAAGTCGAAGCGGGTATGGTTTACAAGCTGAAAATAGACTCAGGGCTATGACTTTTAAACCGATAAGGTACATGTCAAGCATACTAACAAAATTTAGAAAAAGGGCAACAAACTAATGCAAGCTCAATATGATAATATCGTAATGTCTAGTGCGTTACTGTGGCTTGACCACACAATACTCAATAAAGGCAAGGCGTTTACTAATACGAGTTCTTTTTTCTATGATGTCGATAGCCTTTACAATGGCTATAATACTTATGGCTCTCCTTTTAGACAGTTCGTGGCAGATGAATCAATAAAAAATATTCATGGTGCAGATATTATTAATTCAGTAATTTTAAATAACTCTATTACAGTTAGGGGCGCTTCTAATTTTGCTAATATTAATTATGAGCTAGGTCAGGTTTATTTTACTAGCACGGTTTCAAACTCAAGCACTACTTTAAGTGGGGATTTTGCGGTAAAAGACTTTAATACTTACATAACTAACGATTTAGAAGAAAAATTGCTGTTTGAGACTCAATTTACAGTAAGAAATAAAACAGATTTGACTGCTGCTGGCTTGCCGCCCAGCACAATGACGTATCCAGCTATTTTCCTAAAAAACAACGGAAGTAGGAACGAACCCATAGCTTTCGGCGGAGAAGATCAGACGGAAACCGATATTAGGGCGGTAGTTTTATCTGATGATCAGTATAAAATTGACGCTGTAGGCTCGATTTTAAGAGATAAAGTAAGGACTTTTATCCCCCTAATTCCAGAGGCTAATATGCCTTTTAATGCTTTAGGGGATTATAAAAATAACGTTCAATTTAACTACACTGGGCTAACTGACCAACGTTCTCCCGACTGTGTGTCAACAACTGGTGTATTTATAGACAACGTTTACACAAGCAAAATCGGAGGAATCACCTATACGCAGAAAACTAACATAAATCCAGATGTTTTCAGCATGATAATTGACTTCGAGATAAGCGATATTAGAACTCCGAGACAGTAAAATATGTTCTCAAAACCAAAAAAAATATGTAATAATCAACAATAGGGAATAATCACTATGGCTAGAAATAGAGTAATTTATCAATCCGAGGCACTATACGTAGGTCCAACAACTATTGCACAGCAGCACACTACCAGTAATGTTTTGCAATTACAGAGGGTCCAGAGTGCGAACTACAGTTTTAACCTAGAACGTCAAGACGTTAACCAATTTGGTGAGTTGGCTTCTATCGACCGAGTTATTTTGAGCGCTCCCACGGTGTCGCTCGATTTCTCGTATCTGGTGGCTAACTTGCATAACGAGTCTGGATTAGGATTCACTACGCTAGATGCGGGACATTCAGATTATATTTCTTGTATTTCTGGTATCTTGAACAAGTCTTCAGACGAGAAAAACTACTTCATCAAGACTGTTAAAGAAGGTGCTGACGCACTTGACATTTCCTCTGACAGTCGTCTTGACACATTTGAAGAAGGCGTTGATGGCCACCTAACACAAAGCACGATTGGTATTGGTAATGGATTTATTACCTCATATACCGCTGAAGGTTCTGTGGGTAACTTCCCGACTGCCACTGTTAACGTGGAAGCACTTAACATGGTCATTAACTCTGGCGCTTCTGGATTTAATGTTCCTTCTGTTGATCCTGCTGCGGGTACTGCTATTACAGATTACCAAGTAGTCTTGCCGACTGCGGCTTCAACTGTTGCTGGAGATCAGACTTCGGTTCTAAGACCAGGTCAAATTACCGTGAGTATCGTTGACAACGCTCAAGCCTTTGGTGGAAACGCGTTCGACGAAATGGGCGTTCTCGTGAGTGACGCTAAGATTCAGAGCTACAACATTAGCTTTGACTTGGGCCGTACTCCTCTTGAGAAGCTTGGAAGTAAGTTCGCGTTCGCTCGTGAAATTGACTTCCCAGTGACAATCACAGCGTCTGTTGAAGCGAACGTTGGTGAGTTAACCACGGGTAACTTGGCCGACATGATTCAGGCTGACCAAGATTACGACTTGTTCGTGCGTCTTAAAGACCCAACAAACAACAGCACCATTCATGTTGACTACCACATCAAGAAAGCAAAACTCGATAGTGAAGAGTTCTCCTCCGCGATTGGTGACAACAAGAGTGTGACGCTCAACTTCTCCGCTCAGGTCGGTGGTCCTTCTCAGAATGACATCGGCTTCTTTATGAGTGGTATTTGCTAATAGTCTTTCTAGATTATTTCCATGACCCCCAGAAATGGGGGTCTTTTTTTATTTATTTGTGTAAAATTATGTAAGGAAAAAGGTTAGTTATGTCTAATATGGACAGAAAGGAATTGGAGCAAAAACTTCAAGATTACGTTAGCTTCCAGATATCTAGGAAGGTTACTCATTTGTACAAAAATTTTCTTTTTATTTTAGAAGATTTAAAATCCCAAGGATATGATATATCAGATGAGGACTTTCAGCGCTGTAGGAAAAGAGTGCTGGATCACGGAAACGACGCAATCAGAGAAATTGAAGATTGCTTAAGGGATTTGGATATAAGGTTTAAATAACATGAAAAAACTATTTGATTTCAGAATCAAAAGGACTACCAAGGAAACTAAGGAAGAGTCTTCTAAAAACGAAAAAGGCGAAACAGTCACAGTGACTAAAGACGTTGAAGTCGTTAAATCTCAAAAAATAGTTCTTAGAAAGCCCAACCGCTCTCTTTTCGACGAAGCGGAGCTATTCTATGGTGTGCGTTTATCTGAGGGTATTAAAGCGGGGCTGTTAACTCGCGCTCTTCTCTCTAAAAGATTTTCTAACGATGGGGGCATCCTTTCCGAAAACGAGAAAAGCAAATACGCCGATCTTTACCTAAAGCTCTATGATGTTCAGCTAGAGCACGATAGGCTTGTTCAACTGGGCGAGAAAAAAAGAACCAAAACTCAAGAAGAAAAGCTCAAATCAATACAGCAAGATTTAGCAGTAATTAAAAAAGAGCTAACTGATTTCGAAATGGCTCAATCATCTTTGTTCGAGCAGACCGCTGAGAATAGAGCTAGAAACAAAACCATTCTTTGGTGGACTTTGCATTTAGGGTATTTTTCCGATGACGAAGACAAACTTACCCCAGTGTTCACTGGAGACACATACGAAGAAAAGCTGGCCGAATATGATGATCTAGAAGAGTCCTCTGATGAATTTCACGAAGAGCTACTCTCTAAGCTTTTGTATTATGTAAGCTTTTGGTATGTCGGCAAGGTAAATAGCGAAGACGAATTCAAACAGCTTTTGCTTGAAACAGAAAAAGCCGAACAAGTCGAACAAGCTGAAGAAGCAAAGGAAGAGCCCGAAAAAGAATCACCCAAAGTGAAAGAAACCCCAACACCCAAAAAAAAGAGCAGCACGCCCAAAGATGAAGCCAAAGCTGACTAGCCATAAGCACATCGAGTAGGTAGCTCTTAGCCCCTTCATGGGGCTTTTTTTCTCATGGAACATATAGTACCTAAAGAAGAATTAAGACTTATATACGGAGAAATAGTCCGTGGCAGTTCTTATTTTTACTCTTCAAAATATGGGGAAGTAATTGTCAAGCATCTTACGCAGCACGACACAGAGCTACTTGATATTAAGAAGTTAAGATATAAGAGAAAAGCCGAAGAAAGAGGATTACCAACAGAAGATCAAAGAGTAGAAGATTTGATTGCAGAAAAGCTTTGGAGCGATAAAAATGAAAAAGACATAAAATTCAGTCGAGATTTCATATCTAAGATGGAGGACACCAAAAAGAAAATGGCCCTCAAATCAGAAAGAGCAAGGGTTCAAGAGTCAATAGATGAAGAAATAGACAAACTGCAAAAAACCTTAATTGAAAAAAACGAATTAGTTGGTTTAACTTCAGAAAGCTATTCAAACAAAAAAGTTAACGATTACTACGTTTATCTCTCACTGTATAAAGACAGAGACTTTAAAGAGCCTCTTTTTTCCGAGGAAGAATTTGATGAAGTGTCTGAGAGTGATTTAGACGATATAGTCGCGCATTTTAATAAATCGACGAAACGTTTTGAGCAAGGCTCAATAAAAAGAATCGCATTGTCTAGCTTTTTTCTCAATAATTTTTACCTCTGCAAAGACAATCCGTTTATTTACTTTGGTAAGCCAGTGATCGATTTGACTTATCATCAGGCTGATCTTTTCTCTTATGGGCGGTATTACAAGCAAATCATGCAAGACATGAAAAATCCAGTCACAAACGAGATGATGGATGACCCAGACAAGCTAACAGAGCAGTATGATATCGAGCAGAATAAGGAAGACGTATTGAAAGAAAACGGTAAATCTGGCGAAGCCAGCACCATCGTAGGCGCTACCAAGGAAGATTTGGAAGCCCTTGGGGTATCTGCTACCGAAAACATTGGCGAAACAGTTGATCTTAACGATGAATTAGCGAAAAAAGGAGGTGTAATGAGTATGGAAGATATCATGAAATTGCACGGACAGTAGTGAAATTTCGTGTAATTATAGACAGGTAAAAGGAAATGGCAGAAAGACCTATAGCAGAAGGCACTATTCGCTTTAGTCCAGACATGCGCTCGCTGGCGAATGTCGAAAAAAGCGTTAAAAAGGCCATAGGAAGAATCGAGAGTATATCCGCTCGCGGTGGATTACTCTCGAAAAACTACGTGCAGCCCTTGGGGCAAATAACTGGTGCTGCTGACGAATTCACCAAGTCTCTAGAAGCCTCAAACGCTCGTGTTATCGCTTTCGGCGCATCAGCAGGAATCATCTACAACGTACAACGAGCGATAACAGCTAGTGTTGGCGCTGCTGTTGAATTGGAAAAAACCCTTGCTGATATCAACGTAATTTTAAACGAGACCAACGCGGGTCTACAACGTTTTTCAAACGAACTATTTAACATAGCAAAAGGTACGGGCCAAGCCTTTAACGCTGTTAGCGAAGCTGCTCTTGAATTTGCCCGTCAAGGTCTAGCTGTAGAAGAGACTCTCAAACGAACCAGAGACGCAATGATTCTTGTGCGTTTGTCTGGCTTGGACGTTAAAAGTTCTGTTGAGTCGATTACTGCCACCTTAAACAGTTTTAACAAAACAGTTATTAACTCTACTGAGTTAGTTAACAAACTGGCAAATGTTGACGCGGCTTTTGCTGTTAGCTCCGCTGACCTTGCTGAAGCTATTCGTCGTGTGGGTAGTTCAGCGCAAGATTCAAACGTAAACATCGATCAGCTTATCGCGCTTGTTACCACTGCCCAACAAGTTACTGCTCGTGGCGGTTCTGTTATTGGTAACTCACTCAAAACGATTTTCACAAGATTGCAAAGACCTCAAGTAATTGCGGACCTTGAAGCTTTCGGTATCGTAGTCAGAGATCAACAGCAGAATATGTTAAGCACAATGCAAGTGCTGCAAAACTTTGCTAATTCATATGACTCGCTTACTCCTAGCGCGAAAGCAGTTACCGCCGAGCTTGTTGGTGGTGTTTTCCAAATCAACGTATTGAAAGCCGCATTGGGTGATTTGGGCAAACAATATTCAATTTACGATAGGGCTTTAAATGTCTCTCTAAGCTCAACAAACGAAGCCATAGCAAGAAACGAGTTACTAAACAAGACCCTATCTACTTTAATAAATGAAACCCTAGTAAACGTGCAAAAAGTAGGTGCGGCGTTTGCTAATATGACAATCACGCCAACCTTAACAAACGTTTTGGAAAGCGTAAACAGCGCGGTTGAAAAATTAGAAGAAAAAGCCGCCGATGGAGACTTAGGCGTAACCTTTGGTAAGGGTATCCTTCAGGGATTAAGTAATGTACTCAGCGGTCCAGCTTTGATAGCAATTGCTGGTATTTTGGGCAAGCTAACTTTTAGTTTCTTTAAGTTTTCTTCAGAAGCTGTTAAGACTTTTGCGGGATTAAACAGTACGGCCAACCAGCAAAAAGACGTTCAAACTTTGATTCAAAACCTGCTGATTAAAAATCCCTCCTTAATCCAAGCGGCAACTTCAAGCGCCGAAGGCTTGAAGATGGTTGAGCAAGAAATATTAAGAATTGTTCAAAATAGAAATGTTGCTTTAAATGAATCTTCGATTCTTGCCGCTAAGATGTCCGCTAATTTAAGTGCGGCAGACTTCAAAAGCGTAAGAAGTATAAACGCTAGTAATTCTAGCTCTTCTTCTGATACTAGTAGTGAGGGCTTTGTGCCCACATTTTCAAATGGCTTTGTTCCTAATTACAACCGCAAAAACGAGCAAGCCGAAGTAATCGGCGCTCTACAGGGCGGTTATATGCCAGGCAAGATCGACACAATGCAAATTCAAGGCATTGGCAGAGTTACCTACAATCAAGCTGAAGAAGTAAAACAATTCCCAGGCATGGATCAGCCTGCGATTATTCCACCAAGAGAAAGCGAAGCGGGTAAAAATTACGAGAGAAGATTCAAAGCCGCGCACGGATTCAATCCTTATCACCAAGGAATGATTCCTAACTTCAATAATAGCGAGGGAATAAGAGTCGTTGATGGTGACACTATGGAGGCTATGGCCACCCAAGCGAAAAGCTATAGACTATCAAAAGTTGACGCTGCCGAGACGAGTGATCGAAAGCATGGAACAGCAGCGACAAGGCTATTAGAGAGTTCAACTTTAAGTAAAAAAGAACGATTTGAAAAAGCTATTGCAAAAGGCCAAAAAGCCGCTTACAATCGGGGCTTGTTTGTTGATGAGCCGTTTCAAAAACTTTTAGTAACTAGAGGACTTGGAGTCCCTGATTTAAGATACGCTAGTAAAGACTATCTCAGACAAGAAGTTAAGGACGCAAAAAGAAGCAAAAAAGGAATATGGAGAGACAGAAACCCAAGAAACCCAAAAGCCCTACAATATGAAGAACAGCTTGGATTGGTGGCCAAGGAGGAAAACCTAGACTATCTAACTAAGGGAGGGTCTATCAGCACGATGGATCGGGAGAAAGCAAAGAGACGGGGTCTCGAAACGCGCCTTTCCCAGACTGCTCATCATGCTAGATTCCGCAACATGGCCCAAGGTTTTGTTCCCAATTTAATTACAGACGCCATATACGAAAAAAACCTTGAAAACAAAATCAAACAAGGCAAAATCTCAAGAGAAGAATTAGAAATAATAAGAAACGAAAAAATCGTTCCAAGTTTTGCTTATGAAGGTTTGCGTGATGAAGATTTAGGTAATGCATTTGTCAATGTAAACCCAAATAACAAAGCAAAAACAATCGACACTCATTTAACTGAAAAAGAAATCACCAAACGTGTTGGTGGCAAAACTCTTATCAGAGGCCCAGAAGGAGAAACACTTATTTTTGGCGGTGACTTAGAAGGTAGGGCGGGCTCTATCACCGTTGGAGGCTTGAACGCCAGAAAGATCAAAAAAAGTAACGCAAAATTCGCACCGCTACTCAATCAAATGCCAAACCTGTTCGACGGTTTAGCTTACCAGATCATGGGTGCTATAGGCGCTAAGTTCGATCCAGGAAGCACAAGTGGCGCTGTGGCTGGTGTTAAGTTCGAAGAAGAATTTGCTGAAAAGTATGGACTGCCAGACGCTGGAGCCAGAAAGGGCAGTGACTTTGTTATTGCTGAAGAACTGGCGCAACAATTGGGCACTTCAAAACATTTACAGCTAAAACTTTCTGTGTTCGAGCGAAGCAAGCGTGATATTAAAAAGGTTGTAGATGTTGCAAGCGCGTTCAGCAACTACTTGGTTCACATGCTCACCAACAACATCAAAACCCAAGGACTTTCAAAATTAGTTGGGCCAGAAAGATACAGGCAGGCTATGACTGTTATGAATCAAAACCCTGCTATGAAATCTGATTGGACAAAATACTTTGGTCAGAAGGGCATAATGGCTGATGGGTTTGTTCCAAACTTTGCACAAGACGCTCTCAAGGCTGCTATTGGGCGCGAAATGAGCGCTGGTTATTCCCGAAGTCAAGTCAAAGTTGGTTACGACTCTAGGTTAGCTGCAAGCGGTGGTATTGGCGTTTACAACGCTGCTGAAGGCTCGCTTGGCCGCGCTATCAACATGCACAGAGCTTCTGGAAAGAGCATGAAAGACTTGCAGACTCAAGGCGCGAGTCATGGGTTTGTGCCAAACTACGCAACAGACGCTGGTGACTTTCTTGGCGGAGGAATGGGTTTAGCTTTAATCGCTCCTGCGGTGATGAGTATGGTAGACTCGATGAGGGAGATTAGGGATGAAAGAGATAAAGAAACTAAATCTATAGCAGCTTTGGGAGAAACAGCAGACAAGGCTGAAGCATCTTTAAAAGCGCACCAAGATCGTATCACAACCAGCGGAAACAGGCAAAAGCAAGTTCAAGACAGAATTGCTGAGAAGAGTAGGCAAGCGGCTCAACTTAGAGGCGGAATGGAAACATCTGTTTTTGATCAACAAAATTTTGGCGCAGCAGGCAAAAGTAATGAGGCAACAAAAAAGGCATTTGATGCTTTGACTGACGAACAAAAATCTGCTTTAGGATTAGAGGGCGCGAAGATAGGAAAGGGCAAGAGCAGCGAAACTAAAAAGAGAGCCGATGGTTCTTTTAAAACAGTAAGTCATGATAAATTTCGCTCCCTGATGGAAGAACAGCGCGTCAAGATTGAAGAAGAAAACAGAATAAGACAAGAACAAATAGACGCTCTAGAGGAATCTCTAGACCAAGAAAAGCAAAAAGCTAAAGAAATAAAAGAAGGAAGAGAAGTATCACAGGAATTTACCAACGCCAAAATGAAAGCCGCTCAAGAGGCAAGAAGAGAAGCTGACGCGGCGAAAAAAAATAGAAAAGGAAGATTCAGTAACGAATCAATTTCCAAGATAGGCATGGGGTTATCATTTGCAGCGCCGATGGTAGCTGGTCAACTTTCTCAATTTGCTGGCAGCAACACTGGTGTATTTGGCAAAGAATCAATAAACGCTTTGGGATCGGGTCTTGGTACTGCTGGCATCATGGGCGTGGCGGGCGCTGAATTTGGCACAAAAATAACAAAAGACTTGCAAGAAGGAACTGGAATTGCTGGCAGCATAGGCAAACTGGGCGGAGGCAAAGCAGGAAAAGCTCTTGGGCTGGTAGCAAAAGCCGCTGGCCCTGCCGCAATAGCAATAGGTGTAGGTAAAGCCATCAATGACATGGGCAAAGCAATGGCCAAAGCCGAAATCCAAGAAAAAGCTGACAGGATAGGCGGAGAATTAGAACTTTTAAGCGCACAATTCAATAGACTACAGCAATCAGGTCAAGCATTCATGACTAGCTTTGACAAGCTGCAACAAGCTTATGACAGCCCGCTAGACACAAACCCAGCAGACGTTCAAAGAGTTCAAGCTGACCTATCAAAAGCCTTAAGTGACGCTCCCGCAGAATTTAGAAACAAAATAAGAGCAGCCGCTGGTGACGCAGACAAAATCAGAGAAGCTTTCAGCGAAATAAGCACTGAACTCCAAAGGCAGCAAGCAGCGTTAAAGTCCGCTCAAGACTTGTTTAGTATGCAAGCTGACATGGCCGCTGGAGGAGGCTTCTTTTCCAAGTTCCTCGGCACTGAAGACACCACAATTTTTGAAGATGACGCTGAAGGCAAAAAAGCCCTTTCCGCCGCAAAAGCCACTATTGCTGGCGGATTGGATAGGGCAGGAATAATTAAAGCTTTAGAGCAAGGCAGGCAACTTGATGTCGCTGGTAAAGACATGTCTGAGTTTTTAGGCGAAGATTTTAAACAAGCTTTTGACGGATTAAAAGACGCTGGAGACCAAGAAAAAATAAGAGCCATAATCAGAAAATTCTTTAAAGAAATTAATGAAGGAGCCAAAGACGCCGCCAAGGTAACAAAAGATTTAGAGCGCAGACAAGCAGCCGAAAAAGCTTATCAAAAACAACTTAAAAATTTAAACACACAATTAGACACATTTGTTTCTAGCTTGGGTAAAGTTGCAGCTAGAGTTGAAAACAATCTCAAGTCAGTGTCTAAGCTAGCCGATAACATCAAAGACTTTCAGTTAGACATGCAAAAAGCCCGATTCGAAGGGGCTAAAACATTGCAGCAGCCATTCCTAACAAAACAGGAGCAAGTGAGAAGCAAAACTGAGTCTCGTCAGTTCGAAATAAGAAGCGACTCTATAAAACAAATGCGTGACGCAATCAGAGATGGTAGCTTCAATGTTTTAAACGCTGTGTCTGGACAATTCAACGAGGCCGCTGGCAAAGTACAGCAAGCCGCTACAGATTTAGCAAAACCACAAAGCAGAGAAAACGTTGTAGCGTTCCGAAGAACCAGAAGAGCGCTAGATGGTCTTGCTCCAATTATTGAAAGCGCATTTAAAACATTTTCTCAAAACTCAGGAAAACTTGACGCTCTCATTGGCATAGAAAAACAAATAGAAGCAGAGCTAGTCAAAGCGGGCTACACAAACCAGCAGGCCAACGCTATTGCTGAAAATGTTAAGCAAGAAATTCTATCACAAAAAGACGCCACTGTTAACAAACTAAGCGAAATCGCTCAACAACAAGTTATGCAGATGAAGCTGCAAGAAGAGCAAGCTTATTGGGCGCAAGAAGAAGCCAAGCTTCAAGCTAGACTAAACTCTTTTGGTGGGGCTTCTGATTTCGGAAGAGGCGGCTCAACTAATTTATCTGGTAACTTTGACAGATTCACAACCGCATTAAGCTCTGCGATAGGCGCTCAGATTTCTAAAGGAGTAATTGAATTAGGAAGAGCCAACTCTCAAATTCTTGATCTATTGTTAAACAACATGAACATGGATTTCTTGAGAGACAATGTAGAGGGTCTCACGCCATTACTCGGCCCAGCTATCCAAGGAAGAG
>Ga0209433_10000244_pt1 | contig 16874 bp, 18 predicted proteins | sample METZYME_5_50m_FD_187552 | JGI IMG/M metagenome (GOLD analysis project Ga0209433, IMG submission 187552) | Marine microbial communities from oxygen minimum zone in mesopelagic equatorial Pacific - METZYME_5_50m (SPAdes) (version 2) | ecosystem: Environmental > Aquatic > Marine > Oceanic | place...
CTCTTCGGACCTGCCTGCCAAATTGAACTAGGGGTAAATCTAAGGGCGTTTGCATTAATCCCCAATCTGATTGAGGAAGTAGAGACTGAGCTGCCTTAACATGCTCAGATGTACCATTATGACTGGCTACTGAAATTGCTTTTTGATCCCAATTTAAATCGGATAATTCTTCGTTAAAAACCTTCAGCATTAAAGGCTTCATCATTGAACGACCATAACAAAGAACATTTCCGCCAAAACTGTGAATGTTTTTTCCTCCACTATACCATGCTACAGCACCATGAATTGTTGTTTCACTGACTCCATTTCTTCTGTAGTCAACTAAGGGTTCCCATTCAACATCTCTTCCTGTCGGAATATCTCCTTCAGTATCTCCTAAGGGGCTACTTGGATACAATTCTTTAATTTCTGTAGGGTGGCTCATTTTATTAATTCCTCAACACGAGGTACAACCTTATTCATGAAAGCTTCCATGTTTCTTACTACTCGAGGACTATCATGATTAAAGAAATCAAACCAAGTCATAATACAATCATCTGGATGAAAACGTTCGACTATTTGCTGTGCCACTTCTTCTACGTTACCGATAACTGAATTATCTGCAGCTTTTGAAACCTTATTGGGATCTATTGTTCCTTCTAAAGCACCCCAATATGAACTTAGTGAATTTTTAGCTTCTTGTTTTGCAGCTTCAGTTCTTTCAACATCAGATAAATTTGGTTCATCGTTTACAAAAATCATCAAAGTTCTGGGCATATAATTTCGCTTCCAATTTCCACCTTTAGAATTATAATGCTTAACCATCCTATCATGAGTTGCCTCTATCACTTCAGGAGGCGTTATTGATAAGTTGAAAACTTTAACTGGCCTTATTTTGTTAACTTCTTTTTGAAGACTAGCATCATGGGAACCTAAAATTAAATCTAGTAATTCTCTGTTCCAAGACTGTGGAATATTTTTAACGTCTTCAAAAGCATACCTATTTGGAATATGAATTTCGTCTGGGGCCTTCGTGATTGAATCACGTTTCATAACGGCCTCTTGAACTTTAATCCAATCTTCATCACTACGGAAATTTGACCTTGTAAGAATTGTTTTTCTAATATCTTTACTATTTACAATTTCTCCATTAAGTAGTTTCAAGAAAATCTCAGAGGCTTCTGCAAAAATTTGACCTCTTAGTGCTGGCCAAGCTGCTTCCTCAACAATATCTCTCGGAACAATACCATATGGTCTAGCCATAAACTCAAATCTACCTGCTGAGAAACCTATTCTTAATTTCCTTTTCTCATTTTCATCAAGGCCATGAAGTGCCAAAAAAGCTCCGACTCTTTCTGCAATTCCAACTGGCCCTCCGTGAGTTAATAGACTCATAACTGCGGAACCCACGTGAATGTTTTTTGTTCTAGAAAACATTAGATGTGCTAGTTGGAAAAAGTCCGTACAAAGCCCAACTTCACCCTGCCAATGAGGAACTACCGGTTGTTTATTATTTTTCTGAACTTCAGTAGACAAATGAGCTTGAGCGACCCAAGCTGTTCCAAAACCTAGCTTGTCTGCAGATTCTAATTGATCAAAAAAATTAGAGTACATAGTATCTTCATCGGGAGTAACTCCATCAACAGGAGTCTGTGAAATAGAAAGAAAAATATCAAAATCCATTATATTGAACCTGTTCTTCCTCCATCAACTGGAATACTTGTTCCTCTAACGAAACTTGCTGAAGGGGATGATAGAAATGCAATAACTTTTGCAAGCTCTGAAGGCTCTGCTAGGCGACCTTCTGGAACTGAACTTAACCAATTTTCTTCAACTTTCTCCTGACTAATTCCTTTTTGCTCAGAAAGGGTTTTTTTTAACTCTGTTAACCTTTCAGTGTTAGTAAAACCTGGCAAAACATTGTTAATAGTAATTTGAGGAGGTAGTTCTTTAGACAATGTCTTTGACCATGAAGCCATCGCGCCTCTTATTGTATTGCTAACCCCAAGGCCAGGTATAGGCTCTTTAACGGAAGTTGAAATAATATTTATTATTCTGCCATAACTACATGCTATCATACCAGGCAGAAGAATCTGAACAAGGGTTTGAGAAGCTAAAACGTGCCTCCTAAATGCCTTATTAAAATCGTTAGGTTTTGCATCAATAAGAGGGCCTGATGGTGGACCTCCTGAATTATTAATCAATATTTCAAAATTACCATTATCATCTATTTCTTTGTTCACTAAAGCTGTCAACTTATCTAAATCTTCAATATCGCAATTAATAGTGTTCTCACCTGAGGCTGTACGAGCTAGAGAGACCACTGTTGCCCCGCTTTTTCTGAATATTTCTACAGTTGCCTTTCCTATACCACTAGTGCCTCCACAAACTAGAGCTCTTTTACCTTCTAATTTAAACATTTAGTCACCTCTAAATTCATAGAACTCGGGACTTTTAAGTGAAGGTAAGCGTTCTTTCTTAACAAGTATGCTTCTAACTAGCCAAAGATCAATAAATACTCTGAATTTTGTTGTCATATCCAAATAATCAACTCCCGCAGAACCTCCAGTTCCGATTTTTCTACCTATCATTCTTTCCACCATCCTAGCATGAGAACTCCTCCAAAGCACCATAGCTTGCTCTAATTCAATTAATTTAGAAATTAATTTTCTGGGCCATGAAAGAAGTGGCAGTGAACGATAAGATTCTATGAAAAGCAAGCCTGCACGCCTCCTTCTCAAATTCCAATCCCCTTCAAAAAAAGCCTTAACATCACTATCGTCGCCAGAATATTGCTTTTTGAATGCTGCAATATAGTCATCGATAAAACTTTCAACTTCTTCTTTATCACTATCTAAATTGACAACCGAACCTTGAATGGGAGTTCTAAAAAGCCACTCACAAATTATATCATAAAGAGACTTTTCATTGGACTTTGGAGATTTTCCAAATGGCTTACCATCAATCCACTTTTGACCCATCAATTCTTCCATTTCCCTCATTTGAAGTGATTCAAAACCGGAAGCAGTACCTAAACCATCTCTAAAATTAAGAAAATCTTGTGGATCCAAAGTTTCCATTACTCTCCATTGCTGAGACATAAGTTTGAAAACTTCAATAATTCTATCCATGTGGTGAACTGCCCTTGGTAGTTTTTCTTCCTTGACAAATTCATCGGATAGTAAGCGTCTGGTACATTTCAGTTCACTAATAATTAATTTAAACCACAACTCAAAATTTTGATGGACTAAAATGAAGTGCATCTCATCATTACATAAGCTTCGATTTTCGCCCTTGGTACCTGTCTGAAGTTTAAGTAATTCTTCTAATCTCAAATATTCTGAATATGTTGGAGACATTATTACCTAATAAGGATTGTATATTATATCGACTGCGTCTAGGGTACTATGATAATCTGGGCGCATGGATTATGGGGAAATCCAAACGGAAGTAAGGTTACAGCCATAAGAGATAGTGGAATTAAGATAAATTCACCCGACTTCAATGATATGGAATTGGGAGAAAGAGTTGAATTACTCGACAACCTAGTTTCAAATGAAGATGTAACTCTAGTAGGATCAAGCTATGGAGGATTAGCGTGTGCGCTAGTCGCTCAGAAATATCCTGAAAATGTGAACGGAATGCTGTTGCTTGCTCCCGCACTACATTTACCAGAATCGCCAAACGACAAACCTGAGGAGTTAGTAGCTCCAACTAATTTTCCTATAACAATAATTCACTCAATAACTGATGAAATTGTACCTTTAAGTGCTAGTAAAGATTACATCAAGCGTTCTGGAAACAATCTAAGACTAATTGAAGTGGAAGATTCACACGTGTTAGAAAATTCATTCACTTTAATTATTTCCGAACTCAACAAATTGATAAACTAAGAAGACTCTTCTTCTGTAGAAGATTCATCTTCTTCACTAAAATATCGCTCATAGATTGGTTTTTTGTCTGAGGGCAATTCTACTGAACCTGATTTTGCCATAGTCAATACGTTATGTGCAGTAATTGCCTTTTCACTAATTGCATAAATATAATCTCCTCCACCCATAAATATACTACGTTTAATACTTGGAGTATCCCAATAAAATGTTGAGCTGTAATATGAGGAATGGTCTATATTATCATTGTATATTTCCAATGGTTTTTCTGGTGTAGCGTTAATCAGAATTAGTTTGGAAACATATTCATAACCATAATAATTATATGTTTTACCATCCTCAATAACTGAATTTTCAACCCATCGATTAGTAGATAATGGAATTGCTAGCAAGCCATCACTTTCCCAATACTGGAATGCTTTATGCTCGTATGTTGCTTCACTGCGCGAGTAAGACCAGCCATTATCCTCGTTAGGCGCAGGATTTAGTTTCAACTCACTTTCAAGAATAGGATTAGAAAAGTCACTAACATCAAAGAAAGAAATTTGGGTAACTCCCCAATCCAATCCTTCATCATCCCCTGCAATTCCTATTGTAAGAAGATGAGTATCTCCTACTGGATGGATATATGTAGAAACTCCAGGAATTTTTAATTCTCCAATAATTTTAGGATCTGTGGGTTCACTTAAATCTATAGTCCACAGAGGATCTATATTTCTAAATGTTACAATGTATGCTTTATCGCCAATAAATCTAGCAGACCAAATACTCTCATCTGGTGCAATATCGCCCACTTTCCCTATCACCTCATATTCTGTTTCATCTGCGTTTAATCCTAAGACAAAAACGTGACTTAACATTGGTTCTGGGTCATTCATCCACCATCTTCCCCACTGTCCTGTAGTAGAACAAACACGGATGTTTCCATTATGCTCAGATAGAGAAAATTGATCTTGAATTGTACCATTTATTCTTCCACTAGCGATGTAATCTGTTTGGCCTGGGTTTGAAATGTCAAAAACGTGAAGATTTGTCATCTCTTGAAAATCTGACTCTTCATCACCCCAGAACCACCATGAACTTTGGGAAGCTTCAGCCATAATCATTACATTGCCTGAAGCGTACACAGTAGCCCAATTACTCAGAATATGATCTGCATTGAAACTAAAATTTTCCTCTAATAAATTAAGAGTCATGATAGAAGTTATACCTTGTCCTGTACCATCTGAAGCTGCTGCAAAATTTTGACAATTACCTTCTTCAGATTCAGTATATTTATGAGTAACAATCTCTTCTCCAGATTTCTCATGGATTCTTGGTAGAAGATTATCTAATGGTGTTTGGTCAATTACCTTATCATTATATTCGATAGTTTCATTCATAACTTCCATCCATATTTGCTCTCTTTTTGGACTATCCCAATCAAGGTCCCAGTATGTTCTGTAGTCTGAAAAATCTAACCATGTTTTCAATCCATCAATTTCCATCCAACCATAAGAAACCATACGAACAGTGCCTTCAGATTCACGGGCAGTTTGATAGCTACCTTCAATATACAATTCCTTCGAAACTTCAGGTAAACTTCTGTTAGTTAAATCTAAAACTGTTAATTTAGTAAAAGATGTAGTTCTGTAATAGTATCCATAGTCAAAAATCTCTTCGAAATCTTCTGAACTATCTATTCCCTCATCGGATTCTACTGATGACTGCGTTGAACCTACTGAATTTGATACCTTTCTTTCCTCTTTAACCACATCATCGAGAATGTGCTTTTCATCATAATAACTGTAGATTTGAACGTTCGAATAGACTACTGCTTTATCATCAACTAAAAGCATCTCAGTAGGGCGACCTTCTATAGATATATTTGACAGGTATGAAATATTACCTGCCTCTGGAATGTCAAGAATGTGAAGTTTACCTGAGGGATAAATTCCATAATCTGAATAACCTTTATTGAGCATGTAAACAAATGAACCATCAGTTTTAACGAAGTCAGCTTCATCCACTCCTTGCTCCTGATTATTAGTTCCTGAAAAATCAACACCTTGTTCACCACCGGGGGAATTTTTAGGAGAACCTCCTGAGTTTGGAGCTGAATCTGCTGTTGGAGATGCACCATCCATTTCCATTACTGCGTCTTCCACCATGATCGCGTCATCGATAAACCAACCTCCTCCACCGTAGTAACCGGTTCCTAAGGTAACACGCATCTCTTCTTTCAAGTGCTCTTTCAAGTCCATTTCAAGAAAACCGCAGGTGTCATAAGATGATAAAGTGGGTGAAGACCTAGATCTATCAGAAAGTATATTTTCAAGATAAGTTGATTGTGATGATGTCAAAGTACTTGGATAATTGTTTTGCTGATCTTCTTCAGGCATATACGTTGCTATTGATAATGTAAGAATAACTACTGCAAAAATTGCAAAGACACCTGAAGGTATGCCTCCAAAAGGTTCAGGAATAGGGGCATCTCCACCGGACAGTCCTCTTGGCTTGTTTAACGATTTTCCAAAAACTTCAATTTTATCCATTAGAAAAAATACCCTTACTTTTACTATTGTCATCTTTACTGTAAGACTCCAATTTGTCAAGACATCTCTTGCAAGTTACATGAATCCTACTGGAGTTTTTCATCTGTTTCAATTCTCCAGTTGTCAAAGGCCAACCACAAAGTGTTTTATCTTCTGTACCAAGCATATGTCTTCTTCTCATAAGTATAATTTTTCTTAAAAGTATATAAAAGAATGCCAAAAAAATTTGGACTATTCTTTAAGCTCAATAGTAAAAAGTCGAAGTAACGTTAAAATTGCCTCCTCTAAGACCTCATTATCTTGAGAGATTGCTTGAGAAAAATCAATACCTGTTGCTAACTTTTCTATTAATTCCTGAGTTATGACTGTTTCTTTGAGAAATTTGTATATATTTTTATCCGAAAAAATATTCTGAGCTGTATACATCGAATCTGTCTTAACTAATTGTCCATTATCAACCAATTTATCTATATGATAGTCTACTAATTGTGACGATATATCTGCTACATCTGCTATTTTTCTTTTAGAGGCTGGGGCACCAATCTTAATCGCTGCAAATAGAATTCTAAATAGTTTGTCGGATTCTTCAAAATTATGTTTCAGACGAACATTTATTTCCGACATTAGTTAATTATTAAACTTGACCATATAAGTTATTGCCAAAAAAATTTGGCATAAAATTAATCAAAATCAATTAAAACTTTACCAATATTCTTTCTGTCTTGAATATAATGATGAGCTTCTGAAGCTTGCGCTTTAGAGAATACTTTATCTACATGAGGGGTCACTTTACCTTCTTCAATCCATTTTAATAAATCATTTTTTGCTTTTTCTAGGTGAGGCAAATTTTTCCAGCGTCCCAAGTGAATTCCAAAGACACCTCTGTTACTTGACATCATTTTAAGAGGGTCGAATTTAGGGAAAGTCATCCATGACTTAAAACGAGACCATTGACTTTTACGTTTACCAGGCGCCATATCTGATATACCAAATGAGCAAACCCGGCCCCCTGAACCTAGACATCTGTATGATTGCATCAAGTGCTCACCACCAATTGGATCTAAAACCAAGTCAACGCCTTTTCCTCCAGTCCAATCCATTATTTCAGCCAAAAAGTTATTTCTGTCAATTGGAAGAACCCCGTTGTCGGAAATGAATTCGTGTTTGCTTGGGGAACATGTGCCGAATATATTTTTAGCACCTGCAATTTTAGACAATTCAGTAGCTGCAAGGCCGACACCTCCCGCAGCACCGTGAATTAAGATTGATTCGCCAGGCTGTAAATCTCCTGGATGTATGACCATCAAATATGAAGTCAAGTAAACTGCTGGAAAGGCAGCAGCTACTTCAAAAGAAACATCATCTGGGATTTTAAAAACGGTAGAAGATTTAGATATTGTATGAGTCGAGTATCCACCACTGCCACCAGAGCCTACAACTCGGTCTCCTACTTCAAAATTTTCAACATCAGGGCCTATTTCGTGAACTGTACCTGATACTTCCATCCCTGGTGTAAAGGGTGGTTTTGGAGCTCCAGGATAAAGTCCCATGCGTGATAAAATATCTGCAAAATTAATACCTGCCTTGGAAACTCTGATACAAACCTCTCCTGCACCTGGAGAAGGTGTGGGTAAATCTTGAAGTTCCATACAATCTGGATCTCCATGCTTAGTTACTATAATCGACTTCATTAATCCTCGTCGTAATAATAATCTAATCCAAGATGAGTAATGATTGTCTCACCCATCAAGTGTCTAAGCGTATTCTCTAGCTTAACTTTCTGGGAAAACAAATCATGAATTGGATATAAATCGGGTTTGCACATCGGCGATTTGAAATAAAATGATAACCATTCCTGAATACCATGCAAACCAGCTCTCTTTCCGAAATCTAAGAATAATGCTAAATCTAAAACTATTGGAGCTGCTAAAATGGAATCACGACAGAGAAAATCAACTTTTATCTGCATGGGATAGCCTAACCATCCCTTAATGTCTATGTTATCCCAGCCTTCCTTGTTATCTCCCCTAGGCGGATAATAATTAATTCGAACTTTGTGATACAAATCTCCATACAATTCAGGATTCTTTTCCGGCTCTAATATTTGCTCGAGAACTCCTAGCTTAGATACTTCCTTGGTCTTGAATGATTCTGGATCATCTAACACTTCTCCATCTCTATTGCCTAAAATATTAGTCGAGAACCACCCGTCAATACCAATTTCTCTTGCCTTGAATCCTGGTGCAAGAATTGTCTTCATCAACGTTTGACCTGTCTTAAAATCTTTACCTGCAATTGGCACACCTTCTTTAGCAGATAATTCAAACATTGCTGGAAAATCTACAGATAGATTAGGGGCACCATTAGCATATGGAACTCCCTCCTTAATGGCTGCATAAGCATACAAAATTGAAGGGGCAATAGAAGTACTGTTTGAATCTAGAGCATTTTCAAATTCTTTAAGAGAACTATACATTTTGTGTGAAGGATCTTGGTAAGTCTCAGTACTACCGCACCAAACCATAACAATACGTTGTAAATTATTATCTTTTCTGAAATTTTGAATATCTTTTCTTAGAGCCTGAATTCTATCTCGGTGAGTAGTCTCTGATTTTACAAATTTACCATCTAATTTCTTAACAAAGTTCTTGTCAAAAACAGCTTTCATTGGCTTAATTTGTTCAAGTTCCTCTTTTATTTTGTCTAACAATTCTTTCTCGAGAACTCCAGCATTTACTGCAGCTTCGTAACAGTTGTCCTCAAAAATATCCCAACCTCCAAAGACTAAATCGTCCAAGGTACTTAATGGAACAAAATCCTTGATTGGTACTTCACGTCTCTCATTTCTTTTCCCAAGCCGGATTGAACCCATTTGAGTAAGCGAACCAATAGGAGTAGACAAACCTGAGCGAACTGCTAAAGTACCTGCAATAAACGTTGTACTTACAGCTCCAAGACCTGGCATTAATACTCCTAATTTACCTTCAGCTTTCTCAATTGAAGTCGGACTTTCTATGGACATACTATTCCCATACACATGATTATATTAGAAATTAAGTTAATCATATAAAACAGATAAACACGTTAAAGAACCGTCTGCTTCTCTGAATTGCGACATTTCCATTTCATGTACCTTTAAATTAAGATTTTTAAGAATATTAAGTGTAGATTGATATCCCTTGGCCATCATAACGTTATTACCAATTGGAAGAACGTTCGCTGCATAAGCTTCACTAGCTGGTACCCATATAATTTCTGACTCCAAGGGAAAGTCTGATTCTTTGAACCAACCTTCTGGAGCTAGTAATTTACCTGGAACTGGTGAAGTACAAATTGAAATCAAATGTAATGACTCTGCTGGAACTTCAATGACATGTAAACCAAAATCTCTCTTGGAAAGAAATTTCTTCAAATCATCTATTCCCCTTCGGTTTGTTCTTTTACTATGACCTACTAAAAATGTATCTCCAAACTTAAGAACATCACCTCCATCCATCCGTGCCCCATCGGACATGTACTCAAGATTAAGATCTTCACTTAATGCAGATTCAACTTCATTCCTTTCCCCCAAACGACTATCATGTCCTGCGTTAGTCATTAAAGCCGAATCTCCAGCTACTATTGCATGATCTTCAACAAAACAACAATCAGGATAATCTGAATTTGATGGAATCACTTTGACCGAAACTCCAAAATCTGATAACTTTTTGACATAAGCTTCATGTTGTTCAAAAGCTTCTTCGAGATTTGTTGGACCTGAACCAAAGTATTTGGCTAGTGCTTGATCAAATGATGAAGAAACTTTTCGAACGATTGCTCTCATAGTAAAGGACCAAAAATCAAAGGTAAAAGAACTGTTGCATCTCCTTCAACCGTAATTCTCCTAGCCTTGGAACGAACTTTACCCCAAGAAACGGCTTCTCTAACGCGTGCACCACTGAGTGATCCATCCCACTCCGGTGCTGTAGTTACTTGAACTGCATAGTCTAAACCATCTCTGAATTGATTCCACCATATTGTGTGGTGTTTGGAAATACCTCCGCCTATCATCACAGCGCCAGTTGATTTCGCATCATGAACTATATCTGATAATTGGTGCTCTTCGCCTAAAATATCTAATGTGAAATCCTTGTGAGACTGCCAAAACAACCACAACTGTGAACCAACAGAACCGTCTGTAGGTCCCGGTACGAATACTTTAATTTTCTTCTTTGCACAAATTCCAAGAAAAGATTCAGAGCCTCTCTCCTCTTCTAAAATTCTTAAACCGAGCTCATGCCAAATTTCCCAGGGTTCCCAATGCTTTTTTTCACCATACAACTCCTCTAGAATGGGTTGCATCCATCTTTCAATAGGAATGCCATACGAATCATCTGGAACTAAAACATTTCCAAGCCTGTTAACGCCTTCGTCTCTTAGAAGCTCATCATCCATTGCAAAATCTCCATGATAATAATCTGCAAGAACTCTAGCAATATCGTGATCTAGTGTTCCACATGTTGTTACAACTACATCAGCCATATCATTCTCGACAATTTGCTTCATTAGACCTCTAGTTCCTGTTGCCATTATATCTGCTGGAAATGAAACGAATTTAGTACAGTCTTCTGAATTCATATCCTTGACTATTGAACTAGCTATGGATACTTTAGAAGCCACAAAGCCCCCTGCCTCGCCAAATTGCTCTACTAAGTCTCCTAATTTGGTGTCTGAATTAATGTTGATATCTTTTACTGGATCTCTATTCATCATTATCTTCACTGGAATTTAAATCTGAATTCTTCTCTTCATCATCTTCATTATGTAAGGCTACAGCAACAACTTTTTCTTTTTCATCGACAGACATGACTTTAACACCTCTGCCTACACGAGCTATTTCTCTTATAGAATCAATGTGAGTTCGTATTACCTTACCTGATGAAGTCGTAGCTAATATCTGATTAGCCGCACCGGGAGTCAGTGCAACTACAACTTGACCACTCTTTCCATCGACTTTAATATTCTTGACTCCTTTAGCTCCCCTTTTAGTCAATCGGTAATTTCCTGCATTAGCTCTTTTTCCATATCCTTTTTCGGTGATAGTCAATAGTAAGTCATCTTCACTGACTAAACACATACTCACTACTTCATCTTTATCTTTAAGACGCATACCTATTACACCTTGGCCGTTCCTGCCAACTATTCTTACTTCACCTTCTGAAAATCTATTAGCCATACCCATTTTTGAAGCGAGCATAACTTGACTGTCTCCTTCTGAAATTGCAACACCAATTAACTCGTCCTTTTCTTTGAGTGTTATAGCCCTGAAACCTTGATCTCTTGCCCATGCTCTTTCAATTCTGGATGAATATTCTTCTAGTCTGGTTTTCTTTATGATTCCTTTCTTTGTTGAAAACAAGAAATAATGTCCCTCCCCTGACATGTTTGAAACAGGCAGCATACAAAGAACTTGTTCATCCTTTTCCTTACGACCTTCATCTAACTTTTGAAGTAATTGAACAAGAGGAGTTCCCTTAGAGTACCTAGAAACATCTGGAATCTGCCAAGCTTTTAGGAAATACATACTTCCAGCGGTAGTAAAAAATAACAAATGATCGTGCGAACCCATTGAGTACAATTCAACTGGGAAATCTCCCTCTTTTGCTTTAATTCCAATCCTTCCTTTACCACCTCTATTTTGCGCTTGGTATTCATCTAAATCAACGCGTTTGATGTAGCCTTCTTGAGTTCTCATTACTACAACCTGCGACCTTGGAATTAAATCCTCTGTATTCAAATCACCATCAAAATCTGAAATTAAAGTTCTTCTTTCATCCCCATACTTTTCATTCAGGCCTTCCAACTCTTCTTTGATTATTGACATTATTTTAGAAGAATCTGCCAATATTCCAGAAAGTTCTGCCATTTTAGCTTTTAATTCTTCGAGCTCATTTTTACGCTCTTCAGCGTCTTGACGAGATAATTGGTAAAGCCTCATATCTGCGATCGATTTTGCTTGGATCTTACTTAGCTTGAAATTAGCTTGTAAACCTTCAATGACAGCATCTCTTCCTGCTGCGTCTCTGATAAAGGCTATTACTTTGTCCATCTGAGAAATGGCCAATAATAGCCCTTCAACTATGTGAGCTCTTTCTTGAGCTTTCTTTAGTCTATATTCAGTTCTTCTTGTAATGATTTCCTTTCTATGAGATAAATATACATTCAGTAAATCAATCAAATTCATTCTTCTAGGTTGGCCTTTAACTAAAGCCACATTATTAATTGAAAAACTATTTTCGAGAGCTGAATGCTTATACAATTGATTCTCAACTATCATTGGTGAAGCGTCTCTCTTAAGTTCGAAAACAACTCTCATACCTTTTTGGTCCGATTCATCACGTATGTCTCGAATACCTTCTACTTTTTTATCACGAACTAACTTGGAAACTTCTTCCAGTAATCTATTCTTTTGTACCATGAAAGGAATCTCAGTTACTACTAAAAATTCATCTTTAGTTGTTGATTCGTGTTCTATTTTACCTCTTATTTTAATTGAACCTTGACCTTTGGAAAAAGCATCAAAAATACCCTTTCGGCCCATTATAATTCCACCTGTTGGAAAGTCAGGACCTGGCATGATATTCATTATTTCTGATAGCGATGCTGAGGGATTGTCAATTAACAAAATAAGCGAACCTATAACCTCAGACAGATTATGGGGTGCCATGTTCGTGGCCATACCTACTGCAATTCCTGATGAACCGTTGACTAAAAGCCCAGGAAGAAGACCTGGAAGAACTGAAGGTTCTTGCAAAGAACCATCATAATTATCCATGTAGTCAACTGTTTCCTCGTCAATATCTGATAAAACCGTATCTGAAATCGTAGCCAAACGAGACTCTGTGTAACGCATAGCTGCTGCACGGTCTCCGTCAATTGAGCCAAAGTTTCCTTGGCCATCTACAAGAGGATAGCGTAGGGAAAAACTTTGAGCCATGCGGACTAAAGTGTCGTAAATCGCTTGATCTCCATGTGGGTGGTATTTACCCATAGTATCTCCCACAATACGTGCTGATTTTTTGTAAGGTGAGCGAGGGCCTGAACCCATCTCTTTCATTGCATAAAGAACTCTACGATGTACAGGCTTCAACCCATCTCGTGCATCTGGAAGTGCCCTGCCCACTATGACTGACATTGCATAATCCAAGTAGGATTTACGCATCTCTTTCTCTAAACTTATTGGCAGTATGGTATCTGTATTTTCTTCTGTCAATGTTTTCACCAAATTATTACTAAAGTGCATGAATGTACCCCCTTAAAAGGGAGTCCCCTAGCCTGTTAGTGACTCCACCAGTAAACTTAGTCCTCATTAATCCAAAAAAAAATACAGAAATCGACGAGGAAAATAGAAGATTAATAGCCCGAGTTGCGCCTGTTTGTTTAGCTTATGATTTACATTTGTGGCTAGCTAATTTTGGAACTAAAAAAACACCACTTGATTTCGCTGAAAGTATTGCTCCATCAACCTCAATTGGAAAGGGAGGGAAGGATTTTATTGAAATATGCAAAAAAGGAAAAGTGAACTTTACAGATTTGCAGTTGCCACAAAATATAGGTCTACAAATAATTTGTACAAATTTACCCGATAAATCAAAGGAAAAAAATATAGAAGAAATCGTTAAAATCTCTGAGGAAAGTACTATTGCTTTCCTTTTTGGTATAAGTCAAAGAACAAATAAAGCAATTAGAAAAATTAAAGATAATGCACATGCACATTTAGATATTACAAATAAAAATATTAGGTTAAGCTTGGACTCTGAAATCGGGGCCGTATGTCATTCTTTTTTTATAACTAGAAAAGCTTGAGCGCTTCTTCCATCCTACCCAATTCTACACCTGTACTTTGCCTACCGCAAACTGCACCATTAGAATTTGCAACTATCCCAGCTCCAACTAAAGGTAAACCAAAATTTACCGTACCTTCCATTATTTCAATATCAAATATTTCTCTCATTTTATCTTTTTCGGAAGAAGATATCTCAGGATGGCAAATACCTCCTTTGTTAGTTATGCAGCCTATCATTCCCAATGTATCCATATCATTAATTGATTGGGAGACTAAATTTATTTTTAGGATTTCTTCAGCCTTATCTTTTGCCCTTTTACCCAGTCTTTCATTAGAGAATCCTCCTCTATCGTTAACCAAAAAATTATTGCCAATTGCGTTGGAACGATCTGGAAGAACTCCAAAATCTATCTTATGATTCTTTGAAATATCTGCAAACTTTTCCAACTCAAGGTCTGTTACAATATTCGATACCAAAATTCCATTATTATTCATCGCTATTAGCGTTCCCAATACTCTACTACCTCCAAGCGTAATAATCTCTAACTCAGTACCTAATGCCTCAGACATAGCCTTCATGTCATCTTCAGGAATACCTGGGGGAACTAGTGTCAGATTATCATTTGTTGCACAAAAAACACCTGCATAAGGACTATTGAAAAGATCCTTCTGAACTAACGCCATTACTTATTCAGCTAAATGAACTATAACACTACCATCTTCAAATTTTAGTGCCCTTACACGCACTTTAGAAGGTGGTTTTTCTATACCTCTTGACCAAATGTACTGATTTACTGGAGGATCGATGAATAGCTGTTTTTCTTCACCGCTACCTGTTTTTGCTTGTTTGGAGGTTTTGAGAACTTCTCCTTCCCTTTCAGGCTTCATATGTCTCACAATAAAATCTTCTACCATTCTCATAGCTACTGGGGCTCTACGAGTCCTTGTTACCTTGTGTAACTTGCGAAGTGGAATGGTGTACAATCTTTCTTGGATTAATTCATCGTCAGCCATCAATCACCTATGTAATTTACCTCTTCTCCAAAAGTGGCGTTTTGGATGATTAGTAAAACGTCTATTTGTCCTCTGGATAACCCAAGCTGGAACTCGTCTGTTACGTTTAACTAATTTGTTTAATCTTAACTTTTTACCAAAAACTTTTCTACTGGACATTTAATTAATATTTACTTAATGAAGTAATCTCCTTTTGTAATACTTTTTTAACTTCAAAGGCAGTGTTATCTAACAAAGATTGACCTTTAGGTGTTAAGTTTCTGCCACCCTTTTTTGCTTTTTCAAGAAAACCTGCGACTTCAAGCTGTTGCATGATTAATCTAAGTACTTTACGACTGCCGTTTTCACTTCTGTTAGGCTTTCCTCCCCTATCTCTTGCACCTGAATAATGTCTTGATAATCGCTCAGTTCCAATAGGTCCGTTGACACCCACTTTTCTCATAACTGAAGCTGTGCGGAAATACCACCAATCTGCTTGTGTGGGTGATTTCTCTTTGTGAACTGCAGTTTTAGCGAATTCAGACCACTCGGGAGGTTGTATAGCGTCCTCGCTCTTTAGCGTCTTTGCAAGGGCATTTACTAGGTGTTCACCGGGAACGTCGAAGTGTGTTGTCATGTAAGTAAACCTCTTACAGGGATGAGGCGCCACACGGAGTGTATTATAAACTTAAGCCTAATTAATAGAAATAATGAACGAGATTAGCAATTTTATAGAAAAACACAATACTTTAACTCTAGCTACTGAAAAAAATCACGATATTTTTGCGGCTGCTTTGTTCTATGTTTCTATCGAAAAAGGAACTTCATTACTATTTGTTAGCAACTCTAAATCGGATCACATTGAAAATTTAAAACACAACGAAAAATGCGCTGTTACTATCCAGGAAAATAATTTGGATTGGGAAAATATAAAGGGTGTCCAACTAAAAGGCACTATTGAGCTTGCCAGTGAAAAATATTGGGATGAATATCTTGGAAAGTTTCAGTACATATCTGAAAGCGAGACTCTGACAAAAGCGATGAAAAAAGTTAACTTGTATAAATTAAAAATCACGTGGGCCAGGTTTATAGATAATTCAAAAGGCTTTGGAAATAAAAAGGAATACAACTACTCTTAATCTGCAAACAAATTATTATTATGAAAATACCATACCTGGTAAACAAACAAGAAAATTAAAGCTCCAATTATAACAAAACCTACAGTTTTGCCTAGCATCGGAAATAGGAATAATACAAACAGACCAACAACCAAAGTCCACAAAAGTAAATACATTAAATAGGCATGAGGTGCCAATTCTGGATCTCTAGCGGCACTGAATGACAGTAGACCTAACCAATTCATTACTTTATCAAGAAGAGGATATTAATTATGCTTTGGGGAACGGATAGATTCTACAAAACCCTCTGAAATCAAACCCCTACCTGTTAACAAATTATAATTAACAATTAGTAACACTAAAATTCCACTAACCAAAACAATCATATGTGCAATGCGAGAAACTCCCTTAATTCCTCCAATTAGAGAGGTATCTGCAGTAGCGAGAAAGAAATTACTTGCACCATATGCTATAGTAAATGAAATCGAATAAAAGATAACATTATGTCTACTCATAAGCCCTGTTGCTTTGCCTA